>Ga0193963_1001475_pt1 | contig 11665 bp, 10 predicted proteins | sample FB_6_MG_FD_140359 | JGI IMG/M metagenome (GOLD analysis project Ga0193963, IMG submission 140359) | Microbial mat bacterial communities from the Broadkill River, Lewes, Delaware, United States - FB_6_MG | ecosystem: Environmental > Aquatic > Freshwater > River > Microbial mats | place: USA...
ACTTCACAACCTTCACTTTCGCACCATTTTGAACCAATCATTATAAGGTACAGATTTATAAATAAGTATGATAATATTATCATAGGCATAAATCTATAGCTAAGATGGTTTTTCATTTTACTGTCCATATTTAACTTTTTTTTCCTCTTTTTTATTTATAAGTCTTATTAAAATCATACATATAATCACTTCAAAAATAGCACTTAAAATAAATGCATAATAATAAAACTGACTGATACTATTATTGTGTACAGCAAGAGTAGCAACCGCAATGATAAGTGTTAATGGCATAGAATGAGAAAGTGCCATCAGTGTTGTACCCTTAAAAGATATTGTTTTTATAAATATCAATGAACTTAAAAATCGAATTAAAATCATTCCAAAAGTGATCAATAATGCTGTTGTTATAAGATTTGGTAAAAATAATGACTTCAGTTCAAAAGATGTACCAATCCAAACAAAAAATATAGGAACTAGCCAACCAAAACCAAAATGTTCAAGTTTATGAGGAAGCTCTTTATTATGTTCAAAAAATGTAGTGATAAATACACCTGCAATAAAAGCACCTAAAACAACTTCTAAATGAAGATACAACATCACAGCAATCATAAGGAAAAAAATACTCATAGAAAAACGGATATCTTGTTCTTGATTGTCATTTTTTGGCATAAGATATGTTTTGAGTTCAGGATACCACCAAATAAGATTATTGAAAAAATAATACAAAGCAATCATCACAACAAAAACCACACCTAATGAGATAAGATTTTCATAAAACTTCGCTCCCATACCATACTCTAGCCCAGCACTCACAGCAGCCAAAACAACAATAGAAATAATTTCCCCTATAAGACCAACAGTAAAAGCCAAATCTAACCAAGGAGAGTCACCATATTCTTTTTTGATAACCGCTAATAAGCCTATAGAGATAAGAGGTAAAGTTACTATAAATATATTTGAAAGACTAAAACTCCAAGTAAATATTGTCGCAAACGCATATAATAAAAATGAGTATAGAAGTCCTTTTTTCAGAAGTTCTGGCGAAATTTTAAGTAACTTTTTTAAGTCAACTTCAAGTCCAGCTAAAAACATCAAGTACAAAAAACCTAACTCTGCAACTAAAGTAAAAATATGATTTTCTTGAATAAAAGCAAAAGAAACAGCAACCGAACCTAAAAATATCTCTATAGGAATTACAGGTATTTTAATTAGTTTTGAGATAAGTGGTGATGAAAATATGATTAACGATAGTGTTATTATTATTGCTATTTCATTACTCATTTGTTATCTCTTATATTTATTTTTCACAAGTTGCTGCTATTTTATAGCCTAGTTTTTCTAAATCTGCTAAATCGTTTAAAACATTTTTTCCTGAAGTCGTTAAATAATCCCCTATTACAATAGAGTTTGCTCCATGTTCAAATATTTTATATTCATCTTCACCAAACATAAGTTCTCTACCACCTGCTACCATAATTTTATGTGCATTTGGTATCATTTTTCTGGCTAACTCAATCAATTCAAACGCTTGTTCTTTTGTAACACTGTTTGATACTATTGGCAAAGCTTCATTTGGATGAAAAAAATTAAGTGGTACATTCATAGGTTCTAAAGAAGCTAAAGATTCTAGCATAGATATTCTATCTTCTTGAGATTCTCCTAAACCAAATATACCTCCACTCACAAGTTTTAGTCCCGCTTTTTTAGCATTTAAACAAGTTTGATATCGTTCATCCCATGTATGTGTTGAAACAATGCTTGGATAAAACTCTCTTGAAGTTTCTAAGTTATGGTTGTAGTTATCAACCCCTGCTTTTTTTAGTTCTAAAAGCTGTTCTAATGAAGCTGTTCCATTACAGGCAATAAGTTTTAAACCTAGGTTTTCTTTTTTAACTGCTCGTGCAGCTTCACATACAAAAGCTAATCGCTTATCAGTTAAACCTTTTCCTGCTGTTACTAAACAAAATCCTATTGCTTTATTTTTTCTAGCTCTTTTTGCTTCTTCTACAATCAGATCAATCTCTTTTTTTTTTTATTTTGCATTATCAGCTTGATATTTTACACTTTGCGTACAAAATTTACAATCTTCATTACAAGTTCCACTCTCTATATTACAAATTGCACAAAGATATATTTTTTTTTCATTTATCATAATTTCTATTTACTTCACTAAAACTATAAGTTTTATATAGTTTTAATTTAGTTCTCCTCTTTTATATTCATATAATTTTATTTGCCAATTATCATCACTTGGCTTCTTAAAATAATAATTTACCTTGTAACTCTCATCAGATACTTCAAGTAAAATACACTCAGTCAAATCTTTTTCTCTCGCACACAGTTCACCTGGATTTAGAAATAATGTATTATTAATATATTCTGTTTTAAAAATATGAGTATGACCATAAATAATAATATCACTATTTGGAGTAAGATGATTTGGTATATGCATTAGTTTGTACTTTGAATCTTTGATTTTAAAATAATAAGGCTCTTTATGTATTTTATAGTCATTTTGATACTCAAAAAGATTCCAATCATTATTACCAAAAACACTTAGATAAGGGAGTTCCGATTTTTTCAATAATTCAAGATTTTCTCGTATCTCTAAGTCTCCTGCATGAACCAAATACTCGGCACCTTTTGACTTTAACATATCAATAGCATCTTTCGTTAAGTCTGTTTTTTGATGAGAATCAGACATTACCCCAAGTTTATACAATATGATTCCTTTTGTATGATTATTACAGGATTATATCAAAGCAATATTAAATTAAAGTATAGTTATAAAAGTAGAACATTGTCATACAATTATGACTACAAAATCTCTATATCAACTAATTCAATCCCTACACACTCTTTTTTGAAAAGTTTTCGTGTAGTAGCATCTTCTTCGGCTAAAGAAACTAAGTCAGCAAAGTCATTTTTTGACGCTTCAAATTGATAATGCTCTTTTTGAGTTTCTATATTAATTTTACACTCTTCATTTTTAAAAGCAAAGTCTATATTTCTAATCCCTTTTGCAAACTCACTTTTTATAACTTTTGCAATTTTTTCATTTTGGAGTAACTGTGCAATTGAAACTTCTACATTAAAATCTGTTTTACATAATATTTTATAAGTTACCATAATTTTTCCATCCATTTTATCTCATCCTTTTGGTATTAATAAAAAAAGTATAGCAAAAAAGTAAAGTACACTACTAAAATATTGCATTTTGTTATGTAATTATGATTTATCTTTTTAAAGTAATTGTAAAACATGCCCCTTTGTACTGTTCACCTTTATATTTATATTCTTCATTATGGACGGTTAGTGTTCCTTTCATACCATGTACTACAACTCTATGTGACATACTCAGACCTAGTCCAGTACCTTGTGATTTGTGCTTCATTGTAAAATAAGGTTCAAAAACTTTTTGCAAATTTTTTTCCGAGATTCCACCAGCATTATCTTTGAATATAATTCTAATACTGTTATCTTCTTCAATAAGTGAAATAAAAATATATCTTGTGTTTTCTTGAATATCTTTGACAATAAAAGCTTCTTTTGAATTATTAAACATATTTACAAAACATTGAATAAGCTCGTTTGGTAAACCAGTAATCATAGAATTTTTCTCTACATCTATTATAAATTGTATATTATTCTTTTTTGTTGATGAGTCTATTAAAGTCAGAAAACTTTGAATATTTTTTTCCAAATCAAATTGAATTGGTTCAAAATTACCCCTTACAAAATTTGCAAAATAATCAATTGTTTTTGATAAATATTGTGCATTTTCATTGATTGCATCACACACCTTATAAAAACTTTCATCTGTAAGAATATTGTACTCTTTTTGTACTTTCATCCCTGATGCACCTGTTGAAATTACAGACAAAGGTTGTCGCCAATGATGCGCTATATTACCTATCATCTCTCCCATGGAAACAAGCCTTTTTTGCTCTTCGGTGATTTTCATTTGTGTAATATCTTGTATAACTAAAATAAACCGTTGCTTATCTGGCAACAATGATATACTCATATTTACAGTTATATGTTTATTATCTGCGGTTATACAATGTTTAATAATATCATTTACATAACCTTTTTCTAAGGCTTCATTTATTGCGTTACTATTTATTTCTCTATCTTCTGCCGCTGTTAATTCACTACAACTTTTTTTTAATAACTCTTCTTTTGTATATCCTATTATCTTTAAAAAAGTATCATTACAATTTAAGAAATTAGTTTTTAAATCTATTACTGCTATTGCAACTTGGGCAGAGTTAAATATTGATTCTAGTTCTTTTTTTTGATTGTTGACTTCATCTTGAAGTTTTTGCACCTCTGTGATATCTTTTATAATTGAAAAAAGTATTATTTCATTTTCTATCTCAATTGGAGAGGAGCTTATCTCTACAGTTTTTAAAGTTCCATCATGTAACTTATGTTTCCCTATAAAAGTATTTTGTTTAAGTTTGGTAGCTTTTAAAGCCTTTTTTTGTATGTTTTCGAGTGTTTCAGTATTGAGTGTAGCTAGTGATTTTCCAATAATTTTGTCATATTCATAACCATAGAATTTTATTGCACTATCATTTATATCAATTATATTACTATTTTTAGGGTCAATGAGTAGCATAATAGAAGAATGTTTTCGAAACATATTTTCAAATTTTTGCTCTAACTTACTATTATTGTCCTTCGATTGATACCAATGTAAATATTTATCTCGATTTCTTTTAAACAAAAAATAAATAAACACTACAATAACAACTAGTATAAACAGTTTTTGCATATTGGAATCCTCTAAAATTATCGTATTTTATTATATCAGAATAAAGTTAACCAAATGGATAAGAAATATACAATATATCTAAAATTTATATTAAATTTTTTTGTAAACTATTAAATATAAGTCAAAAGGATGAAATATGACATCTACTAAAACAAAAAATTTTTTATTTATTTATTCATTTATCATTATTATACTATTTACTTCTAACTATTATTTCTATAACTTATATCTTAAATCACAAATAAAACTAGATTTATTATCAGAGAAAGATTTTAATCAGATTTTCCAATTTGGAACATTTGCACTACTATTTTTAATATTATTTATTATCATGATAACTCAATATATCTATTCAAAAAAAGTAAAATCTAAAGATATTGAAATGCAGTCACGATATGAACTAGAGGTTATTAATTCATTATTTACTCATTTACAACAATTTAATAATGTAAAAGATATATCACATTATTCATTGCAATTTTTACAAAAACTCATAGGTGTTCAAAGAGCAAAGTTTTATATAGTCGATTATGTAAATGAACAATTATATTTATCAGGAACATTTAATATTGATCTTAAAGAAGAGGAAAAAACACTTGAGATTTATCGTGGACAAATAGGAGAATCTGTTGCTTTTCAAAAAGTTAAATATATACAAACTAAAACTTATTATAAAATTTCTATTCCATTGATTAGTAACAAAAAAGTTATTGCTTCAATAATTCTGTATCTAAATAAAGATACACAAAATTACAACCTATCTGATTTTCATCACAATATTCTTAATATAATTACTGATTTTTTACAAAAAGAGTTAAAAAATGAAGAAAATGAAAAATATTTTAATCTTATTGATAATTATATCATCACTTCAACAACAAACAAAGATGGTAAAATCACTTATGTTAGTAAAGCATTTCAGAGAATTCACGGATATCGTGAAGAGGAACTTCTTGGAAAGTCACATAATATTTTAAGATCACCCAATATTAAAGATGAAGTTTTTAAAAAAATGTGGAATACTATAAAAAAAGGGCAAGTTTGGAATAGTGATATTCAAAATTCTAAAAAAAACAATACAAATTGTTGGCTAAATACCACTATTCAGCCAAATATGGATTATTATAATAATATTATTGGATATACTGCTATCCGTGTTGATATAACTGATAAAAAAGCCGTAGAGAAACTTTCAATTACTGATTCTATGACAAAAGTTTATAATAGAAGATACTTTGACGAAATTTTTCCACAACAATTAAAACTGTCAAAAAGACTCAATCAACCAATAGCTTTTTGTATGATTGATATTGATCATTTTAAACAATATAATGATACTTATGGACACCAAGCAGGTGATTTAGCTCTCATGAAAGTAAGCCAATCAATTAAACAATCCTTAAAAAGAGAAGAGGATCTTATTTTCAGGCTAGGTGGAGAAGAGTTTGGATTTTTGTGTTTCACTAAAAATAATCAAGATGCTTATAAAATAGCAACTACTATAAAAAATAATATAGAAAATACACATATTCCACATAAAAACAATAGTGCCTCTGAGTATATTACAGTCTCTATAGGTTTGTACATATATGATTTTCAACAAGAACAAATTACAGCAGAAGAGATCTATCTTAAAGCTGATACATTATTATATAAATCTAAACAAAATGGTAGAAATCAAGTAAGCATTTAGTTTACCATTTTTTTATCAAACAATTTTTTACAAACTCATTATTTTTAAAATAAAACCTATACTCCATCCCTTCTCATAATTTATTCCTTATAACATTTACCCTCTTTTCTTTTTTTATCACTTTCTAACTGGAACTTCTTCATGAAAAAAGTTTACTATATTTCAATATTTACTATTTTGTTCCATTTATTGGAACAAAAGTAGTATTTTTATTGACTTTTGTTCCAAATATGTGTACAATACGCGCATAAACCAATACAAGGATTCAAATGACAGCACCACAAGTAAAAACAACCCCTAGTTTAAGAAAAATGGAAAGCGATTTAGAAGTAAACAAAACTACTTTGCACAATTGGAAACAAAATAGACCAAAATTATATGAGTTTATAATAGAGTCTTATCAAGACAGACACGCTTTGAAAGAAAACATTATGTTTTTGATCGACCAAAAACAAAAATTAGAAGAGAGAATTAACAAAGAACAAAAAAAAGTTTCTTAGTTGATTTTTTTACATAAAAAAAGGGGGAAGTGAATTATCACTTCCCCCTTTTTGTTTCTCTTTGATTATTACTTAAAACAAATACCCATACTTATTTACATATTGTCTTAAATAAGTTATATCATGTTTTTGAAGCCCCTCTTCTATCCAAGTTTTTATATCATTTGGAAAGCTATCTCGCATTGGTTGAAATAAAACATCTTTTTGCTCTTGTGTTATATATTCATTTTCAAAAAGCTCATTTATGTGAGATATAACTGTAGAGTCTTTTAGCTCTCGAAGTTCTAAAATCTCATCAAGCGTTTTCCCCTCATCAATCAAATCTTTTGTTTGAAGATATGTTTTCGAAAGCTCTTTTTTTATTTTAGGTTCTGTTTCCATAGGTGTTTCTAGGACAATTTTTTCTTTTTCATCTTTTATACTTTGACAAAGATTCATAAATACTTCACCATATTTTTCTAGTTTGCTTTGCCCTATTCCTGAAATATTTAAAAACTCCTCATGTGTTGTGGGTAGTTTTAGTGAGATTTGTTGTAAAGTTTTATCACCAAATACTATGTATGGAGCTACTTCATCTTGTGTGGCTATTTTTGTTCGTAAAGTTCTAAATTTTTCAAAAAGTTCATCAACTACTATATCTTTTTTATACTCTTTATAACTCTTATTCTCTTCTAAATGTTTTTTATCTATTTGCACTGTTTTTTGTTTTTTAAGTATTTCACGACCAATGTTTGTAAGCTGTAAAGTTCTATATTCACCAGAACTCACGATAGCTTCAATATCAAGTAAGGTATCAGCTACACTTCCCCATTGTTCTTTACTCAACTCTTGCCCTATTCCATGAACACTCAAATTCTCATGCCCAAAATCTAAAATTCTTTTCGCTTTTGAACCTCTTAAAATATCTATGATGTAAGTTTGTCCAAATCTCTCTTCTACTCGTAATATTGCAGATAAAAATTTTTGAGATTCTATAGTGATATCTTGATACTCTTTTGCTCCACTTACACAGTTATCACAAATAGTTTCACACTGTTCAATATCATCTCCAAAATATAAAGCGATATTTTGATGTCTACATTTAGAAGATATTGCAAATCTATACATTGTTTCTAGTTTTTTATAGTTGTTTTGTTTGTAAGTACTCTCTTCTAAAACATCTATAAATCTTTTTTTACCTAACTCATCTGCTTTTGAAAATAGCATCAAAACTTCTGCATTGAGTCCATCTCTTCCTGCACGACCTATCTCTTGAGAATAGTTTTCCAAAGTTTTTGGCATAGAAGTATGTAAAACAAATCGAATATTTCCTTTATCTATCCCCATCCCAAAAGCAATGGTAGCAACTATAATTTTTACGCTTTCATTCTTGAACTTTGTAAATATCTCATCTCTTTGATTTGCAGGAAGTCCAGCATGATACGCTAAAGTATCAAAACCTTTTGTGTTTAAATACTCACTTAAAGTTGTTGTTTCTTTTCTTGTGAAACAATATATGATGCCACATTCATTACTGTGTGAGTGCAAGAATTTTGTGATTTGATCTCTCCCATCTCCTAGTCTTTTTTCACTTCGTATGATAAGATTTGTTCTTTGTATTTTTGTTTTTAATATATTCTTAGGGTCTATACCCAATGTTTTAGCTATATCTAGTTCAACACTTTTAGTAGCTGTAGCTGTAAAACAAGTAATAGGTGTGTTTGGAAAGTTTATTTTTAAAAGCCCTAGTTTTTGATAATCATCCCGAAACTCATGTCCCCATTCACTTACACAATGAGCTTCATCTATTACAAAAAAGTTTATTTGTATCATTTTAAGTTTTTCTAAAAAATCCCCACTTTGGAATCGTTCTGGTGCTATATATAAAAATTTTAATTGGTTATTTCTTAGTTGTTCAAAAATAGCATTATTTTCTTCTATGGTATTTTGTGAATTTATCATCGAAGCAGATATACCATTTGCTTCTAAGTTTACTACTTGATCTTGCATAAGTGCAATAAGTGGAGAGATAACAACAGTAACCCCTGGCATCATAAGTGTAGGAAGTTGAAAAATAAGTGACTTTCCACTTCCTGTAGGTAAAATAGTAAGTAGATCTTTCTTCTCTAAAATATGATTAATCGCTTCTTCTTGTATATTTCGAAAACTATTAAAGCCAAAATATTTTTTAAGTGTTTCATATATATTTGTATTGTGAGTATTCACTCTTAACTACCTTTTGTGAGATTTTAGTAAGGCTCATATTACAGTAAGTTTTATCATTGTTTTATAAAAGTATAATATCATACAATTATCACATCTTTCATATACAATTATTTACTATAAAAAGGAGTACAAATGAAAATAGGTTTATTTATCCCATGCTTCATGAATGAATTATATCCAGAAGCTTCAATGGCAACTTACAAATTACTAGAAAAATTAAACTTTGATGTTCAATACCCAACAAATCAAACTTGCTGTGGTCAGCCTATGGCCAACTCAGGATGTGCAAAAGATGTAAAATCTTTAGCAGTAAATTTTGTTAATAATTTTAAAAAATACGATTATATAGTAGCTCCATCAGGTTCTTGTGTAACTATGGTAAAAGAGCATTACGCAGAATTTTTTGAAGATGATGTAAATTATAATAAAGTAAAAACATCTATCTATGAAATCACTGAATTTTTACATGACATCATAAAACCAGAAAATTTAGATTTTTCAAATATCTCATTTCCACATAAAGTGGGATTACACAACTCCTGTCATGGGCATCGAGCATTAGGATTAGGAGCTCCAAGTGAGCTGAATATTCCATATAACTCAAAGTTAGAAAATATTTTATCTTTAGTTCCTAATATTGAATTAGTAGAACTTAATAGAAGAGATGAGTGTTGTGGATTTGGTGGAACATTCTGTGTAACTGAAGATGCCGTTTCAACAGCAATGGGTAAAGATAGAATCCAAGATCATATAGACTCAAATGTAGAAGTTATGACAGGAGCAGATATGTCATGTCTTATGCACTTACAAGGTCTAATTAATAGAGAAAATAAAAAACTAGAAGTATTACATATCGCTCAAATACTTTTAGGAAAGGATATCTAATGGCAAGCCATCCAATAAATGCTACTAAATATGTTGCAAATGACGAAAGAATGCACTGGCATGATAAAGCCTTATGGTTTGTTCGTGAAAAAAGAGATAAAGCTGCACATGGTATTCCAGAATGGGAGCAACTAAGATCTTATGCAAGTACAATTAAAACTCATACTATGAATAAAATGGATTTTTATTTAGAAGAGTTTGAGAAAAATGCTACAGCTAAGGGTATCAAAGTTCACTGGGCTAAAGATGCTGTTGAACATAATGAGATTGTGCATAAATTACTAAAAGAGAAATCTGTAAAAAAACTTGTAAAATCAAAATCTATGTTAACAGAAGAGTGTCACTTAAATCCTTATTTAGAAGCAAGAGGAATAGAGGTTATTGATACAGATTTAGGGGAAAGAATCGTTCAGCTAAGAAATGAGCCACCGTCTCATATCGTACTTCCTGCTATTCACCTTAAAAAAATGGATGTATCTGATACTTTTCACGAACATTTAGGAACTGAAAAAGGAAACGATGACCCTACTTATCTTACACGAGCTGCAAGAGCTAGTTTGCGAGAAGATTTTTTAACAGCTGAGGCTGGACTTACTGGTGTAAATTTTGCTATAGCCGAAACTGGTGGAGTTGTTGTTTGTACAAATGAAGGAAATGCAGATATGGGTGCATCCTTACCAAAACTGCATATTGCTTCTATGGGGATGGAGAAAATCATTCCACGACTTCAGGATTTAGGAGTATTTACACGACTACTAGCTAGAAGTGCAACTGGACAAGCGATTACATCGTATACATCGCATTTTCACCAGCCTGTTGAAGGTGGAGAGATGCATATTATTATTGTTGATAATAAAAGAGCAGAATTTTTAGCAAATGAGAAGTATAGACAAGCACTAAACTGTATTCGATGTGGTGCTTGTATGAATACTTGTCCAGTTTACAGAAGATCTGGAGGACACTCTTATGAGCATGTTATTCCTGGACCAATTGGTTCTACAATTGCAGCTTTTAAAGAACCAGAAAAGCACAGTTCGTTGCCTTTTGCTTGTACTTTATGTGGTTCTTGTACAAATGTATGTCCTGCAAAAATTGATTTGGATTCACAATTATATAATCATAGACAAGATTTAGCAGAAGCTGGACATTTACCAAAATCAAAAATGTTATCTATGAAAATTATGACATATTTATTTGAACGACCAAAGCTCTTAGATTTTGCAGGATTTATGGCACGAAAAGTTGTTCCAAAACTACCAAATTTCTTAATATACAATAAATTTAATGTTTGGGGAAAAACAAGAGATATTCCAGAGTTTCCAGAACATTCATTTAAAGAGTTATATGAAAAAATGAAAAAAGAAGAGAGGGAAGAAAATGACAAGTAAACAAGCAATACTAGAAAAAATAAGAAAAAACAACATTGTTCCTAAAGCAGATCTTCCAGAGTATACAAATTTTGGACTTACCTTTGAAAATAAATTTGAAGAGTTTTCAAGAGTTTTAAATACTGTTGGGGGAGATGCTATAGATACTACAAAAGATAAATTAGATGAAGTAATTTCATCTCTTTACCCTGATGAAAAGGTTATTGTATCTAAT
>Ga0193963_1001476_pt1 | contig 11662 bp, 6 predicted proteins | sample FB_6_MG_FD_140359 | JGI IMG/M metagenome (GOLD analysis project Ga0193963, IMG submission 140359) | Microbial mat bacterial communities from the Broadkill River, Lewes, Delaware, United States - FB_6_MG | ecosystem: Environmental > Aquatic > Freshwater > River > Microbial mats | place: USA...
TAAAAAGATAGCAGATAAAATGATTAATGGTTATACAGTGTTAAATGAAAATATTGCTCGAACTATTGAACTTATCAAAGATGTAGAGATGGCATCAAAAGAACAATTAACAGGTATCGAACAAATCAATGATGCGGTTAATTCATTAGATCAACAAACACAACAAAATGCAATGATTGCCTCACAAACTCATGATGTGGCAGTTGATACGGATAAAATTGCAAAACTAGTTGTAAGTGATGCAGATGCAAAAGAGTTTGTAGGTAAAAATACTGTAAAAGCTAAAACAATGACACAAGAAGAAGCCAAACAAACACATACACCTCATAAAGAAAATGTGTCAGTTCCTTCTTCATCAAAACCCAAATTAGAAACAATAAAATCTTCTCAGAATGATAGTGATGAGTGGGCTAGTTTTTAATTAAGAGATCAAAATATAAAGAGATTAATCATCTTTATATTTTTTTCGTATCTCATTAAAACTAGCGAAGTTATCGAAAAATAACTCTATGAGTTTAGGATCAAAATGTTTACCACTTTCTTCTTTTAAAAGATGAAATATCTCTTCATCACCCCAAGCTTTTTTATAACATCTTTCACTTCCTAATGCATCAAATACATCTGCTAAAGCAGTTATTCTTGCATAGATATGGATCTCTTCTTGTTCTAATCCTTGAGGATATCCTTGACCATTCCACTTTTCATGATGTTGATACGATACAATTGCAGCAGCTTTTAAGACCTCTCTATTTGACCCTTTTAGTATGCTATATCCAATTTCTGAATGAGTTTTCATAATCTCAAACTCTTCATCAGTAAGTTTTCCTGGCTTTTTCAAGATATCGTCTGATATTCCAACTTTACCAATATCATGCATAGGACTTGCTGTAAAAAGAGTATTTGCTTCATTTTTATCCAATCCGTATAGTAAAGCTAGTAGCCGTGAATATTCTGCAACTCTTTTGACATGGTTTCCTGTTTCTTTGGATCTTGTCTCACCAATTTCACCCATTTTATATATAACCTCTGCTTGAGTATCTTCTATCTCTTTGTGCAAGTCAAATAACTCGGTTAAGTCATGTCTTATAGCCATATATTCTGTTATTTTGTCGTTATTATCTATTATTGGTACTATTGTTGTATCCACCCAGTATGAACTATTGTTTTTTGATTTGTTTTTAATAATCCCTTTCCATGGGTTTCCCATTTTTATAGTGTCCCACAACTCTTGGAAAACAGAATCAGGGGTATCAGGATGCCTTAGAAGGCTATGATTTCTCCCTATAGCTTCCTCTTTTGCATATCCACTAATTTCACAAAATTTTTCATTTACATAAGTGATTGTACCTTGTAAGTTTGCTCTTGAAAGAATATTACTTTCATTTATAGCCAATTCATATTGTTTTGATAGTTTTAAAACTTGCTGAAAATTTATATCTTTGATACTTAATTCATTTTTAAAATGCTCTTCAATGAGTTTGTGTTCTGTGATATCTTTTCTTATCGCAATAAATTCAATGATATTACCATCTAAATCAAGTATCGGATTTATAATTGTATCAACCCAATAAAAGGTTCCATCTTTTTTTCTATTTTTAACTTGACCTGTCCACGGTTTTTTTTGAATACTTATTGTGTTCCAAAGCTCTTGAAATATCTCTTTTGGCATGTCAGGATGTCGTACAATATTGTGATTTTGACCCAATAATTCACTTTGTGAGTAACCAGATATGTGAATAAATGCTTCATTTATATAAGTTATTTGACCTTTTTTATTACTTTTAGATACTATAGAACTTCTATCAACAGTTTCTTTATATTGAGATAAAAGCATTTGATTACATTCAAGTTCGTATTCTCTACGATTATATTCTATCCATAAATCAACTTTGAGTATTAGCTCTTCAATTATATAAGGTTTTGATAGAAAGTCTACCGCCCCAGCTTTGTATCCATCTCGCATAGCGCTTGGGCTAATTTTACCTGATAGAATCATAACTGGAATTTTTCTTTCTACAATAAGGAGTTTTTTATTTTTTTGCAAAAAATCTAGACCTGAACTCTCTTTAAGTTCTAAATCTAAAAGTATTAGGTGGATATTATTATCTAATACAATAGAGAGTGCTTCATCTGGAGTTGATGCTGTAAAGACTCCATATTTACGATTTTCTAAAAGTTCTTTAATTTGTGTTTGAATTACAATAGAGTCATCTAAAACTAAAATATTTTTAAATTTATTTTTTTCTAAGTTTATAATAGTTTTATCCAAATCATGAATTTTATGAAAAAAATCTTTATCTTTTAAAATAAAATCAATTACACCTTTTTGAAAAGTACTCTCTCTAAATTGGCTGTCATTTTCAGTTGTTAGAACAAAGATTTTCGTATTTGTCATCTCTTGCTCTTTGATTATTTCATAGCCATTTCCATCTGGAAGATTTATATCTAGCATAACATAATGAATTGTTTCATTATGCAGTATCTCTTTTGCTTCTTGAAGTGTCGTAGTGGTAAAATATTTAAATCCATCTTCTTTAAATTTCTTTTGAAGTATTTTATTTATGGCAGAAGAATCTTCTACTATTAAAATAGAGATCTCTTTCTTATTTATTATCTCTTTAAAATTTTCACAATTTGTATGTTCCGCCATAGATACCTTTCATAATTCTTATAATTATATATTATCATATAATTTATAAAATGATAATAAACAAGTCCCTATGAACTTAAAGTCAGATATGTTTTAGTCTGATTTTTTTAATAAAAAAGTAAAGGAAATAATTTTCTTTCTAATTTTCATACAAGTTTATTGTAGTAAAATAAGATTATTTTATAAGGTGTTACATTGAGATATATTTTATTGTTAAGTGTGTTGTTGATTCAATTTTTTTACGCTTCTAGCTTGAACTTAACAAAAGAAGAAAAAGAGTATTTAAAAACAAATCCTATTGTTTCTATAGGTTCAATTGATAGTTATAGTCCATTTAGTTTCATAAAAAATAATGTTAAAGTTGGATTAAGTCAAGATTTACTTGAAATAATTTCAGAAAAAACAGGTATACAGTTTAGAAAAGTTGGTGGGACTTGGCCTGAAGTATATACTAAGTTTAAAATAGGCGAACTTGATATGATCAGTGAATTGTCATATCGTAAAGACAGACTATCATTTACAAACTATACAAATCCATACTATGAAATTCCTATTGGAATATTTACCAAAAAAAGCTCATCAAATCATTTAGATTTAGATTCTTTAAAAGGGAAACGAGTAGGTATCGTAAAAGATTCTTATTTATTAAATGTATTGCAAAAAATGGATGAGATCGAACTTGTACTTATTGATTCTTCTGATGAAAGATTTTTATACCTAACAAATGATAAAGTTGATGTTGTTTTAAGTAATGCATTAAGTCTTTTAAGAATAGATTCTTTAATGCTACAAGATATCAAATTATCAGGATATTTTAAACACCCAGAAGTAAAGAGTGAAGATCTTCGTTTTGGAATAGCAAAAAAGAAAAAAGTTTTATCTTCAATTATAAATAAAGCTTTGGATTCTATCTCGTATGCAAAAATGACTGAACTACGAAATGAATGGATTTTGGGTTCATCTTATACCAATAATAAAGTGAAGTTTTCTCAAGATGAACGAGTGTGGATAGAAAAAAATGAAGTTATTGTTGGTATAGAGAACACTAAACCATATATTTATTTTGATGAAACTACACAAGATATAGAGGGATTGTATGCCGATATATTTAAAATAGTGTTAAAAAATACAGGTCTACAAGTAAAATATGTCGAGGGAAGTTGGGCAGAACTATTACAAAAATTTAAAGAGAAAAAAATAGATATATTACCAGCTACTTTTTATAAAAAATCTCGTGAAGATTTTGGAAACTTTACGACAGAGTTTTATAAAGTTCGAGAATATGGATATACTCAAAAAGAGAAAAAACATATAAAATCGTTTAACGATTTACAAAACCGAAAAGTAGCTATAGTAAAAAGTTATGCAACAATTGATAAAATCAAAGAACGGTACCCAAATATTAATATAATTGAAACGGCAAATCTAGATGAATCTATGAGGTTATTATCTACTCAAAAAGTTGATGCGATTATTGATTATCATCTTGTTGTTGAAAATTATATTAGAGAAAACTTAGTATTAGGACTAAAATCTATTAGTCAAAATGATCTTAGTTCAATCTCTGTACATTTTTTTTCGATTTTAGAGAAACCTATTTTAAATACTATTTTGCAAAGAGGATTAGAAAGCATCTCACGAGAAGAACGAAATACTCTTCTAAATAGTTGGTTTAGAACACCTTTTGAAAAAGAAATTGACCCATTATCTTTAACAAATAAGGAAAAACTCTTTTTAAAAAAACACCCTAAAATTCGTTTCCGAGTACGGACAAACAGACCCCCTTTTGAATTTGATGATAATGGAAAAGCTAGTGGAATTGTAGTTGAATATGTTAAAAAGAGTGCTACAAATATGGGACTTGGTGTTGATTTTGTATTTGATAATTCTGATGTAAAAAGTGCATATAAAACTATCAGTACAACACAAAAAAGATTTGATAGTTTATTATATGCTGTAAAAAATAAAGATATAGAAAATAACTTTTCTTTCGGGGGTGAGTTTTTATCATATCCACTTATGATCATTATTAATAAATCTGGAAAATATCTAACCTCAATGAATGACTTAACAAATAGAACTGTAGTTTTAGAAGAGGGATTTGCTATAAACAAATGGTTAAAAGAGGATTATCCGTTTGTAAATATTCGTAATGTTTCTGATACAGAAGAAGCTTTGCGATTAGTCAATACAAATAAAGAGATAGTTTACATTGGAAATCTTGCTGTTGCAAATTATTTAAGTGTATTTGGAGGATTAGATAATATCAAAATATCTGCACCAACTCCATACGAAAATATTCAGTATAGCTTCATAGCTCCAAAAAAATGGCCAGAATTAGCTTCTATTTTAACAAAAGGTTTTAAAAAAATTAAACCAGTAGAACATACAAATATACAGCAAAAATGGTTTTCTTTACAAACAATAGAGAAAACAAATTATGATTTACTATGGAAAATTGTAGCGCTTGGTTTTTTGATTATTATTTGGATTTTATGGTGGAATAGAAAAATTACGATAGAAAAAGATAAAACAAAAATAGCACTTTTGGAGCTACAAAAAGCACAACTAAGTTTAAAAAATAAAACAAAAGAACAATTAGAACAACAACAGTTATTATTAAATCAATCAAAAATAGCTTCCATGGGTGAAATGTTGGCAAATATAGCACATCAATGGAGACAACCCCTTAGTGTTATCTCTACTGCTTCAACAGGTTTATTAGTAGAAAAACAATTTCATGCAATAAGTGATGAAAAATTAGAAAAAACTATGAATACTATCAATGAACATGCACAGTATCTTTCTACTACTATTAATACTTTTAGTGATTATATTAAATCAAATAAAGAGATCCAGCGAGTATTGTTACATGAAAGAATACAAATTGCTATCAATATAGTTGAAGCTACTTTTAAAAATCATTATATTGCACTTGAAACAAATCTTCACGAAGAAGAAAATATAGAGATGGATTTAGCTGTTGGAGAGCTTTCTGAAGCAGTTATAAATATTTTAAATAATGCAAAAGATGCGATCATTCAAAATAAAATAGAAAACCCTTTAGTAAAAATTAATTTGCAAAGAGTTGTAAATACAGCTATTATCTCAATAGAAGATAATGCAGGAGGAATACCTTCTGATATCATATCAAAAATATTTGAGCCTTATTTTACAACAAAACACCAAACACAAGGTACAGGCTTGGGTTTACATATGAGTTACAAAATTGTAACAGAAAGTTTAAATGGTACTATTAAGGTTAGCAATACAAATGAAGGTGCAAAATTTATTATAGAATTACCACTTAAGTAATAGTTGAAAGGAAAAGTATGGATATTTTAGTAGATTTAAATACACACGCAGTGGCTGTTATGTCTCTTACAGTAGTTGCATTATTTTTATTTACAAGAGATACTATTCCAATTGAAACATCTAGTTTAGTTATTTTAGTTGCATTGACAATTGGATTTGCACTTTTCCCATTTAACAATGATGATATATCTTTAGAAGCAGGGGATTTTTATTCAGGTTTTGGTCATGAGGCACTTATTGCTGTATGCGCTTTGATGATAGCTGGACATGGACTTGTTCGTACAGGTGCTTTAGAACCAGTAGGGAGAATACTCTCCCGAATGTGGTTATCTTATCCAAAATTTACATCTCTTATAACTCTTCTTTTAGGAGCAATTTTGAGTGCATTTATAAATAATGTACCTATTGTTATTTTACTTTTACCTATTTTAACAACAGTTTCTATCCGTGCAAAAATGTTACCCTCAAAAGTACTGATGCCTATGGGATTTGCAACACTTATTGGAGGGATGAGTACCACTATAGGTACTTCAACGAATCTTTTAGTTGTTTCAGTAGCTGTTGATATGGGTTTAGATAGCTTTGGTATGTTTGATTTTTTTGTTCCTGTGAGTATTGCTGCTGTGATTGCTATTTTATACTTATGGCTTATAGTACCGCTTTTTATTGCAAATAGAGTTGCACCATTCTCTGATAGTTCACATAGAATTTTTTCTGCAAAGTTGATGATAGTTAAAGACTCTATATCAGAGGGGATGAGTATCGAAGAGATTCAGAAAAAAACAGATAATCTTATGAAAATATCACGACTTTATAGAAGTAGTAGTGATATGTATATTTTTCCTACAAAGAATTTGATAGTTCAGGCTGAAGATATGTTAGTTGTTGCAGATACACCTGAAAATCTAAAAAGTTATGAAACTATCTTAGGAGCGGCACTTTATACAACTCTTGGTGCAGTTGATAAAGAACACCCTTTACAAGCCGATGAAGATCAACAAATTGCAGAGATTATTATTTCACAAGGATCAAGATTAAGTAATACTCAACTTAAAAAAACTCACTTTCTTGAGAGAAATCATCTTTTGGGATTAGCTGTACATAAATCTGGCCGAGTTGTAAAAACTATATTAAAAGATATTTCAGAAGTAAATTTGAAAGTTGGAGATGTTTTACTTGTTCAAGGAAAAGGTGAACACATTCAAGAACTCAAAAAAAATCGAGAAGTTCTTGTTTTGGATGCAACTTCTGATGTGGTACACTCAAAAAAAGCACCCATTGCTTTTCTAATTATGTTAGGTATTGTTGTTATTTCTGCAATGGGTATTTTACCTATTGCTATTAGTGCTACTTGTGGGGTATTATTGATGCTATTAACGAATTGTATTAATTGGAAAGATGCTTCAAATGCTTTAAATGTACAAGTAATACTTGTTGTTGTAGCATCATTAGCTCTAGGTCAGGCATTACTGAAAACCGGAGCGGCTGCTTATTTAGCAGATATATTTGTATCTTTGATGGATGGAAGTTCTACAACTATGATGATAAGTGGATTGATGCTTCTTATGGCAATTATGACAAATATAGTTTCAAACAATGCTGCTGCTGTTATAGGTACACCAATTGCAATTGGTATAGCACAACAGTTAAATTTACCAGCTGAACCTTTTGTTCTTGCTGTATTATTTGGAGCAAATATGAGTTATGCTACACCTATGGCATACAAAACAAATCTTTTAGTAATGAGTGCAGGGGGATATACATTTAATGATTTTTTAAAAGTTGGAATACCTCTTACTCTTATTATGTGGCTTACTTTTTCGTGGCTTTTACCTATTTTATATAACATTTAAAATGTCTTATTAAGATTTCTTTTATTATGTTCTTCACCCCAATAATAAAGCTGTTTTAGTATTGGTTTTAATGTTCCACCATATTGTGTTAAAGAATATTCTACTTTAGGTGGAACTACTGGATAAACCTCTCTATGCACTATCCCATCAACTTCTAGTTCTCGTAACTTTTGAATCAACATCTTTTGTGTGATACCATATATAGATTTTTGTAATTCATTAAATCTTTTTTCTCCATCTCTTAAGTACCATAAGATGAGAATTTTCCATTTACCATCTATTGCTTCCATAGCAACTTCAATATTACATTTTATTCTATCTTTTAGTTCATTTTTTACCATTTTAATCTCCTATAGTATCTTTTTAGTAAGTACCTATACTTTTTGTTAGTTCTTGACATTATATCAATAATACATTAAAATACCTGTATAAAAAAATTAAGGAGCTATAAAATGACAAATAAAGCGTTCGTAGTAAATAAAACAGAAGATGGAAAATTTACATCAGGGATTGAAGAGATAAGTATTCCAAGTTTAGAGGAAAATGAGGTGTTGATTAAATCAACATTTTCTAGTTTAAACTTCAAAGATGCATTAAGTTCAGTTGGTAATCCAGGGGTTACAAGAAACTTTCCACATGTGACAGGAATAGATGTATCAGGTATAGTTGAACAAAGTAATTGTAAGGATTTTAAAAAAGGTGATGAAGTACTTGTAACTGGATATGATATGGGTATGAATAGTGATGGAGGACATCAATCGTATGTAAAAGTTCCAGCTTCATGGGTAGTTAAAAAGCCATCAGAAATTACAGATAAAGAGATCATGACTTATGGAACAGCAGGTTTAACAGCAGGTTTAAGTATCAATGAGCTTTTAAATAATGGTATTACACCACAAAGTGGTGAAGTTTTAGTGACAGGTGCAACAGGTGGAGTAGGTTCAATTACTGTTTCTATTTTAAGTAAATTAGGGTTTGAAGTCGTTGCTATTAGTGGAAAAGAAGATAAAATACCATTTTTAAAAGAGCTTGGTGCAAAAGAGGTTATTTTACGAAACGATTTTGATATCGAAAATAAAAAACCGATGATGAAAGAGAGATTTTCAGGAGTAGTTGATACTGTTGGAGGAAATATACTAGCAGAAGCGTTAAAAGCTATTAAGTATGACGGAGTAGCTACTTGTTGTGGATTGACTTCATCATTTGCTTTAAATACAAATGTGTTCCCTTTTATATTAAGAGGTGTAAGACTTATTGGTATTGATTCTGTTGAATGTAAAATTGAGAAAAAAATAGCAGTTTGGAACAAACTAGCAAATGAGTTTAAAATAGATACTTTAGCTGCTTTAACAAATGAGATTTCATTGGAAGATTTACCAGATGCTTATGAAGCATTGTTAGCAGGTAAAGCTGTTGGAAGATATGTTATAAAAATATAAAGTCAATCTTTTCTATAAATAGCTCAATCAAAATTGATTTTATTAATTTTGGTTGAGTAACAAACTAATTCTCTGATTGGCTTCTTGTATTCTCTCCAATTTAATTGAACCATTTTGAACATTTTTAAATATCACCTCAATTAATTCATCAGTATTATAATAATCTAATTGGTTTCCAAAAAGTAAAATATCTACTCCAGAATTTATAGCTAAAGTAACCGTTTGCTCTAAAGTATAATGCTTTGAAATTGCTTTCATTTGTAAATCATCACTGATAATAACACCTTTAAATCCCAATTGATTACGAAGAAGTTGTGTATTGATTTTATACGATAATGTTGCTGGATATTGAGCATCGAGATGATTATTAAAAACATGAGCCGTCATTATCATATCAGCTTTGTTATGTTTGATAAAATACTTATAGGGTTCAAGTTCTTTCTGACTCCATGTATTAGAAATATCTACAAAACCTTTATGTGAATCATTTTTCGAAGAACCATGACCAGGGAAATGTTTGAGTACACTAATAATATTTTGTTCTTTTAATGTGTCTATAAAGATTTCAGCATTTCTGATAACTTCAGTAGATGATTTACCATATGATCTTTCAAGTCCTTCGATAATAAAGTTATCATTATTGATACTCAAATCCAAAATAGGGGCAAAGTTACAATTTATCCCATTTTTTGATAACATAGAAGCCATTGTTTTATAATGACTTTTAACTACAGCTAATGGTTTTTGAGAAATCTTTTTTGCACTCGGTGTTGAATGAAAACCTTGAGTACTTTTAAGTCGTTGTACTTTTCCCCCTTCTTGATCTATAGAGATAATGATATTCTTCATTGACAAATTTTGTAAATTTTGAGTTAGTAGTTGTAACTGTTTTGGTGAACGAATATTTTTTACCTTGGTTCTATTTTTATAAAATTTATCAAATAGTATAACTCCTGCTAAGTTGTATTTGTTTATATCTCTAATGATTTTGCTCTTTGAGTTTACACTTTCATTTGGAAAACCAACAATAATCATTTGTCCTATCAATTTTTTAATTTCATCTTTATTTATTTTAAGATTCTCTGCATAAATTGCTGTAGATATAAGTAAAACTATAAAAAATATTTTTTTCATAGTTACTATTCCTCTATCAATAATATTTTTAAGTTTTCCACTTTAGTTTGATTTTCTTTTTGTGATAGATTACCTGTTTCTAAATCTTGTAGTAATTTACATGATTTATCTAAATAAAGATTTAAACATGAGTTTTTAATATAGTGTGCTTTTTTTGAGATATTGTCTCTATCATTATTTTCTATGTAAGTGCTTAATTCTTCTAAATCATTTTTGATATCTGATTTAAACTTATTGATTAACATTGTTGCAATTGCTTGACTTACCCCTAAGTTTTGAGCTATTTTTTCCTCTTGTGGTTCCTCTTTTTGTTCTAAGTTCTTTTGTTTAGTATCACTGTTTAAATAAGTATTGAGAATTTTTAAAAGTTCTTGATTATCTATTGGTTTAGATAAGTAGTTGCTCATACCAGAACTTATATACTTTTCTTTATCCCCTTTAACTGCATTTGCAGTAAGTGCAATTATTGGTGTGCTATTTTTTTTCTGTAGTTGATCAAATTCTTTAATATTTTTCATAGATGTTATTCCATCCATAACCGGCATATTAATATCCATAAAAACTAGATCAAAATCATTTTTTTGATATATCTCATAAGCCTCTTTACCATCAGATGCAATTGTAACATCAACTCCAACTTGATTTAAAAGAATTTTAATCAATATTTGATTATTTGCATTGTCTTCTGCTACTAGAACATTTGCATTAAATTTCTTTTTAGAAGGAATTTTTTCTTGTTTAATTTGCTCTTCATTATGGCAAGCTTCAGTAATAATATTAAATATTTTTGAACCATATAAAGGTATATCAATATAAAAGTTAATGATCTCTTTGAAATTTTTATGATTTTCTAAAATAGAGGTATCTCCTACATAAACTACTGGGATATTTGAGGAGTTTTGCATACTTTTAATAGTATCAAGAAAGTGAAATGAATCACTGAAACAAAAAATAATATCTATTTTACTAGCATCTACAATATCATCAAAAGATTTATAAATTACACCATATTCATTGAGAATATTGAATAGATTCTGACTAATATATTCATTGTCATTGTGTGTCTGACAAATAGCAAAAGTATATTTTGTACTTTGTTGTAATGATTCTTGTTCTTTGTTTTGGATAATTTCATTTGATTCAACCATAAGGTCAAAATAAAATCTACTACCTTCATTTTCTTTACTAATGATATGTATTTGAGAATTCAATAAGTTTAATATTTTATTACTTATAGATAACCCAAGTCCTGTACCTCCATATTGCTTTGA
>Ga0193963_1001478_pt1 | contig 11659 bp, 18 predicted proteins | sample FB_6_MG_FD_140359 | JGI IMG/M metagenome (GOLD analysis project Ga0193963, IMG submission 140359) | Microbial mat bacterial communities from the Broadkill River, Lewes, Delaware, United States - FB_6_MG | ecosystem: Environmental > Aquatic > Freshwater > River > Microbial mats | place: USA...
CTAAGTAGGCTTAAAACCTACTTAAAATAAATCATCTAATAATAAACTATTTGCATTAGTGTTCCAGTTTATTGTTTCACAAAAAGTTTTTACAGCTTCCATAAATAGATTGTTAAAATGTTTATCTCTATTAATATATTTATCTAAGCCCATTCTAAACAAAAATTCATCATCTTTAAAAGCTAATGTTTCTGCTTTAGTAATAGGATTTTTGTTTAAATATATAATATTAATTTTATCGCCTTCTTCAATTAAATCAAACTCTTGGTCTAATTTATTATTAAGTAATATGTTGTTGTAAATTATACTAGCTTTACTGGCCCAAAATACTCCTTTAGACATACCTTCATATTTCTTTAAAGAAGATACACCCATTTTTAAAGAAATATCAGAAGGTATATATTTATCAAATTCTAATTTATAATTATCTATATATTTTGTTAAAACATGATTATCTTTATCAAATATAATATTAATAATATCATTTAAAGCATTTCTCACAGGCTTTGGTATTGTCATATTAATATTAGGCATACCAACTATCTTCATCTTAGGACTATCTAATAATTTTCCTTCATCATCAATTACTCTAAATGCATATCTTGAAATACCTGTTACTAATCCTTTTGATGCAATAATTTCTCTATCACATCCCATAACATTTACATATCCATTATGTAATTTAAGATTATATTCTATATTCTTTTCAATTTCAGGATTGAACACTTGTTTATTAAATTTATCTAAAAATATTGCTACTGTTTTATCATCAGGTATATTACCATTATAAGCTTTTTGAACTATTTTATCCAATACAAAATATCCTGCATCTGTAGCTTTATTAGTCACTATTATATCTTCACCTGTAATTTTTCTATGTAAATTATTAGCAGTACTACATAATGTTTGTAAATTATATCTACCAAATGCTGTAATAGATGCAGCAATATCACTAATACCTATACAAAAATGTTTATTTCCTAAAGCCCCATAAAGGCTATTAATCTTGATTTTTTCTGTCATTTGAAGAATATTATATTTAGCTTTATCATTCTCATTACTTGCTTCTTTCATTAATTTTTTATATTCTTTTCTTTTGCTAAATATTTTTTCTATCTCTATAGGTAAAAAACCTTTTGTATCTTTTCTATAAAAAACACCATTTGTAGCAAAGCTAAAATTATATTTTTGACATAATTTCATAATAGCTTCTTTTTGTTCTAAAGGCATTTTAATATATATATCCATATTATCTTCTCTATCAATCCAGTGTGAACCATCATGGTACTTTCTTAGAGGTTCTACTAACTTTAATAATTCAGGTGGAATATCTTTATCTTGAACTATTGTATCAGGACTCATATTTAATGCTACTGCATTAAGAGGATATAGCGAAGTAAAATCTTGTGACATAATCCATTTATAAAAACCAGGGTTTGAATCCCATAATCCACCTACTGGTTTATAAAAAATATGTTCTTGAATCTTAGTAGGTATAACTACGTTCTTAGATAAGAAAGAACCATATAAAATCATAGTCCAAGGCTTAACTGTGCCTAAAATATCAGGTATATTAATACCCATAGCCCATGCATACCCAGTCATCAAAGAACCCATTTGAATTTTATTATCAATATCTTTCAAAATTCTTACATCTAAAATAGAATAATCAGTAAATATATTAAAACATTCTTGTTTCATAGCTTCAGTTAATTTATCAAACTTTTCTGGCTCTAATAATTTATCAATATTACTTCTAGCTTGGTATAATTTATATATCAAAGTTTTTTTATGCTCTTCAGATGGATTTCTAGGTGGTGTATAGTTTTGATGTGTCATATCCTTAAATGATTTGAAATATTCTTTCCAATCTAATTTACCATCACCTTCACCTAGTACTGTTTGAGATACAGTATCTAATTTTCTGTCTGGTGTTTTAATATAAGCATGTTGATAAAATACATCTGCATAATCTAACCAAATAATTCCTATAGGATATTCAATCTCAACTTTATCTTTGAATATAGTATAGTTCTTTGTTTCTATTTTACCAAATGGTGATAATATACCTTGTGCATATCCAAGTTTTTTCAATCTATTAGTAATATATCTTGTATCAAATCCTATAAAGTACCAGCCTGTACAAATATGTGGCTTTTTTTCATAATAATATCTAAGCCAAGCATCAATCATATCCTTTTCAGAATCATATTTATGTATTTTCACATCTTTATCTAATTTCCTTGTATATTCTTTTTGCCAAATAAATACATTTATTTCATCATCATAATCATCATATACTTGTATAAAAGTGATTGGTTGTTCTGCTTTAACAGGGTCTGGAAATTCATCTTCTACATTTGTTTCAATATCCATTTTGTGTATTCTTGTCTTAACAGTATCTGTTTTATTATAAAACTTATTTATATATTGATATTCTGCAGATATATTACCATAAAAGTTATTTGAAACATCTTTCATTTTAAATAAATAATCTTTAAAATCTTTAATAGAATCAAATTCAATTTTTTCTAAATTATTAAAATATGGATATCCTTTATATTTAGATTCATTATAAGTTTCTACAAATAATTCAGGTTTAAAGTCATCAATTACATGATAAGTAGTGATTAAATTATTATTTTCTTCATTAACTTCAGTAACATATAACTTATTCTTATGCTCAGTAACATTTGTATACATTATTCTCCTTTTGTTTAATTAAAGCTAATTATAACACCTTTATACTTAAAGTTTTAACTATCTAATACTTAGTATTACTTTTAGTATTTCATAAGCATTAGATAGGTGTATGGAGGTTTATTAAGCTTTTTGTTTGTCTAAAGGATTAATATCAGATTTTCCAAAAATAAAATCCATTAATTGTTCTTTTTTCTGTTTTACTAACTCTTTTCTATCTTTATCAGCTTTAAGAGTACCTTTATTAGAACCTTTTAGTTCAACTCTATTTAGTTCGTTTATTTCATCCATTTCTGATTTTGTTTTTGACATCCAATACCCTTTTATTATTTACTAGAAATTTGTGTTAAAATATATTTTACAAAATCTTTTTTGTTAATATTTTTTGTTTTAGCTGCATATAAACCAGCATCTTTGATTAACTCTTCTTTAGTAGGAGTATAATCTCCATATAATCTATTTAGATTACCTTTTCCAATTCTAAACTCTACTTGCTCTTTTACTTCATCTAGTGTTACTTTTTTCAATTTGTTTCCTTTTATTTATATATGTAAGTATAACTATTTATTGCTTAAAACCTACTTAAAATAAATCATCTAAATCCTTACCATCTTCATCCATAATATTTTTACTATATTTTTCATCTAAAATTTTAACATAAGAATAATTATTATTTACTCTATGATGCATTCTAGCATTAACACCATGTGATATTTTACCAATAGTAACTGAACTTGGACTAAATAATATACTATAAAAAGACTTTAGATATGTACCTCCAGATAAATACTGTTCAGTCATACCTCCAGAACTAGCCTGAGTAGTTTCTTGATTTAAGGAATATCCAAATAAATTGAAATTTAAAATACCTAATCTTCCTGATTGTGTATAATAATTAACATCTTCATTAATAGTGCCTTCAAATTGAAATGGGTCTTCAACATCACAGAAAAAAGAATTCATAACTTTTCTTTGCCATCCTCTTAAAGCATTTCCATTACCAACTCCACCTATAAAATCTCCGTGTTGTGCCATGGTTATAGTTTTACAAGGAGTAGACTTTAGAAAATCTAAATGTATTCTAAATAATCTATCATAATCTTTTATCTTTTTCATATATAACTTTTTAGCTTTAGATGGGTCTTCATTACCATAAAATATTCTTTGTGAAAAAATATCATAATCATCATCTAATTCCACAAAATATCTATATCCTAACTTCTTAGCAAAAGCAAAACAAATATTTCTAGCATATAATATAACATTATACTTTTCAAAATTGTCAGCTTTATCTAAGGCTGGTATCATTTTCTTTTTATTAAATACTAATACTCTATCACCATAAAGTTCTATATAATTATCTAATTGTTTATCATCATCTGAACATATTAAATAAAAGTCTTGATTAAGTGAAGTACCTTCATATTCCATTAATGTTTTATAAGTTTTTATTTTATCTGCTCTACCAAATGTCATAATAAAGATACAAAAGTTTTCATCTCTTTTAGTATTGTCTGTATTAATATTAGTTATTTTCCCATTAGGATATTTAATTAAAGCATTATCTATAAAATAATCTATGGACTCATGACACTGTGATACATCTTTCATATAAATCCTTTAATATATTTCTTCTAGAATATTTTTTTGTGCTAGTTTCTTTTTTATTGATTTTTCATTTGTATCTAAATCTTCATCAGATAAACCATTTAAATATTCCTCCAAATCTTCATCTACACATTTTTGATATGATATAAATCCATTCCTAATAGCTGCATCATAATCTATAATAACTAATGCTGATTCTTCAAACAATCTCTTAACTTTTAAATCTGAATGTGCATAAAAGTCAGCTATTTTACTAAAATCAAATTGTGTGTGTCTTTCTGCTGCACTATATAAAAATTCTTTAATATATTCAGGCACATCTGAATCTTTAATTCTTTGTATTAAATAGTTTGTTTTTTCTTTATTATATAACTCTTTAATACCAGGCATAATATTTTTAGGTTCATAGATAGGTATTTCTATCTTTCTAGTATATTTAGATTTCTCTTCTTTAATTTTCTCTTCTGTTGTCTCACTCATTAAATTCCTTTCATTTTCTTTAATTATAGCATAGTAAACTTAATTCCATCTTAAATAATCTACAATTTCATTATAACTATTAACTCTTACTACATAAGATGAATCTATAGGTCTATGATTCCAAGTATATTTACTATCTAAATCAAAAATAATACCTACATCTTTTTTATTATTCTTTACATGCTCTTCAATATTATGTAAAGCATCATCTATTAGTGTACTTCCCTTAGTGTACTTCCACTTATCTTTAGTATGTATTACATCTATATCACCAAAAGTTTCTCTAATTAATTGATTTTTACAATCTATAACATTAGGTAGTGAATTAGTAATAATTTGTAGTTTATCTATACCATATAAATTTATAAGTTCATTCATAAATTCTATAGCACCATGAATAAAATCACCTTTAGAATATTCTTTAGGATTATTCCAACAATCACTAACTACTAATGGAAAATTATCATTAAAATAATCCCAACCAATAGTATTAGGATGTTTCACTTCACCATAATGATTTTTAATGAAGTTATTCGTTATAGTAGATAAGTCAAATAAAACCTCATCAAAATCGACAGATATTAACTTCATATTAATTCCATTCCTATAACATCTAAAATATCATTAATTGTATCTGTTAAATTAATATTTTCTATTATGTAATCCATTTCATTATTGATAGCATCTTTAGTATATAATCTTTTATCATCCTCTAATCTTCTACCCCACTCTTCTTCACAGAAAGAACCTCTTTTCATAGCTCTTTGTTTTCTTTCATTGTCATCAACATGTAGGTAGATGCTAGTTAATTCAGATGCATTAAAAATTTCTTTTAGCTGTCTTAAACCTTGTAAATCTAGTATAACCACATTAATATCATCACTTAATGAATCTTTAGTTAAACCATAATACCAAATATCTGGTTTACCATTTAATAAAGTATAATATTCTCTATATTCTAATATTTCATTATTGTTTAATTTAGTAAGAAACTCATTTTTAGTGATAAAATGATAATCTGTACCATCCACTTCATAATCTCTTTTAGGCCTTGTAGTAAATGATATAGGTACATGAAATATACTCTTTAATTCATTTGCTATTGAATCTTTTCCTGCACTTGAAGGTGCTGTTAATACAATTAGCTTCATACAGCCATTTCTGCTTTTATTGATGGATATGATTGATAATCTGTTACTATGAAATCATTCATAGTAAAATCATCTATTGATGTAATTAATGGGTTTATTTGCATATCTGGCAATTTATATTTATCATAATCCCTTAACAGTTGCTCTTTAACTTGTTCTATATGATTAGAATAAATATGAGCATCACCAAATGTATGTATAAATCTACCTGGTTCTAAATCACAAACCTGTGCAATCATCATCGTTAAAAGTGCGTAAGAAGCTATATTATATGGTACTCCTAAAAATGCATCTGCTGAACGTTGATATAGCTTACAATCTAATTTTCCATTTGATACATAGAACTGAAACATATTATGACAAGCTCCAAGTACTGCATTTCTATCATGTTCTATATTCCATGCATTTAAAACCAATCTTCTTGAATCCGGATTAGTTTTTATTTCTTCAATTATATCACTTATTTGGTCTATAAACAGTTTTGGTCTTATTAAATGAGTTTTATTATCTTTTAGTATTTCAACCCCAATATTTGATAATCTTTCTTCACTCAGTTTCTTTCTTTTTCCAAATAAGTAATTTTCCAAATCAGTTTTTGAATAAAAACTTTTTCCATCAATTCTATATACCTTAAAATCTCTTGTAGAGCCAGTATTTAAAGTTTTATTCATTTTTGCTGAAATAAATATACAGGCCTCTTTGCAATAAAGTTTTGAACCGTAAAAATCTTTATCTAATTGATATTTGTACTCTGAATCTACAAACTCTTGAAAGTTTTTAAGTGAAAATGCGTCATGATAAAATTCAGTAAAATTCTTCCATCTATCACATACTTTTACGTCATTATATGATTTATGATTTTCTTTTGGTCTATAACATCTTAATAACATAAACTGCCAAATTCCATATAGTTTTTTATATGTTGTAGTAGAAGTGTCCATATTACCATAACCATAATAACCTACTCCCTGAACATTTGGCTTTAATCTATCTTTTACATTTTTATTTGCTTTTGGAGTTTCAGTTATATATCCTGTATCATCAAATCTTACCACTATATAATCATTATTTAAAGCTTTCCCTAATATTGTATATTGTCCATTATTTTTAGTTAATACTTTTTCACCGCTTTTATAATACATCCTATATTTAATATCAGGATGTGTAATTACATAACTTTCATTTTTAAAGTCTTGTTTTTTAATATATATATAACTTAAAGGATTTTTAATGGGTAATTGCCTCCAATATGTACCATACATTTTTCCAATAGTGGTACCATTAAATCTTATATCATCCCTTTTAGCATCTGCATTTGCAGTCCAGATAGTAGTTTTACCTACTAGCTCTTCTCTTGGTAAGCCATATTGAATTTCTGCTAATCTTCTTTCATCGGTTGAACCTTCAAGAAACCACAACAATTCAGCTATAATGCCTTTAGTAAACATCTTCTTAGTTGTTAACAACGGAAATCCTTTAGATAAGTCAAATTCCATTTGAGGACCAAATAAAGATATAGTTCCTGTTCCTGTTCTATCTTCTTTTACTATTCCTCTATCTAATATATTTTGTAAAAAATCATGATACTGTTTCATTAATCTCCTTCTATTTCTATAATTATACTAAAATCAGCTTAGATTTTATTTAATATTTCTAATAATATTTTCAATATCTTCTAATTTATTCATTAAAAGTTTAACATCTTTTATACTATCTGAATCTAATCTAATGCTATTCTTTACATAACCTCTTAAGGCAAACTGTAATGTGCCATAATATGCTATAGCAACCAAATATTCTTCACCATCATTTTTACTTTCTTTACCTTTTACTTTTAACTCACTTAACACAAAATTATTTTGGTCTGTTGTAATCACAAATCTTTCATCTAATTTTAAATACATTGTTTTCCTTTATGTTTTAATTCAATATTATGTATAATATCATATACTAATCCATATTCTAGTTCAAGTTCATTAGTATAGTAGATACACCAATCTATAAATTTCAGTTCTTTGCCTTTTAATTTATAAAACTTGGGTTTATTCTTAATATATATCATTTCATATATTCTATCTAAAATTCTTTCTATATTAATATACATATCATCTTTAGTAGGCATATAACTATTTTGAACTTCTTTATTGATATGTTCATTAAATAATAGTAAAAATTGTTCTTCTATAGAATCTGTTTTAAAACCTCTATTTTTGTTTTCTTGCACTAATTCATAATATCTATTTAGTATATATTTGTATTTATTAAAGAAGAACATAGCATGACCTTGATTTAATGCATATGTTTTAGATACTTTATTCCAATTAATACCATTCTTAGTATTCTTACTTCTTTTAAAGTAGTGAATAGATAGAGGTATCTCCCGTAGCTCAGCCTGTAAATGAACATCTGATAAAGTATGTACTGGTATTATATTTATTCTCATAATATATACTCCCAACTTAAATTAGCTTTATCTAATCTTTTAAATAATTCTAAATTAAATATCAATCTGCGACTTAAACTATATATAGCAAAGGTATCATCTTCATATATTACTTTTATTTTCATTCTAATTTCCTTATTAAGTTATGTAGTAATTATATACCAACATAACTTAAAGTAAGATTAAATAGTGACTGATAAATTTTTAATACTTATATCTTTTATTAAACCTAAATCATTTAGTTTATCAGCAAATAATGTAAAGTAGTATCTTGCTAATGTAGAAGTTTCAAATATTACAAACACATTTGTATCTCTTGATATTCCTCTTGTACCACTATCTATATTTCTTCTTAATATAAACATATAAGTTTTACCTTCTTCAATATTTATATTATCTATATCATATATCTCTTCATAATATTTAGCACCACGAGATATTAAACTTTCTTTATCACTTAAATTCATTTTAAACTCCTAATATTTGCTTACAAGTATATTTAATATCACTATCATATGAATTTTCATAATTCCATTTTAAAGTATTATAATCTAAGTCAATAAACTTCTTTCCTTTATATTTTCCACTTGGCATAAAAGTCATTACTAAATCTTTTTTACATAATTCAACTGCTTGTTCTAAATCTATGTTATAACTCTTAGATAAATAATTCCATAATAAAATTAAATCAATAGAATCACTTAAAGCATTATGTGATGTAATAACACTTAAATCAATATTAAATACTTTAGCTAAAGTTTCTCTATCTTTATATAATTTTAATTTATATTTTAAATAAGTTAATCTTACACTATCCCAAGGAAGTTCTAATTTATCATTGATAAATCTACATAACTTCATTGTGTCTATTACTTTAAATTTATCTATATTAATTCCTGTTCGTTTAATAACTTCTAAATCAAATGAAGCATTATGAGCAAATAAGTAATTAGATTCTTCTGATAATTCTTTTAATTTATTATAAGCTTTTGTGTTAGTAATTATTGGTTGTTTCTCTAAGAATTCAATAGTTAAATTATTTGCTTCTTGAGCACTTATAGTGATGTCTAAATAGTTGCTAGGTTTAGCATAAGCGTTATATATTTGCTTAGTGTTAGGTATAATATAAGCAAGTTGTGCTAGTATATCATAATCAGTACTAGATGTAAAATCAATTGTTTCTGTATCTAAAAATATTTGTTTCATTTTATTTCTCTTTCTTCTAATATGTAATTTTCTGTATCTATGATAGGTGTATAATCCATAGTTCCATCTGTATAACATACCATAAAACACCATCTTTCTGTGCATATAGTGCCTATAACTTGACCCCATTCTCCACTTTTAAAACTATATGGTGAAGTTCCTTTATAATATAGATTTTTCATAATTCTAATTCCTTGTTAATTCTTGTAAGATATGACATAATCAAATCTATATTATCATATAATATACTAGTTCTTTTCATACCTTCATATGATATTGTATAACCTTCTATCTTAGATAAAGCTTTAATGCATTCTAAAACTTGTTCTTTTTCTGATAAATCTTCTAGTTTCATTCTATCACTCCATTAAGCTCTAAAGCATCATTATAGCCTTCAGCATAAGATTCACTAATTCTTTCATCTACTATTTTTATTATATGTTCTATTTTAGTATTTGGTTTGCTTATATCACCATCAGTTAGTTTATCATATAATTTCATAGTTCTATCCATTAGTTTACTATAATCATATAATTCTTTTTTAACTTGTTCAATATTTATAGTTCCATTTACATTCTCTATAATATCTTTCCAAAAATTATTATAATCATCCTCTAACTCTTTATCATATGTATTAAAAAATTCACTAAAAGTTGGACCACAATCTAAACCATCATCTAACTCTAATAATTCTTTATCAATATCATCTTTTGTAGTGTTAGATAATATATCTAACATAATTTTATTTTCCATATTCTATTTCCTTTATTTTAAGCTATGTAGCAGAAGCTACAAGACGTTTTAATCTCATAGCTTATACTTACTACTATTTTATACTTAGATAGCTTCTATCATTGTATATGATAGTCCTTCAATAGTATTAGAAAATAATTTACAAATCAAAATCTCTTTTTCTTTATGTAAACACTTTCTAACTTCAATTCTATAAATACCTTTTAAAATTAATCTAAAAATATTAGCATTTGGAAATGTGAAATCACCATTTGCTAAGGCTACAAATGATTCAGGCACATCAATCATAGTACTGTTACTCGTAAGACTGTTTTCAGCAACAATCTTCATTTTACTATCAATAGATTTTAATGATAATTTGTCAATATTTAAAATATTTAAATCTTTATTAATTCTTTCAATTTCATCATCACTTAAAGCAATTGAAATAATTGTTTCACCAACTTCATATAATTTATCTCCAGCCTCTTTTCTTTGTGGAAGAGCATCAACTGTAGCTGTATACATAATTACTTCTTTTCTTTTATCTTTAATTTTAATAGTAGTACCTTGTGGTGCTAATTTTAAAGATTCTTTATCAAAAGAATTATAAATAGTTAAAAATTCTGATATATCATTGATTCCAACTGGTTTGTCTAATACAATCTCACCCTCTGGTAATTGATAGTTTACAATTATACCATGTTCGCCTTTAGTTTGCTTTTCTTCTACATTTGTAACAGATTCATATTTAGTATATAAATAATCCTCTCTCAATACTGTTGATTGGTGAATACTATTGATACCTTTTAACACCTCTAAAGCTTTCGCTCCAATTTTAATTTCTGTCATTTCTGTCCTTTTTATTAAATTATTTGTTTGGTTTTGTAAATCTTCATCTACTTCTAAAATCATTGTAAAGGTTTCACATTTAGGACAAATACCCCAAACATCACCATCACATTCTGTATCTTCATATGTGTCTAAATCAGATATATTACCACATTTCATACACTCATAATCCATTACTTATCCTTATAATGAATTACAATATCAGTTACCATACCCAATTGAGTAGTAAAGCCATGGTACTCAAATTGTTTATAATTTTTAAAGATATTTTTAAAATCAATATCAATATTAGTTATAACATCTTTAATACTTCCTGGTTCATCATATTGTTTATATCTATTTAATACATCTGAAATAGCTTCAGAAATATCAATTTGATGTTTAGGTTCTACTTTCTTTAGTTTGATTTTTTTAATCTTTTTCACTTTTATCCTTTTTAATTAATTTTAATGCATATTCTATACCTTGTTTAAACTCTTCATTTAAA
>Ga0193963_1001480_pt1 | contig 11647 bp, 6 predicted proteins | sample FB_6_MG_FD_140359 | JGI IMG/M metagenome (GOLD analysis project Ga0193963, IMG submission 140359) | Microbial mat bacterial communities from the Broadkill River, Lewes, Delaware, United States - FB_6_MG | ecosystem: Environmental > Aquatic > Freshwater > River > Microbial mats | place: USA...
ATTGTTAAAGATCATCCGTTTATGTGTCGCTTGCGCTCTACTTAAATTGGACGGGAATTATAGAGAATTTTTTATACTTTGTCAAGAGGTTTTTCTTTAAATAAACTTAAATTTTAAAATTTAAGTTTTTACTCTTTTAATAGATGTCCTGCAAGATTACCACTTGAAAATGACCATTGTAAATTATAACCGCCACAAGGTCCATCTAAATCCATTACTTCACCACAAAAATATAAACCATTTATTAATTTACTTTGCATTGTTTTTGGATTTATTTCTTTTAATGTTACTCCACCTCTTGTAATCATTGCTTTTTTGTAGCCAACTGAATCTATTACTGTTAATGGAGTTAAAGCTACAATTTTCACAAGATTATTTCTAACTTCTCCTATTTGGTCTTTAAATTTTAAAGAAGTATCTGCATTTACAATATTGCATAACTCTTTTGAAACTGATAAAGGAAGAAGCAAAGATAAAACTTCTAAAACATTTGCATCTGGTTTTTCTTTTGCTTGTTTTTTAAAGTGTGAAAAAATATCATCTTCAGTTTTTCCTTTTACCATGTTTATAAGTAAAGGCACTTCATCATATTTTTCTAATAATGGTGTAATTTCTCTTGAAAAATCTAAAACAACTGGACCTCTTAAACCTTTTGATGTAAATATCAAATCTCCAACTGCTTTTAGTTTCTTTGCTTTTTTTAAATCAATTTTTATAATTGCTTTTGCAATAGTATCCGCTGTACAATTTGCCACCCATGTTTCTTTTGTATAAACAGGAAGCATTGCAGGATATAAATCTGTAATTTTATGTCCTAATTCTTTTGCAAAAGAATAACCATCACCATTAGCACCCAACATTGGAAAGCCCAAACCACCTGTTGCAACAATTACATTCCTACAATTAAAGTTTCCTTTGTTTGTTTTAACTCCTGAGATACTGTTTTCATTACAAAGTAAATTCTCAACTTTTACATCACATTGTATTTCAACTGCTAAGTTATTTAACTCTTTTTCTAAAGCTTTAATTATTGTAGATGAGTTGTGAGTTACTGGAAAAATTCTAAAACCATCTTTTGTATCAGTTTGAACTCCAATACTTTCAAAAAATTCTCTCAATGAGTTTTTATCTAACATTTGTATTGCAGTACTCATAAACCGACCATTTTTCCCAAATGAGTTCATAAAGTCTTCATTACTTAATGTGTTAGTTAAATTACATTTACCTCCGCCTGTTGCTTTTAATTTTGCACCAAGTGTTGGAAGTTTTTCTAAAAGAAGTACACTTTTTCCTAATTTTCTTGCAGTTATTGCAGCAATCATTCCAGCACCGCCAGAACCTATTACTATTAGATCATATATATTTGTTTTCATTTGCTAATAATAACCAAAGATGCTTGAATATATTGTCTAAAATTAGATACAATTTGGGCATGAAAATAAGACTTGCCACATTTAACCTATTTCAATTTACAAAACCTCCATACTCTTGGTACACGAAAAAAGAAAGATTTACAGAAAAGCAATGGCTTATAAAAACTTCATGGATTAAAAAGCAAATACTTAAAATGAACGCAGATATTATTGGTTTTCAAGAAGTATTCTCAAGAGATGCACTTAAGACTTTAGTTAATGAACTTGGATACAATTATTTTGAAACAGTAGATGTTCCAAAAGTTAGTAAAACTAATCCTTTAATTTATATGTCTACGACTGTTGCAATTGCTTCTAAATATCCAATTTCTAATATGCAAGAAGTAAAAGTTCATATTCCAAGTATTAAAAAACATAAATATGAAGGATTTTTTAAATTTTCTAGAATTCCAATTAAAGCTACAATTACTCTTCCTAATGAAGAAGACTTTTTAGTTTATGTTTGTCATCTAAAATCAAATAGATTAAATGAATTTGAATATGTATTTAATGAAAAAGATACTTTAGAACACAAAAAAGAATTAATCAATAAAGCACTTAAAGATAAATATTCCGAAGCATTGAAAACTAGACTTTGTGAAGCTTCTTCACTATTCTTTGATATTAAGAAATCTAAGAAACCATGTGTTTTAATGACAGATTTAAATGATAAAGAGTTTTCAATTACAATAGATGCTTTAAGTAACAATAAATATCATGATGAAAAAAGAAGAGAATCATTTATATTACATGATTCATATTTTCAAATTGAGAATAAAGTATATAATCCTCATCCTGAACAAAAAGAAGCAAAGAGAGTTCCTACTAGTTACTTTGCTGGAAAAGGAAACGTTTTAGATTATATTTTTTTATCAAAAGAGTTTAATAAAAGAAATAAAAAAAACATAGCTTTTATTTCTTCTTTTGAAGTTTTTGATGAAGCTATTAAAACTAATCATGATGGTTCACTACTTTCAAGTGATCATGCACAAGTTTTGTGCGAATTAACCTTTCATTAATTAAGTATTTACAAAAGCTTAACAATTGAAGTATATAATACTTTTATCGTTTAAGAAAGACCGCGAATCTTTCTTACTCAAATAAAAGTAATTTTTTTGCGATTTTTACTTTTCTCCTTAAGAAAAAAGGCCAGATATCAAAAGATATTTGGCCTTTTTTTATGCTAATTTATTTTCTTAAGTATTTTAAAGTTGTAATAATAATATCATCGTCATCTTTACTTGGGCTTTTAATTGTTTCTTTTGTATCATCTGCTTTTGTAAAAGTAATATTCATTTCATATGAACTTACAGTTTGAATACCTTTTTGTAAACATAAAATCTTAATCATAATTAATTCTAAGAATTGTTTTGTAGGAAGATCTGGTTTTCCAAATCTATCTTCCATTTCTTCTTCTATTTTATAAACTTCTTCTTTATCTATTGATTTTGAAAGCCTTCTGTATAATTCAAGTCGTACTCTATCTTCAACAATATAATCATCTGAGATAAATGCAGAAATAGCTAACTTAATATCTATGCTTTTTTTCTCTTCTTTTGAATCTCCACTAAGAGTTGAAAGTGCATCTTCTAACATTTTTAGATATAAACCATAGCCAATTTGTTTGATATGACCACTTTGAGCTTCACCAATAATATTTCCACCACCTCTTATTTCTAAATCTTGATGAGCTAAAGCTGTTCCACTTCCTAAGTATGAGTTTGATTCTAAGGCTACTAATCTTTTTACTGCATCTGATGTAATTTGCTTTTTATCTTCAACTACGTAATAACAGAATCCTTCTTTATTACTTCGTCCAACTCGTCCACGTAATTGATGTAAATCTGCAATTCCAAATCTATCTGCTCCATCAATTATAATTGAGTTTGCATTTGGAAGGTGAAGTCCTGATTCAACAATTGAAGTTGCAAGTAAAATATCAAATTTCTTTTCTTCAAAGGCATCTAGAATTTTTTCTGCGTCTGCTGGTTTGATTTTTGAGTGAATAATTTCAACTTTAATATTTGGGATAATCTCTTCTATATCTGCTTTTTTTGCTTCAATTGAAGCAATATTATTATGAACATAAAAAAGCTGTCCACCTCTTCTTTTTTCTCTTAAGACGATTTCTTTGATTAATTTGTCACTATATTCTTTTACATAAGTTCTAACACCTAATCTTTCACTAGGAGGTATTAGTAGTGAACTCATTCCTTTTAATTTTGAAAGCGCAAGATTTAGTGTTCTTGGTATTGGGGTTGCACTCATTGAGAAAATATGAACATCTTCTCGTAAGTTTTTAAGTTTTTCTTTTTGTTTTACACCAAATTTATGTTCTTCATCAATTATTACTAAAGCTAAATCTTTTGCAGTAATTCCTAATAATGAATGAGTTCCAATTACAAACTGTATTTCTCCAGAACTTAAACCTTTTTTGATTTCACTTTTTTCTTTAGCTGTTGATTTTCCATCAAGTTTGGCCATTGAAACTCCATAAGGTTCAAATCTTTTTTGCATTCCATGGAAATGCTGAGTTGCAAGTAGTGTCGTAGGACAGACAAAAATTGCTTGATGTCCATCTAGAATTGTTGCTAAAAGTGCATTCATAGCAACTTCTGTTTTACCAAAACCAACATCTCCTGAAAGTAACCTATCCATAACTCGACCTGAGCTTAAATCCTTAAAAATTTCACTAACGGAACGGCTTTGATCTTTTGTATAATCAAAACCTGAACTTTTTCTAAACTCTTGTAGTGTGTGTTTACTAGTATCTATTTTTATACCATTTACAAGCTCTCGTGCTGCTGCTAATTTTATAATATCATTTGCAATAGCAAATAATCTATCTTTTACTTTTTCTTTTAATTTAGCAAAAGAGCCTTTTCCAAGTTTGTCAACTACAGCATATGAACTTCCATCTGCTACATATCTATCTACTAAATCAATATTTTCAACAGGAATTAAAAGCTTATCATCTCCTGCATATGTAACAATTACAAAATCTCTTTTTGCTCCCATTACAGTAACAGGTTCTATTCCTTTATATTGTCCAATTCCATGTTTTTCATGAACAACAAAATCATTTACTTGTAATTCATCAATAACTAGTTTTATTTTTTTCTTTCTTCTTTTTTTAATCTCTTGATTTAGTGAGATTATTACCTCATCATTACTTACAAGATTAATAATATAAGGTTCAATTAAATACTTGATTTTGCTATCACTTAAATCTAAATCATGAGCTTTTACTTTAGCTTCTGTACTTGAAATAATAGTAACTTTTTTACCTTCATGAAAAGAAATGAACTCTTTAATATTTGCAGGAGCTATTTCTTTATGAGTTTTACTTTTAAAAACTTGTGGAGTTGTTAAAAACTTATCTTTATTTATTCTTTTTTCTTCAAAAACATAAACTTCATCGAGTTCTTCAAGTGATTCTTGAGTTATAAAACAATTCATAGAATTTGGTAAAAATTCACCTAAGTCATTTAAATACCAAAAACCTAAAGAATGAATATCTTTAATAAAAGCATCACTTGAAACTTTTTGAATTTCTTCTGTTATACCTTCATATGTTTCTTCATCTAAAGCTAAAAAAGCAGGACTAATTTGTATAGTTTCTATCTCATCTTTAGTTGATTTTTGATCTTCAATATCAAATTTTCTAATACTTTCAACTTCATCATCAAAAAGTGAGATTCTATATCCAAATTCGCTCCCTAGTGGACAAATATCAATAATATCTCCCCTAATTGAAGCTTCTGCTTCACTTGTTACAATATCTACAAAATAGTATCCCCAATTGTAAAGTTTCGACTTGAATTCTTCTATTTTTATAGTATCTGCAAAATTTATTTCATAGGAGTCAAAGCATTTTTCTTTAGGAAGAGAAAAAGAGATTGTACGTACAGGAGAAATTAAAATCTTATTTTGTTTTTTGTGAGAGTAAAACTCATTTAATACTTTAGTGATTTCTTGTAATTCAGTTGAAAAAGATAATAAATCATCACCAAAATTTGCTCTAAAATCTGATAATACAAAAGGAGTAAAACCTAAAAAAGAGACAATATCACTAGCAATTTGAGCTTGCTTATCGTCATTTACAATTAAAAGTTCACACTCTTTTAGTTTTTTATCATCCTTTAAATTTTTTAAAAATTCATAAATATTATTCACTACTGATTTTCTTCTTTTGAAAGTTCGAATTCTTTTGTTGTTTTATCATAGTAATATGCTGGGTAAGGTGTTTCATTTAATAAAAAGATTAAATTTGCATCACTAAACCCTACTTTTTCTAAACCTTCTTTGAACATTTGTAAAATAAATGCTTTTGTTGTAACTAAAGTTGTAGTTGAACTTGATGTATACACATTTTTTTCACCCTCAACTACTTTAAAACTTTTTCTTTTTAAAAACTTATTTAATTTTTCTTCATCTTCTAAACCACTTACATCTAATAACACTAATACTTCAATATTTTCCATAATTTATAATTCCTATATATTTATCTCATTAAATCGTATTGTATTAAAAATAGGTTTAATTTATGAATAAGAGTCTTTTAAATAAACTCTTATTTATACTTCTTTAAAACTAAATTATTCTACATATATACTATAAAATAAACAGATGTTAATTAATTACTTCAAAAAATTTGCTAAGATATGTACAGCTTTTTATATATAACTAGCACTTTAACTTTATAATAACTCTGTATTAGGATATTAATATGCAACGATATAAAATAGTTCATCGTACTTACTATAATTATACAGAAAGAGTAGACTTAGGAACTCATCATTTACTTTTACGTCCAAGAGAAGATTATGAACTAAGAATAGAATCCTTTACATTAAAATGTACACCCGAAACTAAGATATTGTGGCACAGAGATATTGAAAACAACTCAGTTGCAGTAGCAAACTTTAATCATATTACACAACAACTTCTTATTGAAAGTGAAGTAATACTTCAACAATATAATATATCACCATTGGATTTTATAGTTTCAGACTATGCTATTACTTACCCATTTGACTATAAAGAAGATGACAAGTTTCTATTATCACCTTATAGAGTTTTACCAGATGAAGAAACTAGACAATTATTAAATAATTGGATTTTCAATATCTGGAAATATGATGAAGAAATTCAAACATATACACTTCTTCAAAAAATAACAAAATATATCTATAGCTCATTAGTATATAACATCAGAGAAGAACCTGGTGTTCAAAGTATTAAAGAAACATTAAGTTTAAATTCAGGTTCTTGTCGTGATTTTGCATTTTTGTTTATGGAAGCTGTTAGATGTCTAGGATTAGCAACACGATTTGTAAGTGGTTATCTTTATGCACCACTTATGTCTGAACAAATAGGCTCTACACATGCTTGGGCAGAGGTTTATTTGCCAGGGGTTGGATGGAAAGGTTTTGATCCTACAATTGGAGATTTAGTTGGGAAAGATCATATTCCAGTTGCAGTATCTAGGCTTGCACATGCTGTTCCTCCAATATCTGGCTCATTTGCAGGTGATGCAAAATCTAATCTTGATGTTGGAGTATGGGTTACACAATGTTAGATATCTATCAAGAAGTAAATTTGATTTTTAGAAACTTGTAGTCTCCTATAAGTGTTACAATGTTATAATTAAAGTTAAAATAGTAAACAAGTTTACAAGTTTTTTGTCTATATTGAATATTTAAGTATAGACAAAACTGACATAAAATTAAATGTTATAATTTTATATTTATTAATTAATCTATTAAGGAAAAAAAATGTCATTAAAAGTAGTCCTATCTCATAAAACACATTATAAATACGATAAGTATATCTCTCTTTCACCACACACAATTAGGTTGAGACCAGCACCTCATAGTAGAACACCAATTGATGCTTACTCAATGAAGATAACTCCTGAGAATCATTTTATTAATTGGCAACAAGATGCTTATGGGAATTATTTAGCAAGAGTTGTTTTCCCTGAAAAAGTAAAAGAGTTTGGAATTGATGTAGAAGTTATTGCAGACTTAATCTCAATTAATCCTTTTGACTTTTTTGTTGAAGAATATGCTGAGCAATTTCCTTTTGAATATAAACCTGAATTGAAAGCAGAACTAAAACCATATTTTGAAGTTACTGAAAGTGGGAAAGAGCTTAAGAAATTCGTTAAATCACTTGATTTAAAAGAATGTAAAATTAATGACTACCTTGTTTATTTAAATACAGAAATATATAAATATTTAGATTATACAGTTCGTTTAGAAGCTGGTGTACAAGATTGTGAGACTACTCTTGATAAAAAACTTGGAAGCTGTAGAGATTATGCCTGGTTATTTGTTCAAGTATTAAGAAGTTTAGGTCTTGCAGCAAGATTTGTATCAGGTTACTTAGTTCAATTAAAACAAGATGAAAAATCTCTTGATGGTCCTAGTGGTCCTGAAGAAGACTTTACAGACTTACATGCTTGGACAGAAGTTTATCTTCCAGGTGCTGGATGGGTTGGACTTGATTCGACTAGTGGATTATTTGCAGGTGAAGGTCATATACCACTTGCATGTACTGCACATTATGAAAGTGCTCATGCAATTGAAGGTTTAAGTGATAAATGTGAAACAGAGTTTGATTTTTCAAATACTGTAACAAGAGTCTTTGAATCTCCAAGAGTTACAAAACCATACAGAGATGACCAATGGGATGCAATAAATTCTTTAGGTTATAAAGTTGATGATGAACTTCAAAAAAATGATGTAAGATTATCAATGGGTGGAGAACCTACTTTTGTATCTATTGATGATATGGAATCTGAGCAGTGGAACACAGCTGCTGATGGTCCTTTAAAAAGAGAATTAGCAGATAAATTATCAAGAAGACTTTTAAACTCTTTTGGTAAAGGTGGAATGCTTCATTACGCACAAGGGAAATGGTATCCGGGTGAACCAGTTCCTAGATGGCAAACTTCAATTATTTGGAGAAAAGATGGTAAGAAAATTTGGAAAAACCCAGATTTATTCGCAAATATGAATGAAACATATGAATACACAAATGATGATGCTAAAAAATTTATTGAATATTTAGCACTTACTTTAAAAGTATCTGATAAAACTATACTTCCAGCTTACGAAGATCCTATTCATTATATTATGAAAGAAGCTGAATTACCAATTGATATTGATTCAGCTGAATATGATATTGATAATTCAATTGAAAGAAAAACTATTGCAAGAGTTCTTAGTCAAGGTTTAAGTAAACCTGTTGGTTATATCTTACCTTTAAACTATGCAGAAAGTGAATGGATGACTTCTTATTGGACATTTAGACGGGATAAGATTTTCTTAATTCCTGGTGATTCACCTTTAGGACTTAGATTACCTATGGATTCTCTTATTGAAAATCCTGAAAATGAATTACCTTTACATTTTGAGCCAGATCTTTTTGCAAAAGCACCAAAACTTAAGAAGTTTTTGAAAAAAGCAGAAAAACGTGCTCAAGATGCAGGAAATAAAAAAAATAAAAATAATCCAGAAGATACATTTATTAGAACAGGATTAAATGTTGAAGTAAGAGATGGTAAGCTTTATATATTCTTACCACCTTTAAATCATACAGAAGCATTTTTAGATTTAATTGCTTCAATTGAAGCAGTTGCTAGAAAACTTAAAATAAAAATAGTTCTAGAAGGGTATGAACCAGCTCATGATTTACGTTTAGAAACTATAAAAGTTACTCCAGATCCAGGTGTAATTGAAGTAAATATTCAACCTGTAAATACATGGAAAGATTTAACATCAAATTTATTTACACTTTATAATGATGCAAGAGAATCTAGACTTGGAACAGAGAAGTTTATGCTTGATGGAAAACATACAGGAACAGGTGGTGGAAATCACGTTACTATTGGAGCAATGAGACCAGAAGACAGTCCATTACTTAGACGTCCTGAAGTTCTTAGAAGCTTTATTACATTTTGGCAACATCACCCTGGTTTATCTTACCTTTTCTCAGGAGCTTTTATAGGTCCAACATCTCAAGCACCTCGTGTTGATGAAGGAAGATTAGAAAATCTTTATGAATTAGAAATTGCATTTTCTCAAATTCCAGTAGGTGAAGACGTACCTTTCTGGTTAACTGATAGACTATTCCGTCATATGTTAACTGATATTACAGGAAATACTCATCGTTCTGAATTTTGTATAGATAAGCTTTATTCACCAGATTCAAGTACAGGAAGACTTGGTATTTTAGAACTACGTGGTTTTGATATGCCACCACATCCTAAAATGGCACTAATGCAGAATTTACTAATTAGAACATTAGTTTCATTGTTCTGGAAAAAACCATATACTCATAAGCTAGTAAGATGGAATACACAGCTTCATGATAAGTTTTTATTAGAGCATTATGTAAAAGAAGATATGAAAGATATTGTTGAGTTTTTAAATAATGAAGGTTATGACTTTAATCTTGATTGGTTTGATCCTTTCTTTGAATTTAGATTCCCTCTATATGGAATGGCTACAGTTGAAAATGTACATCTAGAGCTTAGGGCTGCTATTGAGCCTTGGCATGTACTTGGAGAAGAAAGTGGTTCTCAAGGAACATCTAGATATGTTGATTCATCATTAGAAAGAGTTCAAATTAAAGTAAATAACTTTGTTCCTGAAAGATATATTCTTACTTGTAATTCAGTTGTAATTCCTTTAAGCCCTACTGGAGTTGAAGGTGAATTTGTTGCAGGTGTTAAATATAAAGCATGGCAACCTTGGTCAGCATTACATCCTACAATTGGTGTTGATACGCCACTTACATTCGATATTGTTGATAAATGGAATGAAAGATCAATTGGTGGAATGACATATCATGTATCACATCCAGGTGGAAGAACTTATGAAACTTTCCCAATTAATGCAGGTGAAGCAGAATCAAGAAGAATTAATAGATTCCAACCATTTAATCATACACAAGGAGAAATAGAACATATTTCTTCTTCAAGTGTACAAAAAAACTTAGTAGAAATAAATGGCGCTAAAAGAGCAGTAGTTTTAAAAGATAAACTTAATAATGAGAAATTCCTTTTCCAAGAAATTCCTGTAAGTTTAGAATATCCAAATACATTAGATTTAAGAAGAAAGTGGGCAAAGCAATAAATGAGCATATTTGATACTTATGTTTCTGAGTCATTATTTGATGAAATGCATGATGACAAGGATAACATAAGGGATTGTTGGAAAGAAGTTGTATCTGATATTGAAAATGCTGGATTACATACTTTAGAAGATAAACAAAGTGAAATTGATTGGCATCTTCAAGATAATGGTGTAACATATAATATCTATGATGACCATGATGGACCTAAGAACCGTTCTTGGAGCTTAGATCCAATTCCTTTTGTTATTGAAGAAGAAGAATGGAAAATAGTTAAAAAAGGTCTTCAACAAAGAGCAAAGCTTTTTAATTTAATTATTAAAGACCTATATTCAGAACAAAAACTTATAAAAAACAACATTGTACCTGCAGAAGTTATCTATGGGTACAAAGGTTTTACAACTGAAGTTTTTGATTTTGGAAGTAAAGAAGATTTTAATCTTTACTTTTATGCTGCTGATATTGCAAGAGGTCCAAATGGTAAAATGTGGGTTGTTAGTGATAAAACACAAGCACCATCTGGATTAGGCTATGCTATTGAAAATAGATTAACAATGAATGTTGTTGCTCAAGATTTATATCCTAGTATTGAAACAAAAAAATTAGCATCATTTATTCAAGAGTTTAAAGACTTATTAAAAAAACTAACAAAAGGTGATATTTCATCTGCTGCGTTGTTAACTCCTGGACCTTACAATGAAACATATTTTGAACATGCATACCTTAGTAATTTTTTAGAATTAAATATGGTTCAAGGCCAAGATTTACTTGTAAAAAATAACACAGTATGGCTAAAAAGTTTAAGTGGCCTTAAAAAAATCAATACACTTTTAAGAAGAGTTGATGATAGATACTCAGATCCACTTGAGTTAAGAAATGATTCTAGACTTGGTGTTGCTGGACTTGTAGAAGCATTAAGAGAAGACAATCTTAATATGATAAATCCAATAGGAAGTGCAGTTGCTGAAAATATTGGACTTAATCCTTTTATGAAAAAAATTTGTCAATACTTTTTAAAAGAAGATTTAATACTTCCTCAAATTGCAACTTGGTGGTGTGGACAAAAAAAAGAACTTGATTTTGTTTTAGAA
>Ga0193963_1001481_pt1 | contig 11644 bp, 9 predicted proteins | sample FB_6_MG_FD_140359 | JGI IMG/M metagenome (GOLD analysis project Ga0193963, IMG submission 140359) | Microbial mat bacterial communities from the Broadkill River, Lewes, Delaware, United States - FB_6_MG | ecosystem: Environmental > Aquatic > Freshwater > River > Microbial mats | place: USA...
CTTAGTTTTATCGTTGTTACGCTCAGCGTTCATACGAGGGTAACCTGCTTGACCTTCAAGGATAAAGTCTTTTGCAAATCTACCATCTTGGATCTCTGTTAAGATATCACGCATAGCTTGTTTAGACTCAGCGTTGATAACACGTTTACCAGAAACATAATCACCATACTCAGCAGTATTAGAGATAGAATATCTCATATCAGCGATACCACCCTCGAACATTAAGTCTACGATTAGTTTTAACTCATGAAGACACTCGAAGTATGCAAGCTCTGGAGCATAACCAGCTTCAGTTAAAGTTTCAAAACCAGCTTGAACTAAAGATGCAGCACCACCACAAAGAACTGCTTGCTCACCAAATAAGTCAGTTTCAGTTTCATCTTTGAAAGTTGTTTCAATAATTGCAGTACGTCCACCACCGATAGCTGATGCATAAGAAAGAGCTAACTCTTTAGTAGTACCAGATGGGTTTTGACCAACAGCGATTAAGTCAGGAATACCACCACCACGTACGAATTCAGAACGTACAGTGTGACCTGGAGCTTTTGGAGCAATCATAGTAACGTTAACGTCAGCTCTTGGAGCGATACGACCATAATGAATATTAAAACCGTGACCAAAAGCGATTGTAGCGCCCTCTTTTAAGTTAGGCTCTATTTCATCTTTATAGATTTCAGCTTGATTTTCATCCGGTAAAAGAATCATTACAACATCAGCAGCTGCAGATGCTTCAGCGATTGTAAGTACTTCAAAGTTTTTAGCTTCAGCTTTTGCCCAGCTAGATCCACCTTTACGAAGACCAATACATACTTCAACACCACTGTCTCTTAAGTTTTCTGCGTGTGCGTGTCCTTGAGAACCAAAACCAATCATTGCAACTTTTTTGCTTTTGATTAAGTCTAAACTAGTGTCTTTGTCATAATAAACATTTAATGCCATTGTATTTCCTTGTATGTTTTTAAGATCTTGCCTTAAAAAATTTGTGGCATTATACCTAACTTATTGTAAATCTTTTATTAGTTTATAGTTATAATGTATAATCATGTAAAAAGAAAACAATTTTAATACAATAAATTTATAAAAAGTAAAAAAATGAATAAACAAAAAATCACTATTGAGTACAAGTATAGAGGTTCAATAGAACTACCAGACACAAGAGATGCTAAGAATATTTTTTTTCGGGTCAAGCAAGCTTATGCTAACCATCAAAAGATGGGTATTCATCTAATATTTTCTAAGCTTGATTTAAAAAAGCTAAAAAAATATGTAAAAGGTGGTGCAGTTAATGAACTAGAAAATATCAATTTTTATATTAAACTTGGAGAAATATTAGATTTCAACACAGATGATGCGGTTAAACTAAGAGATTCAATACTTTTTATTAATGATAATGCTCATACAAACTTTAATATAACAAAACGTATAAAGCTTATTAATAAAAAGAAAAAAACATCTTCAAATAAAAGTTACCTATTTTGGGATATAGAAAACTTTTCAAATATCTCTTCGATATTTAATGATATTATCGAACCATATGAAATATTAGATTCAGATATTTACTTAGCTGCCAATCCTGACTCTTTATACTTAAAAAAGCAAGAATGGGAAGCCAATCTATATGATTATGGCAAAACGCTACAATCCTTTAATTTTATAAAATGTGAGCATGGGAAAAATGTTGCAGATGATGTGTTATTAAGTGAACTTCAAAGTCAAAAACTAAAAAACTCTGACATTTTTATACTTACATTTGATAGAGAATTAAAAGATAGGTTTGCAGAAGAAACCGACATAAGTAATAACCTTTATATTATGGGTAAGTAATCTACTTCTTATTCTTTATACTTAAAAGGTATCTCTCTAAAATTAACTGGGCAGAGATTGAGTCAATTCGTCCATCCCTGACGTACTTCATCTGCCCTTTTATCATGTTTTCAGCTTCAAGAGATGTTCCAGCCTCATCTTGGTAGTAAACATCACCATCAAAATCAACCAAATTCATAAAATGTTCAATTCTACGTCTCATCTCATCTTCACTACTCCCACCAAGTGGAATTCCTATCACTACAGCATCAACTTCCCACTCAAGTAAAAGTTTTTTTACTTCACTTGAAGCTTGGTTACGATTTTTTCTTATCACAGCAGGGAGTGGCGTTATAATATCTTTATGTGCAGAATATGCAACACCTATTCTTTTTAAACCTAAGTCTATTGCAATATATTTCATAAATAACCTACTTACCTAAACAAAAAGAACCAAACATTTTATCAAGCATCTCATCATTCTCAAAAGGTCTTGTAATTGAAGCTATCTCTTTTACCGCTTCATTGAGATGAAATGAAAAAATTTCTAACTCTTGAAAGTCTAAAGGATTATATGCTTCTTCAATATTTTTGAGTGTATTTTCTACAGCTGATATTTGGCGTTGAGAAATTAGCATAATTTCATCTGATTTATTTGTTATATCCATAATTGATTCAAGTGTTCCAATTAATGAGTCTACATTATCTTTAGAGTTAATTTCCAAATCAAATTCTATCTCTTTATTTAAAAATTTTGCTTGTAAGTCTATTTTATTTTTTACATAGATAATTTTCTTCTGATAGCCATGTTCTTTGATTAAAGATAAAATCTCTTTATCCTCTCCATCCTCTTCTCTAGATGAGTCAAAAAGAGCTATTACAATATCACTCGCTTTAATAGCTTCTAAACTTCTTTCTATTCCTATTTTCTCAATCTCATCACTAGCCTCACGAATTCCTGCAGTATCAACTATGCGAATAAGATGAGTTCCTATTTTAACTTGCTCTTCAATAGTATCACGAGTAGTTCCAGCTATATCACTTACAATAGCTCGATTATAATTTAAAAGTCGATTGAGTAAAGAGCTTTTCCCTACATTTGGCTTTCCAACAATAGCAACTTTAAACCCCTGCATTAAGCCTTCTCGTGCTTTACTTGCAAGAAGTGTAGAGTTTAAAGACTTTGTTAAAGACTCTAGTTTTGTTTTTATCTGCTCAACTAAATCTTCTGGTAAATCCTCTTCAGCATAATCAATTGTCACCTCTGAATAAGCTAAAATATGAATTATTTCATCGCGAATTTCTTCAATATACTGTTTTAATGAACCTTTCATTTGAGAGGCTAAGATTTTAGCTGCATCTTCGCTTTTAGCTTCTATGAGCTGTGCGATAGCTTCTGCTTCACTTAAGTCAATACGCCCATTAAAGAAAGCTCTTTTACTAAATTCTCCAGCATTTGCTAACCTAGCACCTAAGGCAAGAGTAGTTTTTAAAATACTCTGAGCTACAATATACCCACCATGACACTGTATCTCAACAACATCTTCAGCTGTAAAAGAGTTTGGTCCTTTAAAATATATCAAAATTGATTCATCAATTAATTCATTATCAATATTATATACATTAGATAGTGTAGCAAATCGGGGGCTTAGGGTGTCTCTGTGTGAGAGTTTTTTAGCAATCTCTAAAGCTTTATCGCCACTCAGGCGAATAATAGCTATAGAGCCAATACCATTAGCAGTTGCTATGGCAGAAATAGTATCATTAATCATACTTAATTGTTGTGATAGTCATTAACTATAATATATTTTAAACCATCTCTCGTAGAGCGGATAACAACATACTTTTCTGGATACTTTTCACGAAGTTCTTGTAAAGCAATTTGTACTAAAACACCATCTAAGATTTTTGTTTGAGCGCGTCCATCTCTATCAATACTAGCACAAACACCAACAAGGTATCTAGATACTGCTTCTTCTTGATTTTTTAAAAATTCAGCTATCTCTAAACGTAATTGAACATCATACTTTGTATTTATCCAATTAAAAATCATATATGATAGTGCTTTATACCTATACCCTTCTTTACCAATTAAAAGAGCGGCGTCATCACCTTTAAATTCAATTAATACAGTATTCTCATTGTATGCTTTAACTTCTATTGTATCAATATTAAAACATGTTAGTTCAAATAAAGTATTAACGTTCTCCTTAATCTCTTCTACAATATCATCAATATCATTCGAAGAATCATTATTATCAAATTGATCATCATAATCAGCAGTAAAACTTGTAGCATCAGATAAATCATAATCGTCATCATCATCTTGATCACTCACAAACGATGCTGGCATGATTGTATCATTCAATATTGTTTGAGAATTCTCTTTTACTTCATCTTTCTTTGAAACCTTAGTCTCTTTTTTTCTTTCTTTTTTTACAGAAGTAGGTTTCTCTTTCTCAACTTTAACTTCTACTGTATCATTTTCTTTTTTACTAGCATCTACTGTAGCAACAATAATTGCCTTTTTTTTGAATAAACCTAAAAAACCCTTACTAGGGTGCTGAACTACTTCAAGTTTCAGTTCTGTAACAGAACACTTTAAAGTTGAAGCAGCATCTTGATATGCTTCTTCTAGCGTTACAGCTTCGATTTTAATCATTTTTTTTCTCCGCATGTTTTGCAATAGCAATCTCTGCGTCTTTTTTATTTTTAAACTGAGCATTCACTATAAACTGTTGTCCGATAGAGAAAAGGTTATTTACAAACCAGTAAAGAACTAAGCCTGAAGGGAAAGTTATAAAGAAAAATGTAAAAATTACTGGTAAAAATTTAAATATTTTTTCTTGCATAGGATCAGTAAAGTTGTTTGGTGTTAACTTTTGCTGATAGTACATTGAAGCACCCATTAACAATGGTAAGATAAAGAACTCATCCATACGTGAAAGGTCTGTAATCCATAATGCCCATGGTGCACCCTGAAGTTCAACAGCATTTAAAAGTACACGATAAATTGCAAAGAAAACAGGAATTTGTAACAACATTGGTAAACAACCACCTAGTGGATTTGCACCATGTTTTTTATACATATCCATAACAGCAGCATTCATACGCTGTGGATCACCTTTATATTTTGCTTGAATCTCTTTAATTTTAGGAGAGATATCTTTAATTTTTTGCATAGATACCATACCCTTGTATGTTAAAGGGTAAAGAACTAATCTAATTAAAATTGTAAGTGCAATAATTGCCCAACCCCAGTTACCAAATATTCCATGTAACCATAGTAAAAGTGCAAAAAGTGGTTTTGCTGCAAATGTAAACCAACCATACTCAATTGCATTAGTAAGTACAGGATTAATATTATCAAGTACTTTATACTCTTTTTGACCTACATAACCATGAAATGCCATAGTTTGAAGTGCATCAAAATAAACTACAGGATTATTATCACGATCACGTTCAACTATTATATTTGTATCTTTTGAAAATCCATACATTATAGTTGCTGAGTATTGATCAAATGCTGAAATAAGTTCAACGCCACTAAACGATTTTCTCCCCTCAGCATCCCCATCTTCTATAATAGTCACTAATTCATCATCAGTATAAACCATAGCACCTGATACTGTCATCATCTGTTCTGTAATCTCTGGACGTTGACCTAGATAAATAAAGTATCTTTTATCATTTGACATCGATACTACTACATCATAATGCCCATCTGGATAAAATGTCAGCTCTTTTGTTACTGTTAAATTTGAAAGTTTCTGTGTTAATACAACTTTTTGAGGTGCATCAGCTAATGCAATCTCACTTACGCTTGCCGTATATGGAGTTGAAGTTGATTCTTTATTTAAATTCTCATCTAAAAATCTAACAAATAATGGTTTTGTTCCAAAGGCTGGAATCAACTGTGCGTGATTATCATCACTATCTCTAAACTTTTCTTGTAAAAGCTCTTTTGAACTTATACGACCAAGTGTATCCATTTTTAAAATGAAATCTTTATTTGTAACTGTTAAAATATTACTTGAAGCACTTGCTGCAATTGCATCTTGTTTAGATATAGCATGACCAGTAGCTTGTTCTACTGTAGTAGTCTGTTCTTGTTGTTTTGAGGAAGCATCTTGCTTTAACTCTACTTTATTGTTTTGAGCCGTCTCTTGAGGCATCTCTGGTGGAAAAATTGCTGTATAAGCTACGAAAAATATAACTGATAGTAGTACTGCTACTAATAATCTTTGATTTGGTGTCATTTTATCGAACACAAATTACCCTTTGTATAAAAAATTTTTTATGATGTAATATCGGTTTTTTTTATTTGGTACCAACCAATATTTTATAGATTCAACCCCTAACTCTGTAGGCTTACATGACAGCTTATCAAGTAACGGATACTCAATCCCGCCATCAAATAATTGATTGCAACGTAGTATTCTAGTAAAAGAGTGATAAAAAGCACTTAAAATTGAATTATTTTCAAAATTTAATCTGGCATATTCACTACAAGATGGGTAGTATCTACATGAGCCGAAGCCTATTAAGGTAAAGAACTTTTGATATAACCATAAAAGTTTTAGTAAAAATTTTCTTATCATGATGTTTTTAAAGCTTTTGAACGTGTGATTATTTTTGAAAAATCATTCGATAGTTGCTTACTGGAAGCTTCAATTATAGATTGTTTTGCAACAAAAATATAGGTTCCATCTTTAAGTGATTTTGAATGTTGTATAAAGAGTGCTCTTAGTCTTCGTTTAGCACGATTACGTTTCACTGCATTACCGACTTTTTTAGTAGCTGTAAATCCAATTTTTTTAACTGAATCTTGAGGAAGAAAAAAAAGTACAACATTACTCGAATGCTGGTTTTTTCCTTTTTTGTAAATGTACTGAAATTCCTTATGGAGTTTCAGCGTATTGAAACCGCCTAAACAGTCAATCTTTTACGACCTTTAGCACGACGACGGCTAAGTACATTACGACCATTTTTAGTAGCCATACGAGCTCTAAAACCATGAGTTCTTTTTCTTGGTGTGTTATGAGGTTGGTATGTTCTTTTCACGACATATCCTTATATAAAAATTAAGTTCGGAATGATACAGAAGATATACTTAAAGTGTGATTAAGGTTCAAAAAACATTATTTAATTCATAATTTAATGCTTTTGTAACAAAGATAATAATAAAATACCTTAATAGACAGTAAGTAAAGATGTCAACAAAGGATAAAAAAATTAAAGTCATTATATTGATTATAACTTTTATCGTTATAAACCTCCATGGGTCTGAGGCTCAAAAACTTGCTAAAGAGTTTCAATTATATGCTGGAACAAAAGCTAGTATTCAATGGGAAAGAATTTTCTCTTCACAAAGACATCTTAAGAAGTATAAACTTAATTCACTCTCTGAATTAGAGTTGCATCAGCTAAAAAAGTATCTTATTCAACATGCAGCAGATTCAGACCACCCAATTGTACCAGGACTATAATACAATGAAGCCATACATACTTTTCTTTTCCCTTTCACTCTCTCTTTTTGGTGCTGACGCAACTATAAATAAAAAAATTCAAAATCTTGAAAATGAGATAACTGAATTAAAAACTCAGATGAATTATCATCAAGATGATTTAGATGAGAGAATGCCAATTATTGAGTCTATAGAGATGAAGTCTATCTTAGATAAAATAAACTTCTCACCTGAACTTCGATTACGTTTTGATAAGTTGAAATATACAACTAAGTCTATTCCAAATGAAAACACTATTATTTTAAAAGAAAACCATCCAATGTATGGAGAACAAAGAAGAGATGAATACACTAAAGAGTTTGACTTAGCTGCTGCAATCCGCTTTAGACTTAATATGTCTGTAAACATCGATAAAAATTTAAAATTTAATGGCCGGATGCTATATATGAACTCCACTCAAGCGCATCAAAGACTATGTATACTCTCTAGAGACATTAAATCAGTCAGTTCATCAAGTGCTTTTGATATTGATCGAGCATATATTGACTATACACCTAATCCATATTCAGACTATGCCTTTACTTTTTCTTTTGGACTTTTACCAACAAGTGGTGGTACACCGATGCAGTATGCTCAAAATGAACAAAGAAAATCTGTATTTCCTGCCCTAGTATTTGATATGAACACCTATGGAATAATTGGAACTCAAAAACTTGCTGAAAAAACTTTTGTTAGAGCTGTAGCTGCAAAAGCTTACACTAAACGAGCTAACTTTTACCCATACCAATGTAACAGAGAGAATATTGATAATGCTAATGTTTTTGGCCTCTATGCAGATACAAAACTTCATTTTTTAGGAAACTCATTAATATCCTTTGGTGTTAATATATTGCATAACTTTAAAGCTCATCCTTATCTAGGACCAGATGTTGATGGAGATAATGCTAATTACTTGGGTGACATGTTAACATTTGGCCTTGGTATCGATATTGAAAAATTTTTAGATACACAGTCAACTCTCTTTTTACATACTGCACTATCTAATCCACACGGAAATGGAAAAAGTGATGATTATCAAATTATAACCGATGCAGATGATACACAAATAGACCCAAATGACCCTGGGTTTACAACTTCAACATATGCTACAGGTAAGATGTTAGATTCTAATGGATATGCCGTTTATACTGGGGTACATTATCACCTCAATTCTACTTTTGATTTTGGTGCAGAATATAACTATGGAAGTAAATACTGGTTCTCAGGAACACAAGGGGCAGAAGATATGTATAATAAGCTCTCAGTTAGAGGTCATGTTGTAGAAGTTTATACAACATGGAAAATGCATAAAAACCTTTATGCTAAACTAGGGTATATACATCTAAATGAACTATACACTGGCAGTGGCTGGCATTTTGCAGAACCATCATCAAAAGATGCTGTACAAAGTGTTGGCTACTTAAACCTTGATTTTAAGTTTTAAGATATTATCATGAATTTCAAAAGTAAACTCTATATAAGCCTAGCAATAAGTTTTATACTCTTAATTGGTTCATTAATAGTAAGTTATCAAAATATAAACAACACAACTAATATGATCCAATATATTGAGAAAAAACAGATTAGACTATCCTACCTCGTCAATAAAATAAATTACGATGTTAAAGCTAATCAATCTAAAATTTTACAATCAATTGTTTTAGATGAGATGCTATCTGATGAAGAGATATACACCTCATTTAAAAACCTATCTGATATAGTAGACGAACTCAAAAAATTTGTAAACAGTCCAGATATTGAATCTGAAGATATAAGTAAAATAGTTACAAGGTTATCGAAAAGAATTGTTGCTTATCAGGCTGTTAAAGATTCATTAATTGAAGCTATAAAATCTCAAAATAAACTTGATATTCAAGATGCAACAATAGGCTTAAACGCCATAACAATTAAATTTTCACAAGATACAAACCAATTGCTAAATATTACGAATCAAGGTTTATACTCTACACTACTAAATCTTGAAGAAACAAATAATAGCAGTAGCACTACCCTCCTTTTATCATTTTTAACAGCTTTTTCACTCATTGTTTTTGCTGTTTATAAGTTTAATAGTCTGAATATTACTATAAACAAAGAATTAAACAGAGCTGAATCTGCTGAACAAGAACAAAAAAAATTACAGTCTCAACTATTAAAATACAATGATGACTTAGAAGCTGAAATAGCACGTAAATCAAAAGAACTTCATAAGCAAATATATACACACTTTTTAAGTGGACTGCCAAACCGTAATAAACTTCTTGAAGATACATATTCATTTAAATTTAAACAAATGGCTCTTTTGAATATCGATAAATTTCAACAGTTTAATGATATCTATGGGGAAGAGGTTGGAAATATTGCTATTAAGATGAGTGCAGAATTTTTACAAAACCAACTTAAGAGTGATAATTCTACTTTATATCACGTAGGTGGAGATGAATTTGTAATAGCAGTTAGAAATGCCTCTGACTTTAATCAAACAAACTTTATAGAAACAATAGAAACTATCTTAAATAATTATGAAAAAGAAAATTTCATTTATGATGGAAAAACTATTAACCTTATTATGAGTGCTGGATTAGCATTTAGTGGAAGAAAAAAGATGCTAGCATATGCTGACATGGCACTTAAAGATGCAAAAAAGCGAAATATTCAACTTTCAATATTCCATAACGATAGTGAACTTGAAAGAATTCATAAAGATGATTTAGAGTGTTTAAAACACTTAAAAACGGCATTTGAAGAGAAAAAAGTGATATCATATTTTCAACCTATCCAACCAATTCAAGATGACCAAAAAGCTATTAAGTATGAATCATTAGTAAGAATCCAAACAAAAAATGGAAAGATTATTCCTCCATTTAACTTTATTAATGTTGCGAAGAAAAACCGTTTATATGATAGGCTTACTGCAATAGTTCTAGAGAATACTCTTGCAATTATCTCAAAGTATCAGATACCTTGTTCTATTAATATATCTATGGATGATATAGAGAACAGCAATACTCTTAATATGCTTTACAGTAAACTCAACGACTACGAACATAATGAACTAATAACTATTGAACTCTTAGAAACTGAAGAGTTTAAAGATTATGATTTGGTTTTTAATTTCTGTACACATATACGCTCTTACGGTATTAAAATAGCCTTAGATGACTTTGGTGCAGGATACTCGAACTTTTCACACATTTTAAACCTACCAGTTGACTTCATTAAAATTGATGCTTCATTAATATCCAATATAGATCGTGATACACACTCTGTAATTATGGTTGAGACTATTGTAGGCTTAGCAAAAAAATTAAAAGTTGAGACCATAGCAGAATTTGTATCATCTCAAGAGATACTAGATGTAGTTAAAAGTATCGGTGTAGATTATGTTCAAGGTTACCATATAGGTAAGCCTGAACCAATTGAGCATTACATAGAGGTTTCTTAACTTACTTCTACTGTAATCTCACCATCTTTTATATCAAAAGTTACGTCACTACCCTCTGTAATATCTCCTTGTAAAATAAAATCTGCCAACCTATCCTCTACAATCTCATATAAGGCACGTTTGAGTGGTCTTGCCCCATATATAGGATCAAATCCAGCTTGAGCTATATAAAGCTTTGCCTCTTTTGTTAAACGTAAACTAATATCACGTTGCTCAACTTTTTTAGCAATCTCTTTAAAGAAAATATCTACAATATCTACTATTTGTTCTTTTCCTAAAGGATTGAAAATAACTACATCATCAAGTCTATTTAGAAATTCAGGTTTAAATGCCTGCTTTAACTCTCCCATCACCATCTCATTGAGTGTATCTGGATTGGAATTATTTATAATCTTATCACTTGCAATATTTGAAGTTAAAATTATTATTGTATTTGTAAAATCAACTGTAACCCCTTTGTTATCAGTCAGTCTTCCATCATCTAAAACTTGTAATAACATGTTAAAAACATCTGGATGCGCTTTTTCGATCTCATCTAAAAGAATTACAGCATAAGGTTTGCGACGTACTTTTTCAGTCAATTGTCCACCTTCTTCATAACCTACATATCCAGGAGGTGCACCAACCAATCTTGAAATCGCAAACTTTTCCATGTACTCACTCATGTCGATTCGTACCATAGCTTCTTCACTATCAAATAATTGTTTAGATAACACCTTGGCTAACTGTGTTTTACCGACTCCTGTTTGACCTAAAAATATAAACGACCCAATTGGCTTGTTTGGATCTTTTAATCCAGCACGATTACGTTGTATGGCTTTTACAACCTTAGCAACAGCATCATCTTGACCAATAACTTTACCTTTAATTAAATCTGGTAATAGGGCCA
>Ga0193963_1001483_pt1 | contig 11634 bp, 9 predicted proteins | sample FB_6_MG_FD_140359 | JGI IMG/M metagenome (GOLD analysis project Ga0193963, IMG submission 140359) | Microbial mat bacterial communities from the Broadkill River, Lewes, Delaware, United States - FB_6_MG | ecosystem: Environmental > Aquatic > Freshwater > River > Microbial mats | place: USA...
ACACCTGGATCTTCTTCAAGTCTAAATAGTGTATTTTGATTTTCACTTTCAGCATAAAGTGTATAATCAAATCTACAATCATTTGCACATGAACCTCTATTTGGAACACGCCCACTTTGTACTGCTGAAATCAAACATCTTCCAGAATATGCAAAACACATAGAACCATGTACAAAAATTTCAATTTCCATATCAGGTAAATGCTTTTTAATTTGCTGTACATCTTTTAATGAAATTTCACGTGCAACAACAATTCTTTTTACACCTAAATCCCAAAATACTTGTGCATCTAAATAGTTAAGTACATTTGCTTGTGTTGATAAATGTACATCAATATCAGGTGCGATTTCTCTACATAATTTAACAACACCAGGGGCTGCTACAATAAAGCCATCAGGTTTTACCTCAGCCATTTTTTCAATGTGTTTTTTTAGTAAATCAATCTGTGAGTTAAAAGGAAAACCATTAATTGTTGCATATACTTTTTTACCACGTGCATGTGCGTAATCAATTCCTTCTTTAAACGTCTCAAAAGTAAATTCTTTTCCTGCTCTAATTCTTAAAGAGAAGTGGCTAACTCCTGCATAAACTGCGTCTGCACCATAGTTTATAGCGATTTTTAGCTTCTCTAAGTTTCCTGCTGGTGATAATAATTCTACTTTGTTATTATTCATAATTTGTCCTTGGTAAATAAGTTATAATCTGTTAGTATTTTTAAAAACGCAATTATACCCAAATTTTATATAAATTTAATATAGACTATTTTAGTCATATTTAAAATAAAATATATATAATTATTATAAAGGATTAAAATGAAAAAGATTATATTATCAAGCATACTAACAAGCGCACTATTATGTGCTACTGATTTACAGTCAATTGGTGTTGATGTATCTTATACAGATTCAAATGATGAAGATAAAAATATTACAATAATCAGAAAAACTCCAGATAATTGTAAAACTGTAAAGTTTGACCCAAAAACTATTTTAGGTGGTAATTTAGTTGATGCTTCAGTTCCTGCTGAATGTAAGAAAACATTTATTACATATTTAGGAAAAGTATCTCCAATAAAATACTCAGATAAAGTAGAAACATATGGGGAAGTTGAAGTTCTAGAATTTATTGACAAAGCAAAAGATGATGAGAATATGCTTTTAGTTGATTCAAGAACTACTGATTGGTATTTAAACCAAACAATTCCATCAGCTATAAATGTTCCTTTTATTTATTTAAATAAAGGTCAATACCCTGATGATTTTTTAGATGCAATTGATACTTTAGGTGTGGAAGTTACAAAAGATGGATATGATTTTACAAATGCTAAAGAATTACTGTTATTTTGTAATGGAGTTTGGTGTGGTCAATCACCTCTATCTATGAAAAACTTAATCTCAATTGGTTACCCAGAAGAAAAACTAAAATGGTATAGAGGTGGTATTCAATCGTGGTTAAGTTTAGGATTTCCTACAATCAAACCAAATTAAAAGAAAGCTTCTTTTTAGAAGCTTTCCCATTCATCATCATCTTTAGATGGTTTTGATTCAATTACTTTATTTTTAACTTCTTGTGTTCTCTTAACTGAAGAAGAAGTAGAAGATGACGCTTTAGGTAAAGTTACAGTTTTTGGCTCTGTAATCATTTTATTTTCTACATTTACATTAATAACATTATCTCTTTTTATTTGATCAAGAGAAGCAAAAACTTTTTGTGTAGCTTTATCTAAATCACTTGAAAAGCTATTTAATTTTTCACTACTTGAATCACTCTTACAATTTTCATCAATATAATCTTGAACATTAGAATGAACTAATTCATGACTTTCTTTTAAATTTTTCCAGTTTGTAGTTTGTGTAAACTCTTTAGAGTTTTGTTCTTGCTCAATAATCCATTTTCCTAAATCACACTCTGTTGGTTTAGTAACAGACCAAGCGTTTGTCGTTGTTCCTATTTTTTCGAAATTAATATTTTTAAATTTAATATGGTCATTTTTTAATTTAGAAATTTTAAATACTAAATCAATATCTGAAATTTCATTTACACTTGACTCGTTAAATTTTGCCCTATCTGCAATTTTTAATAAATTCTCAGATAAACCAGAAACTTCATTTGCTAAAGAACTAATAGTTGTAGCAGAACTTGCATTTACTTGTGTTGCTTGGTCAAGTGCATTTATTGCATCATTTATTTGAACAATACCACTTTCTTCTTCAACACTTGCAGTTGAAACATCTTCTATTAATTCAATTGTTTGATTTATTTTTTCATTAAGACTTGTATATCCACCAATCATATCATTGGCAATTACTTTTCCTTCATTTGCTTTTGAAGTTGCAGCTTCAACAATTCCTTTAATCTCTTTTGCAGCTTCTGCTGATCTATTTGCAAGATTTCTCACTTCTTGTGCAACAACAGCAAAACCTTTTCCAGCCTCACCTGCAGTTGCTGCTTCAACAGCTGCATTTAAAGATAAAATATTTGTTTGGAATGCAATTTGATCAATTACTGTAATTGCATCATTAATTGAGTTAACTTGTGTATCAATATCTTCCATAGCCTGTGTAGTTTTAGATGCTAAACTTTGACCTTCAGAAGAAGAACTTTGTAAGTCATTTGCTAAAGAAGACATTTGTTGAACTTTTTGAACATTTGATTTAACGATTGATGTTACTTCTTCTAGTGCAGCTGCTGTTTCTTCTAAGGAAGCAGCTTGTTCATTTGCAGAACTAGATAATTTTTCAGCAGATGTTGATAAAACATTTGTATCATCATTTAGTTTTTTACCACTTGATACAATCATAGATAAGAATTCAGAAACAGCAATTCCAATTAATTTTGTACTTGAGTTAATAGAAGAAACAATTCCACTAACTTCATTTGCATTCGTAGTGTTGTCAACTGTAAAATCAGAACTACCATATCTTAAAAGTGTATTATTTAGTACCGTTAAACTTTCATTTGTTTTATCAATCATTGTATTAATTGATTCTTTCAATTCTTGTATTTGCGGGTTATTTGAATTTTTTTCTACTTTATAAACATAGAATCCATTATTAACTTTTGAAATTACTTCATCTACTTCATCAATTACAATAGCATCAGCAGCAACACCATCTTTTAGTTTTCGAACATAGCCATTAAAACTATCAACTAGTTTTCCTACCTCATCATTAGATTTTTTCTCTATTTCATCAGTATTTGAATCTGGATTGCTCATTTCTTTTATAGCCATATTTAAATTAAGCAATGGTTTTATTATTGATTTATTAATAAAGAATGAATATATGATATAAACTAGTAATATTGCAATTAAAGAGAAAATAATAATACTCATAATAATTGCATTTATTTCATCATTAGTATTTTTTTTCATTAATGAAATATCAGCTTCAATATCATCTACATAAACTCCTGTACCAATTATCCAATCCCAAGCAGCGAATCTTTGTACATAAGAAAATTTCTTAACAGGATTTTCAAACCCTGGTTTTGGCCACATATAAGTAACTAAACCACCTTTTGGTTCTTTATTTGTAACAACAGAAAATTCTTTAAATAGATATTTTCCGGCTTTGTCTTGTATATTTGACAAGTCTTTTCCATCTAAACTAGGTTTAATTGCATGCATAATCATTTTAGGATGAGAATCATTAATCCAGAAATATCCATCTTTACCATATCTCATTTTACTAATAGTAAGTAAGGCTTCTTTTTTAATTTTTGCTGATACATCAGATACGTATTCACCTGTTCCAATTACCCAATTATAAGGCTTAAATAATTTTACAAATGAAACTTTTGCTTGTGGCTTTTCAAAATTTGGTTTAGGCCATACATAATCGACAAAACCCTCACCTTTTGATTTTGCTACATTTGCAAACTCATTAAATATTTTTTTTCCACCTTTATCTTTATAATCAATAAGATCTTTGCCATTTAATTGAGGCTTAATAGGATGCATTACAATTACTGCATTTGTATCATTTATCCAAAAATATCCAGTATTACCATATCTACTCTCTTCAACTAAGGTTTTTAATCTAAACTTTAGAGCATCTTCGGATAATACATCTTTTAACTTTTCATATTCGGCTTCTAAAATCGAAAATAAAAAATTTGTTTGAGTTCTTAAATCATCTTGAACTTCAATTTTTATTTTTTCTATTTCTGTTCTTTTGTGATAAGCTTCGACTGTTTTCATAGCTAAAGAGATATAGTTTTGTAACTCTTTTTCTTTTTTACTGTAGGATTCTTCTTTATATCTTTCAATATTTTCGTTTGAAAATTTATTAATTGAATATATTGAAGCAATTGCAATAGACAAAGATACAAAAACTATTGTAATAAGTGCTAAAACTAAAAGTTTTACTTTGATAGAGATATTTGAAAACATGACACTCTCCGTTTTTTATTATTAAATTATCTATATGATAACTATTTTATCTTTAATTTAGCAAGCTGTTTTAATTATTAATTTATTTTTAAAATTTTCTTTTAATAGTTTTCATTATGCATAAACTATATCAAGGACTATATATTCAAGAATATCTTATCAATATCCTCAATTATAGAAATATCTAGTTTTTTATTATTTGCTTCATCTTTTAATATTAAGATAGCTTCATTATGAGTATGAATACTTCTATAATTTTTATTACTACATAAAGATGAATATTTATTTAAAGTTGACAATAGTCTATCTTTAAAACTTAAATCTTTAGCTCCAAGTTTAAATGGATAACCACTACTATCTAAGCATTCTTGGACCTTACTTGAACATAATGCGATATCGTTAAACCCCATTATATTTGTTAATATTTTTTTATTAAAATATGGATAAGATTTGATTTCTTCATATTCATTTATACTTAAATTCTCATCTTTTTCTAAAATACTTGTAGGTATTAAAAGTTTTCCAATGTTACATAATGAAGCAGTAATCATAAAAATATATTTATCTTTATGGTCAAATTCATAAAAATCGCACATTTTTTCACTGTTTTTAACTATTTTAGACTTATTGTCTACAATATTACAAAAGCTTTGTGTTATATTTAGAACTTCTTCAAAGTCTAATGCAGTAGTGAAATCATGTAAATTATTAAAAATAAAATATACAATATCATTTTCATTTTGGATATCAATCCAAAAATCAATACTTGAACTTATCTCAATGAATAAATTTACTATTTTTTCATCAAATAAGATGTTAGAATTGTTCTTTACAAAAGTAATAATTTCATTTCTATTTTCAATACTTTTATTTGAAAAATCATATTTTTCATCTATAAATTGAGTGAAGAAAAGTATTTGTGAAAAAAGTGGGATAGCATTTTCTTTTAATTCATAAATTCCTGAACCATCAAACTTCTCTCCTTGATATTTTAAAATATTAGATTTCTTTGATAAAAAAGGAAAATCTTTAATCTTTTCTTCACTTAATTCATAATAATCTTTATTTTTAATTTTTTGTTCATTTAAAGCAATATCATGACATAAAGAATAAGCACATAAATCAAACATTTCTTCTGGGTTAAATCCTAATCTTTGTCCCATTTTTAAAGATAAAAAAGCAACTCTTTTTGAATGATTTTGAGAAGTGTTATTGTGTTGCAATTCAATATTATCTAATAAATGAGATGTTGATAATAAAAAGTTGTTTAAATTAAAAGCTAATTGTTTTTTCTTGTCCATTGATATTCCTATTTTTTTACTAAAATTTTATTTGAAGAGTTTTTACTCTTCAAATAATGATGAAATTGCTTCTATACTTTTATCAGTCATATCTAAATCAATATGTCCTGCATCTTTTACTTCAACTAGCTGTACATCAAGTCCTTGTGCTTTCATTTTTTTATAAAAATCTTTTGTAACACTTGGTTTTGATATCTCATCTTTTGTTCCATAAATCATAATAAATTTTGATTCTTTATTCATTTTAGTTAAGACGTCATTTGCAAGAAGATGTTTTTCATTTGCATAATCAGGTCTTTCATATCTACCTGCTACTAATACAACATTTTTTAAAAGTTCAGGATTTAAACCAGCTAAAGATCCACTCATCATAGCTCCAGCTGAATGACCAACAATAGTGATTTCTTTACTTTCATATTTATCTTTTAAAGCAATTACTAATTTTTCTAAGAATTGAACATACTCTTTTGTAGCTGCTTGATGATTATACTCTTTACTTCCAATTGATTTTAATTTATTTAAAGAAGAATCTGAATAACCTGGAAGTGCTACAGCAATTGTACTAATATCACTTGACATATTTAAATTCTCAGCAAAAGGTGCATATCTACCTAATACATTACTTCCTTCATCCCATGTTCCATGAACAATTACGATTAACTTATCATTATCATCACCTTCAAACATTGCATAATTTATACATTCATTTCCAGCATAAATAAAACCTTCACCTTTTTGCTCACAATCTTGTTTACTTACATTTTTTGCAAATGAAAAAGAAGCTGTAACAACTAACAATAAAAATAAAACTTTTTTAAACATTTTGATTCCTTTAATATGTATTTTAAATAATTCCTTTATAATAAAATATTATAACTTAAGGAGAGGTTTTGATAAAAAATAAATATGTAAAAACAATTGTACTTGGACTATTTGTTCTATTAAGTAATCTTAACGCATTAGATATTGCAAAAATGCAAGAAGAAGCAATAAAAGAAGTAAAAGTAATTTCAACACAGGATTTAGTTAAACTTTTAGAAAAAAAACCAAATACTAAAATAATCGACGTTAGATCTAGAGCTGAAATCAATAATCAAGGTGGTTATATTAAAGCTAATAAAGTAAGTAATATACAAAGAGGAGATTTAGAGTTTTTAATTTCTCAAGAAGTGAAAATTGATGATACATTTGTTGTTCATTGTTTTAATGGAAACAAATCACTTTTTGCAGCTAAAAGATTAAAAGATTTAGGATATAAAAATGTTCTGTATTACAAAGATAGTTTTAAAGTTTGGAAAGAAAAGAAACTTCCAATTTCATCTTTAGATAAATACCCACAATCACTTTTATATAATAAAATACAAGAAGTAGCAAAAGATGTTTATACTTCAATTGGAATTACAGCACCCTATGAGTACGAATCAACTGCACATAATAATAACTTAGGTTTTATTGTAGGAGAAGATTCTGTATTAGTATGGAATGCAAGTTCTTCTTATCTTTTAGCACAATCATTTCATAAAGAAATCAAAAAAATTACAAATAAGCCAGTTAAATATGTTGTCTTAGAAAACTCTCAAGGACATGCAATTTTAGGTTCAAATTATTGGAAAGAACAAGGTGCAAAAATTATTGCTCATGAAATTGTTGAAGATGAAATTGCAATAAAAGGGCAAAGAATTTTTTCACGAATGCAAAGAGTTTTAAAAGATAAATTTGAAGGAACAAAAGTTGTAGAACCTGACGAATATTTTAAAGATAGTATGACTTTTGATTTAGGAAATAAAATTGTAGAAGCTAAATATCTAGGATATGCACATGAACACAGTGATATAATACTATGGCTTCCAAAAGAAAAAATTACATTCGCAGGTGATATTGCATTTAATAATAGATTATTACCAATATTTGAAATTACAGAAACTAAAAAATGGCTAGAAGCATGGGATAAATTTACAGCATTAAATGCTAAAATAGTTGTACCAGGTCATGGTGAAGTTACAAATATGCAAACAGTAACAAAATATACAAAAGATTACCTAGTTTATTTAAGAGAAAAAGTTGAAGAAATTTTAGATGATGATGGTGGATTAAATGATGCCTATAATATTGATATGTCTGCATTTGAGCATTTAGACACATATAAAGAACTTGGCAAACAAAACATTGCTAGAGTTTTTAAACAAATGGAATTTGAAGAGTAAAACCTCTTCAAATTTTAATAAGCATTAACTCCAATATATCCATCAATTTGTTTTTCTACAAACTCAACAATTCCTGCTTGAACATATTCTAAATCATCAATAAAATCATCTTCTGTCCATTTCATACTTTCCATAGTATTTTTACAAGCAAAAAACTCTACATCATATTCCATAAGCGAACTTATTCTCGCTAATGTTGCTTTATCAAAATCTTTTTTTAAAGCTCTCATTCCATTTCCATAAGCTACAACAGCAACTTTTAGAGATTCTTCAGGATACTCTTTTAAAATATTATAGATTGTTCCTAAATTATGATTTACTTTATCAAGTTCAGAATCATATATTTGGAAAACAACTTTTCTTGGCTCATCAAAAGAAGGCTGAGGGTTAGAAAAAGTTGATTCTCCATAAACAAAAACTGTAAAAAATAAAACTATTAATAAATTTTTCATTCTTATTCCTTTATATAAACTTCATTTTCTTTTTTTATTATACCACTGCTAAGTATTTTACAATATAAACCTCTATGATCTTTTACTAAACTTGGTAATTCTTTTCCAAAAACGCTCAAGTGGTTACAAATAGTACAATTTTGAGTAATTTCTAATTTAACACTTCCTATTACAAAAACTGTACCAATTTTATATTCATGAGGATTAAAATCGAATAATATATTTTCTCCTAAACTTCCTAATTGTAAATCAATCTTATTTTCTTCTGCAATATTATATGCAACTGAACCTACAACCATCACAGACTTATCTTCATCTTTTCCTGCAAATTTGTCATCTTTAATTCCAAAACCATTAATAATGTCAAGCTCATTTACTTTAGGTCTAGGTAGTCCTGATGAGTCTTTTTTTGCACTAAATATTTCAATTACTTTCCCAATTTTTTTCATTTATTTATTGTTTTCCTTTAATATTAATAAAAAATCTTTTTTATTCCATGAACCGGGATATTTGTTTTTTAATTTACCATTATTTTCTAAAGCAAAAAAAGTGGGTGTCATACCTCTATATCCTTTTGCAAGGTTAAAAGGCAATTTAACATCTTCAATATCAATTTTTAAAAAGAGATAATCTTCATCTATTTTATTTTTTACTTCATTTAAAGACAAAACTTCTTTGTCCATCTTTTTACAAAAATGGCAAGTTTTAGATGTAGCATAAACTAGTATTTTTTTATTTTCTTTTTTTGCATCATTTAATAATTCAGCTTCATTATAATTTTTAGATAACACTCTAATCTCTTTTTTTGTATTCTTTAATCTTTCTTTTTTATAATTCATAAAATATATAGCTAAAGATGATAAATCTTCATCATTTAAATTATAATTATTTGAAAGTTTTTTATCATAATACTTTATAATTGAAGGTTCACAAATACTATTATTTAAATCAGGATTTGTAAGATAACTCTTTAAATATTCTTCTATCTCAATTTGTTGCATTTCTAAATCATTATTATCACCTATATGCTTTGGACTATCAATTATTGCATAAGCAAGCATATTCTCAGTTGGATATTTTAGATTTAAAAGTTTATTTTCTTTTTCAAAAAAGTTTGTTTTTAATGTTTTCATATCAATAAATTTTCCATGACATGAAGAGCATTTTTGTAAAAATATTTTTTCACCATCTTTAAAGTTTGCGTTTAAAGATGAAATAAATATTATAAAAATTAGTAGTAAAGCTTTTTTAAGCAATTAGTATTCCTTTTTTCAATTTAATAAATGGTTTTTATAACCACTTATTAAATTGAAAGAAGTATAAAGATTTAATCTTTATACTTTTTCATTTTGAATACTAAATAACAATTCCTGGGTTATTTTTAACACCAATGATATCTGGAGTATCAACTCTTAAGTTTGCAATATGTTTTACATTTCCTAAGTAAGTTTCAACTGTTTCCCAAACTGGTTCACCTGGTGATTTAGCACCAACAGTTGACCAACCTGCTACTTTATAAGATTTACTAGCTTCAAGTTTTTTACCATTTTTAGTAAGTTGGATATCAGAAATTCTTTCACCCATCTTAGCTTTTGGATCAATTTTATAAGATATTCCACCAGTTCTTACCATATCACCACCTTGTTGGTAGAATGGATCTGCATTAAATAAGTTATCAGCAACATCTTCAAGAATATCTTTAATTCCTTGCCCTGTTATATCTCTTGCATAAGTTTCAGGATAAGTCATAGCTGTCTGTGTCATTAAATCATCAAATGTGATATCTTGACCTGGCATAACTGTTGTTCCCCATCTGAATCCCGGAGAAAGAGAAATATCTGCACCTTTTACATCAATTAATGCATCACAAATAATTTGATCCCATGAACCATTAAAGTTACCACGTCTAAATAATGTTTCTTCAGTTGTAGCAACAGTTCTATTTAAATCTTTAATATATGGTAATCGCACTTTTTCAATATAAGCTTTCATTTCTTTATCTTCAGGAACTAAATCAGAGAAGATTGGAAGAAGTGTAAATTTAAAGTCTTTGATTTTTCCATTTTGAATATCTAAATCAAGAACATTTAAGAACTTACCATTAGAACCAGCATTACAAACATATGTAGTACCATTTTCATTCTTAACAGGAACAGCTTCTGGAACACCATCATGAGTATGTCCACCCATAATAAAGTCAATACCAGTACATACTTCTGCCATTTTTTGATCAACATCAAAACCATTATGAGATAAAACAATAACAGCGTCAGGTTTTTCTTCTTCTCTTACTTGATCAACCAACTCTTGCATTCCATCATCATTAATACCAAATGTCCAATCTGGAATAAATCTTTGAGGATTTGCAATAGTAGTATAAGGGAAAGCTTGACCAATAATTGCAACTCTTGCATTACCCATTTTTTTAATTGTGTACGGTTTAAATGCGTGACCTGTATCTTCATCATAAGCTTGCATCGCAACTTCAGTTTCTTCCATTAAGGCGTCTTCTTTTACCATAACATTTTGAGCTAAGAATTCAGCATCAAGTAATTTAACATTTTCTAAAACTTCTTCAGCTTTATATGTAAATTCCCAATGCCCAACAGCAACATCAACGCCAAGTAAGTTCATAGCACCAACCATATCTTTACCACGAGTGTAAAGAGCTGTTGCACTACCTTGCCAAGTGTCACCACCATCCATCATAAGAGTTTTTTCAGCTCCAAAATTATTTGTTAAATGATCAATTACTGTTTTAAGTTGAGCAAATCCACCTACTCTACCCATAACTTTTGCATGCTTTTCAAAGTTTACACAAGAATATGCATATTCTAATCTCTTATTACCTTTTATACCATAGTAATCTAATAGTTTATCACCAACAATATGAGGTGGCTTTCCATAATTACCATGGAAACCTAAGTTAACACTTGGTTCTCTAAAGTATACTGGTAATAATTGAGCATGAGAATCTGTCATGTGAAGAAGTCTTACATTACCAAAATTCTGTAGCTTATAGTAATCTTCTAATTTATTTGTCTCAACTGATCTAGTATGAGAGTTTGCAAACACTGGTGCAGCACCAAGTACTGACATCATATATACAAATTCTCTTCTACTTAATTTACTCATATTTTTTTCCTATTCTTTAATATAATATTATTCCCCAGATCCTACAACAGTAAAACCTAATGAAGTCCAAGCTTGCATACCACCTCTGTAGTATTTAATCTTTTCAACTGGATATCCCATTTTTAATAATGCAAATTCAGCGTTTTTAA
>Ga0193963_1001484_pt1 | contig 11630 bp, 8 predicted proteins | sample FB_6_MG_FD_140359 | JGI IMG/M metagenome (GOLD analysis project Ga0193963, IMG submission 140359) | Microbial mat bacterial communities from the Broadkill River, Lewes, Delaware, United States - FB_6_MG | ecosystem: Environmental > Aquatic > Freshwater > River > Microbial mats | place: USA...
TCAACGCTTATGCAGGCTCAAAATATTGCAAAGCAAATGAAATTAGTTAACGCTCTTGAAATAACTAACGATAATCAAAACTTTATGTATGTTAATAATAGAAGTTTAATTCCAAATTCAAAAATTCATAATTTATTGAAAATATCTATTAAATAAAAAAGAACCCATATGGGTTCTTTTTTATTTAAATTTTAGCTTTTACTATTAAACTTTATTTCCCACCAAATTGAATTTCAATTGTTTCTTCTCTATTAGTTTCCTCTACATTAATCGAATCAATATACGAATCATTAGAAAATAACTCTATTTCAATTTCGTCCTCAGTACTTTGAACATATAAAACTTCATTTAATATAATTTCATAATTCCTTCCATCTACTTCTATATTAGTTATCGGTAGAAAATAATCAATATTTTCAAATTTTAATTGATATATATATGATGCTCCAAATCTTAACGAATTATAAACTAACTCTAAATTTCCTTCTGACTCAAGTGGATTAATTGAAGAAAGTCTATCTGGCATATCATCTAAAACTGAAATATAATCAACTCTATCTCTTGATGCAAACCTAACTCTTACAAATTCGCCATCATCAAGTTCGCCAAAAACCTTCGCATCAGGCGTCAATTTAAGTTCAATTCTTTGGTCTTCCTCAAAGTCATCTGCATCAACATATGGTTTTTGTTCAAATCCTAATACCAAATACTCTCCATCAGTTTCTAGTACTTTAAAGACAAAATCACTTTCACCCGATATAATGGTTTTTATTTCATAAATATCTTCATATTTATCATCACTAACTCTTAACTCTACCACCGATTCTTCAAATAATTTATCTGATTCAACTATCTGAAGCGCTTGTGGCGATGCAACTTTGGCACTTATCATTTCACCCTCTAAATTAATTAAATCCAAATAATATTCTGAATCCTGCTTGTAAATTCTCTTTAATTTTCTATATACAGTTTTTAAATCTATTGGATTTTCATCAATATCACTGCTATTTGGTTTTACAATAATAAATTCCGCATATCTATCATCATTTTCAAATGGAAGCAGTGACGCAACAACCGAGATCCCATTTTTTATTGTGTATTTCTTAAAAAATTTATCAACCGTACTATATATTTCAATCTTATCTTCTTTTTCAACTATTACTTTTGACCTATCTGTTCTATAAAATTCTCTTTGATATGCTCTATTATCTTTTGCTTCATTAATATCAATAAACTCATCATCAAATTCACTTGTTTTAAACCAACTATTTTCTATGTTTAGTTCGACTATTCTATCAATATTAATATCATCTTTCGATTCAAACTCAAAAAACGTCTTTTTTTCAAATGATTCAACAAAATCTTCAAGAGTAATTCCTTCAATAACATCACTTTCTTCAATATTAAGTCTTTCTAAGTCACTTTTTGCAATCTCTGTATTAAATGAAATATTTCCTTCTTTCAAAGCATTATTATAGTCTACAAATAAAAGTTTATTACTTAAAAAATCCTTAATATATCCAAATTTTCTTTTTCTAATAACATTTGATTTAATTAACTGAATATTATCTTCAAAATCTAGTATTATCTCCACCAATTCAGATTCAAATTTATCTAGAGTTTTCTTATATTTAGAGTCAAATTCTTGAAATTCTACTCCATCAAGCGAATACACTGGGTCTCTATTTCCATTTAAATTTGAGAAGTCCATTTTGTAATCATTTCCATTTAGTTTAATCGAAATCTCATTGTCATCTAAATGTTTCCAACTAAATCCCTCTAAAGTACCTGTAATCAATTTTTTCTTATATATAAGATTCGTTTTATCTCCTAGATAAATTACATCTCCAATATTAATTTCACTATATTTTTTTTCATCTAACTCAATTAAATCTCCACTTTTTGATATATCAAAATAGAACATCTCGTCAGCATCTCTAAGTCTTTTTTCATTTCCTCTACCTTGGTCATTATAATAATATAATTTATCCCCTTCAATTTTAGAAACTACAGCTACATCATCATATTGCAATATATCTAAAAAAATAACTTTGCCATTTTTTATAGTTGCCTTAGAAATATTATCCTTTAATTCTAACTTTTCAATTTCATCTAATGTTATGTCTTTTCCATCTAAATATATTTGAAAAATTCTACTATCATATTTTTCTGTTTCTCTCTCAGCCTTATAAAGACTATACTTATGATTATCAATAATTAATTTATCAGAATTAATAGTCTCAACTTCACCTATTATATACTTTTCATCTTCAACTATTTTTACATCAATTACTTTATCTCCATCAAATAATAATTCAACAATTTTTCCTAGATAATCCTCTGATCTTTCATTTTCTTCTAAAAAATACGACCATTCTCTTCCTGTTTTTTCAGAGTAATAAGCATCGGATTCATCCTTTAATTCTTCAATTATTACTTGATTCTTGTCTATTGATTCAACTCTGCTAGTTTCAACAACAATTCCTCTAATACTATCATTTGTTTTACTTACTTTTGTATTTATTACCGCATTATATATTATTTTTGCAGCTTCTCTTCTAGTTAGCGGAAGAAATAAATTATTAACTTCTACACCATCTAACAACCCTTTTTCTCTTGCAAACAACATTTCATCGTTAGGCCAATTATTTCCCTGTAATTCTGCACCCATAACTCTAGCCCAAACTGTAATAAATTCAGCTGCATTAACATTCTTCTGCGGTCTAAAGTTTCCATCTCCATAACCATTTACATAGCCATGACCATTTAATAGATTTATATAACCAGAATACCAATCATTACTATTAACATCTTTAAACGAACTTTTGTATTTCATTTGCAATGCTAAAGCTTCTTGATTTAAATATCTTGTTACAAATGTACACATTTCTGCTCTTGTTAAATTACTATCTAAATTCAAATTCCCATTTGAATCTCCATTCATTATCTTTAATTCAGTAAGTTTTTCAATGTAATTTGACTCTAAACTAAAAGTAGAATTACAATTACCCATTATTAGTATTACGCCAATCACCGCTACTATTAACCACTTTTTTACTTTGTCCATGCCCTGCCTCCTTAGATATTCTTTTCCCATTATATCACTATTATTTAGCTACTGAAAAGCAGTTTTATGTCGTTTAGTAGTTTTTTTATAATCATGCATAAAAAAACTACCTTTAAAAATTTTAATTCATAAAGGTAGTTCTAAATTTATTATTTAATTTTTTAATTTACACTAAACAAAGCTTTAATATCTGTTTTTAAAATTTCTCCATTTGTATCAACAATTCCTTTTATAAAAATTGTATGATTTTCTTTTGAATATTCACTATTTGGTGTAATTAATACCCCTTTATTATCGTCCGTTAAAGAAAGTGTCACTCCAACTAACTCCCTATTTGCATTTCTTAAAAAGATTTGGCTTGCACTTGGCAATTTAACTTCTTTATTAAATGTAATTTTAAATACATGATTATTTGGAACCTGTAAAGAATTACTCCATGCTTTTAAATTAAGTTCACTTTGGTACATTGTTAATTCAGAATTATATGTGTTAACTGCTGAATTTAAAGATGTAATCATTCCATTTACTTGCGTTTCTGTTTTAGTAGAACTTAAAACTAATTCTTCTGCTTGAGTTACAACTGTTTGTAAATTAACTTTTGGAAAACCAATATTATTTGGCGCATTAGATATAAGTGTTTTAGCTTCAGCAATTTTAGCTTGAAGTATCTGAGTATCAACTTCTTGAGATGAACTTTCTTCTTTTATATATGCTTTAATAGTATAATTCGCATCGTATGCTGAGTTAAGATCAACCCAATTGATTCCATTAAAATAAAAACTTTCTCCAGGATCTGCATCTGCTTCAGTTGCATATCCATTATATTTCTGTTCAATTGCTGCTGGATATCCATAATCTGAGCTAAGTTCTGCCGAAATTGCAAATTTAGAACTAGATAATAGTTCTTTTGAATTTAATTCTACAATATGATATCCAGGATATAAAAATGTTCCTTCAGCTACAACATGAGCATCGCTAATATCATTTTTATCATCTATTCCATCTTTTAAATAAAATGAATACCCAACATTTGCAGAATTAGTATGAATACCTATTGCAGTTAATGTTTCTTCTTCTTGCACATTTCTTGTAAAAACATTTGCAAATGTATCTGTTGAATATGAACCTAGGGCATTAAATGGAGATAAATCGTATATTTTATCATACATATCTGTATTTTCTACCGATAAAATACACATATTTTCCTTTCCAACTAATACATCTTCATAAGAAACATAGAAAAATCCTTCGTTGCCCCACCAAGATCCCCAACTATTTTTAATAATAAATGCACCATCATTTAATGGCTTAATTGCACCAAAATTGTCTTTTGAATAATTATCATCCCAGCCCACAATTGCAACTGCATGATTACTTCCATCCGAACCATTATAAAATTGAGCATTTGTTTCTGAATTAAAATAATCTGTATCTTCATCCACTGCATTAATAGTTGTGTAAACAGCTCCATAATTGTAAACAAATGATTTTATAGTGGTATAATCTTTATCTGGCAAAAATGCTATATCTTTAATCTGTTTTACTTGTTTTGCATTAGGATTTGCAACTCCATCTCCATAAGGATCATCTGCTTCTAATACAGGTCCTTTTCCACTTGCAAAATAAGCAGTTGCAATATCCCTATTTCCACCATCATCTATTTCCCAGTCGAATCCATGCAATCTAGCAAGATTATCTTCTGAAAAGTCCTTATTTTCAGTTGGCATCAATCTAGATTCTAATGATGCAATTGCTGCAAAAGCCCAACAAGCTCCTTCTTGCCCCTGATCTCTAATATCCGTTAATCTTCCTTGTTCCTTAAGTGAAAATTTAGCTGGCAAATCTGTTTTTATTCCAAAGTCTAATGGTGTATTGTCCATTTCATATTCTGATGGAACATACCCATAGTTCCTATTTTCTTTTTTTTGAGATGTTCCAAATGCACTTGTTGCAATCAGAGAAACCACAATTGCAAATGAAACAAAACTTTTCATCTTTTTAAACATATAACCCCTCCACTTTTATTTAACCTCAAATGGAAAAACAATTCCCTTTTCTAAAGGATTTCTATTAATATCATATATTTCATTATCAATTAATAAAAAATATTCTCCCACTAAAAAATAATCCTTATCTAATTTAAATTTTATTGTTTTTAATTCACTAAAGTCCATTTCAATTGGCACTTCTAATCCATTTTTATTAATAACTTTAAGCTTACTACTTTTTGATATCAAGTTATTAAACTTAACTTTTATTTCATCATTAATAAAATATATTTTTGTTTTATTCCATATTGAAAAATTAATAATGTTATTATCTAAAATATAAATTTTTACGGTATCCATTAATTTATTATTATCTATTTTAGCCGTTAAAGTTGCTATTCCGCTTCCCTTAATATCAAACCTCCCATCTTTAAGTACATCTACCACTTCTTTATTATCAGATTCCCAATTAATTTTAGTATTAGTCGCATATTTAGGATAATAAACATAATCAATTATAAGTTCGCTATCTTTTTTAACTATTTTCTTTTCATTCTTAAGTTCAAAAGATTCAACTGGAACATATGTCTCTAAACCATAAATTTCAGTCATATCAAATTTGGGATAAGATTGTACATCTGAATGTGTAACTTGTTTTTCTAAAAAAGAATATAGTTCGTAAAAACTTATTTTATCATCCTTATTATCATTGGCTAAATAATCCCCTAAGTATCCAAGCCCTTTAACCATCTGATTTGTAAATTCTCCTCCGAATCCTATTCCATACATATAGTATTCAAAAGAAGACTGATTTTCTGCTGCTGCAGTAATAACTTTATAATTATCTCTATTAAATGATTTTGCTTTAATTTTATTATTGGTGTTTTCTTCAAATACACTTATAAAAGCCTCATTAAAAAGATTATTATTCCCGACATTATCAACTACAATAGTTGGATCATGAATAAACCCCCCCGATTCACATGCATCTATCAATAGTATTTTAGTTCCTTTAATTTGATCCAAGACGCTTTCAAGTTCTCTTGTTGAAACACTTCTTTCATAATCATTTGCATCTACCATAGCCAAATACGCTTGATTAGAGTTTTTGTCATATGCTCCATGCCCAGTGTAATAAAGAATTGATATATCGTTTTCATCCGCATTAATAAGATGTTTTTCAATATTTCCAAGAAAAGTTTCTTTTACAACATTTTGATAAGAAAAAATCTCTGGTTTTAAATTTTTATCTCCAAAATTAGAATCCATAAATACATCTTGTAATCTTTCTAAATCAAAAGGTGGCCCTTTTAAATCACTTTTATATAAATAATCACTATTACCAAACATAATTATTCTATAATTAATTTCTTCATCTGCAAATCCAATTGAAAATCCCATAATATAAACTATAAATATAATAAATATCCTCTTAACCCATTTACCCATAAAAATCCTCTTCTATCTAACTTTTATCACTTCTTTTCCCTTTGGTTCTACTTCCTTACTATCATCTACATTAAAATCATTAAATATATCCTTTATTAATCCAAAAGCATCTCTTCTTTTAACCTTAACTGATAAATCAACATTTTTAATAAAATATTTATCTAGATACTTTGAATAATTATCTCTAAGTTCATTTTCATCTATTTCTTTATTTTGAAATATTGCAATAGATTTTAATATTTCTTTTAAATCTATTTGTTCATTTGGCATTACTTTTTTTTGACCACTATACATGTTTTTTCTACTAGCAAGTCCAAAATAAATAGAATACCAATCAGTTTTCGATATATCTTCAAAATTAGGTTCTATTGCTTCTGCATATAATGCTGATTCAGTATAATTTTCCAATATAAGAACTTTCAAAAATTCTGCTCTTGTTATATTATCTTTTAACCTTAAATTTCCCATATTATCACCTATTAAGATACCTTCTTCTTGCATACTTTCTACAGCATTTTTATTTGCTCCAAATCCAATTTGAAGAAATATAAAACCACATAAAAATAATATAGCTAATTTTTTCATTACACACCTCCATTTGTATTATATCATGATTAATAAATATTTAAAAATTCAAATAACTCTTCATTTTCCAGATTAAAAATCGTTTTTCCTAATATATTTTTATCAATTTCTATTTATATTATTTATTTTTCTATAAAATTAACTCTTTTTCAATTTTTTTATTTCTAAATATTTTATTTTATTCTATTTATACAGTCATGACGAGTTTATAGGCGCCAAAAAGAGAGAAAAATGAAAAATATAGAATTATTATTTGAAACATATCTACTTAATAAAACAGATGATAATCTTTATTCTTTAATTAACGCACTACAACCTATTTTAGGCAGCTACATTAGACGTATTTATGGAATAAAAAAAGATTATGAAGATGTTTTTTCAGAAGGTAATATTATGCTTTTAGAAAATATTAAAAAGTATACTACCTCACAAATTAAAATACCCTTTACTCCATACATTATAAGCTGTATTCGTTTTTTTGCACTTGACTTATGGAAACAAAAGAAAATAAATACAGTTGATGAATCATTTTTAGAATCAATTGAAGATTCAAATGATACTCCAGATATTATTTTAGAAAAAAAAGATTGGCAATTAACTATTTTTAATGCATTAAATAAACTTTCATCAAAAGAAAGGGATGTTTTAGTTTATCATTATTTATTAAACAAACCATTAAAAGTATTATCAAACAATTGGAATATCCCGTATAGTACTTTATTAAAACAAAACAAGCGAGCCTTAAAAAAAATGAGAAAACTTCTGAAAGGAGAAATTAAAAATGGATAACAACTCTTTTATAAATTTATTGCTTCCATACGCGCTTAAACAAAAAGTGGTCTTGCCATCAGTTTTAATTGCTCAATCAGCACTAGAAACTGGATTTGGCAAACATATTTTTCACAATAATTATTTTGGTATAAAATCAAATTCCAAAAATTCAAGTCATATTGCTAAAACTTATGAATATATAAATTCAAAAAAAGTTCAAACAATTTGTCGTTTTAAAGCTTATTCTTCTTTGGAAAATAGTATTAATGACTATACTAATTTAATGTTAAATCCTAGATATTTAAGAGTTCATCTAGCTAAAGATTATATTGAAGCCTGCAATGCTTTAATTTTATGCGGTTATGCAACTGATCCAAATTACTCAAAAAAACTAAACTCAATAATAGAAAAATATAAGCTTTTCCTTTGGGATGTTAGTTGTTCTAATTTTGCGATTAATCCTAGAATTTTTGTAGTTGAAAACAATATTTCTGATGGCACTAATCCTAAAAAATATTCAACTAGAGAAGAAGTTTGGACTATGCTTTATAGGTTATATTTATTTATGAAATAATTAATAATAAAAACTGCCTTATAGATTCACTCTATTTAAGGCAGTTTTTATCTAGTTTTATACTATACTGTTTACACAATCCGGGGTAGATTTGTGCCCTAGCTAATAAAAGCCAGTAATATAAAATAATTTGGGAGTAATTTTATATCAGACTGATTATACCTTTAATTCCAATTAAAAGAAGTCGTTTTTTGTTGTTTTATTCAACAATAAATGAATATCTATATTTATATTTTAAGTTTTTAGACCCATCTAAACTTTTAATACCATTATCAATATAAAGTGTATAATTTCCTGCTTCAAATAAATTTTGATGATTAATTAATACCTTTGCAGAATTACTGTCATCTTTTTCAAATGATAAATTAATTTTTGTTGCATTTTCTCCATCAATTTTATATATGGAAATATTTTCTGATAATCCTTCTAAAAGAATTTCTTCTGAAAAAGTAATCCCCCAAACCTTATTTGATAAAACAGTTTGAGTACCACTACCATCTAATGCTTGAAACTCTGCATCATTTGGTTTTTGATTTGATTTTGCCTTTAATACATATGTTGTAAAATGATTTACTGGTACAGTTAATTGGTCTGTTCCCGAATCATAAGATACCGCTGAAAAATCAATATACTGACTAATATTTGAAACACCTACCGTTTGTCCTGCATTATTTACAACACTTATATCAATATGATCTTGCCAATTTTCATTTGATAATAAAGAAACATCAAATCTAGTTGATGCATTAAAAACCTTTATAGTTGCTGATCTACCTGAGAGCATTGTCAAAAGATCTGTATTTACTCCAAAATTTAAAGCTGATAAATCACTAGGAGATTGTCCCATTTCAAGTCCAGTTTGAAAATTAGATATTGCATTCATATCAACAAATTGAATTCCTGCTCCAAAAGTTATACTTCCGTCTCCTGTTTTTGTAAAAGTAATTGGAGATGAAATACCAGAAGATAATTCAAGTACAGAGAAAGAGCTTGGGCTTACGGTAATTCCAGCTGGCATATACTGACTTATATCTATTACCTGTCCAGGGTCAAATCCCGCAATTGAAACCATCATAGACATTAATAAAAATAATATTACTGTAACACTTAAGATTTTTTTCTTCATATAGTTTCTCCCTTCGTATTTTATTCCTCTAGTTACATATACCAAATCATAATTAATTTAATCATAATTAATACTCAAATTATAATTAGCATTAACTTATAAACTAATATCTGTATAAAATATATCTTCACACACATAGTATGAATAAGAACCATTATATTTATCAACTAATCCTCCAATAATTTTTATCCCATATCCAGATTTATTATTAGTTTCTTTTTGATTTTCAAATATAAAAGAATTAGATGTTTCTATCCTTAAATGCCTATCATTATAAACTGCAAAAAATTTTATAAATCTTTTTTGATCTTTCGGCAATTTTTTGCAACTATTTATTGCATTATCTAATAAATTTGAAAAAATTGAAGCTAAATCAATATTCTCAAAAACAGTTCTTCTTGGAATATCTAAATAAATATCATACTCTATTTCTTTAAATCTAAGCATTTTATTACAAAAAATAGCATTGATTATCAAATTTTCACACACTTCTCTTTTTTCAACTGTAGCGTGTTTCGTTATTTCTTCTAAATATTCTTGTGCCTCTTTTAAATTTCCCTCAGAAATTAAATTGTCCAATATAGTCAAATAATTTTTAATATTATATTGAATCTTTTCTATCTCAATTATCTGTTTATTTATATTATCAAAATGTTCATATTCTAATTTTGACTGCTTATTATTAAAATCAAAATCCTTTTTTAATAATATATTTTTATTGTCCTGTTTATAACTCTTAAAAAATAAATAATCCGAAACAATTACCAATAATGTCAAAAACAAAATAACCATTAAAATAATATTATTATTTTCTTCTTTCGTAAGATAATAATAAGCTATCCCTATAATTATAAATATCATATGAAACATTGGAAGCCATATAAAAGAATTACTATTTATATGTTTATTTTTTACAAATATTTTTATTTTTCTTTTATAAATTAAAAAATACATGGGAATTGCCGTTGTATGAAAAAGAATACAATTTAAAATAAAAATATTGGAATTGGTAATTAATTCATTATATCCAATATCAAAAATAAGCATAATCAAAAATGCACTAAAAATATCTGCTGCAGTCATTACTATATAAAATATAAATACTAATTGCATTATCCTTAAAATATTTTCTTTAAAAAGAAAACAATTAACAATTATTGAGTAAATAATTATTATAAAATTAAAAACAAACATTGATTTACCAATAGTTCTCGTTATTACTAAACTAAAACTAAAAAATAATAGAAAGCTTATAATAATAGTTTTTTTCCTTGATAATCTTGGTATTGATGTATTTAAAAATAAATACACAATAAATATATTCATAATTACAAAACTTATTATTTGACATATCTCTAAAACCACTAAATCTCTCCTAAAACAAATTACTCTTTTTGTAAATTATATCAGATAATTGATTATATAAAAAGACTAGTTGAAATAGCTTTCCTGTAAATATTATATTTAAATTCATTTGGTAATTAAAAGCAATAGAGTTATAATATTAGTAAATTGAGGTCTTTAAAGTGAAGATTTTTTTATTAATTATTTCTATATTTACCAGCAATTTTTTTGCAATAAAACTATTGGTAGATATACTTACACCAAGATATAAAAAATTGAAGACATTTATATTAATATATATTTCTCTAATTTTATTAATTTATATACCAAAACATTTAATAGATAATAACTTTTTAAAACTTTTAATTTCAACTATAAATTATCTTTTTATTATGCTATATTTTTTTAAAGATAAACTATCAAAAAAAATATCAGTGTTAATATTTTCTATGGTATTAATGCTTCTTCCTGATCTCATAACCTCTATAATTATGCTTGTACTAGGTTTTTCTCCTGCTGATATGAAAGCAAACTTAAATTTACTACTTTTAGGTTTTTCTATATTTCATATAATTACGATAACTTTTTATTTTTTACTTTATAAAAAATTAGTATACATATATAAAACCCAAAACTTAAACTATAGTTACTCAAGTATTTTTGTTATTTCTATACAACTTGTTACTTCAATTATTTTTATCTCTATGATTATGTATGAAATTTCAA
>Ga0193963_1001486_pt1 | contig 11619 bp, 9 predicted proteins | sample FB_6_MG_FD_140359 | JGI IMG/M metagenome (GOLD analysis project Ga0193963, IMG submission 140359) | Microbial mat bacterial communities from the Broadkill River, Lewes, Delaware, United States - FB_6_MG | ecosystem: Environmental > Aquatic > Freshwater > River > Microbial mats | place: USA...
ACCAACAATGGAATCGCCGCCATCAAACCGAATGCGGTTGTGTTCATCGCAACAGAAATACTTTGTGACAGCAGCGTTGCTTTTTCGGCCGGTGCAGCATTGGCTACTGCGGTAAATGCCGCGATCAAACCCATAATGGTACCCAACAGTCCCAGCAGGGTGGCAATGTTTGCCAGTGTCGCAACATACTGAGTACGCTTTTCCAGTTGTGGAACTGCTTCCATCAGGCCTTCTTCAAGCGCATATTCAATTTCTTCACGACGCTGACTACCAGGAATACGGGCAATAGCGGCAGAGAAAATATTACCCAGCTTGGTGCCGGATTCATTGGCATAATTCAACGCTGAGCGCATATCGCGACTTTCCAGCATTGGCAAGATTTCTTCAAACGTACGACGATTGCTGGATTTTTCTTTCATCAAGAACAGCAGACGCTCAATCGCAATTGCCAAACCAATGGCCATGGTAATCGCAATCGGGTACATGAATACGCCACCCTCTTGGAAAAAACGAACGATGGAATCCATAGAATTTCCCCCAGAAATTTATATTGATCAGTAAGAGATTTAAGGTTTAAGTCAGGTTATTGTTGATTCAACAACACCAAGTTTGCAATTTCCGGTCAGATTCTGATTTATAAAGTGAAAATCAGCACCTGCCAGAATATTGTTTTTTTAATTCAGTTTCCCTGGTTTTCTAAAAGTACTGCGTCCATTCCTGTATTGCCGTGCATAATCAACTTCCAACTGAAATCTCCTGGGATGCAGGGGTTCCATCAGGTCTTGCTTGTTTCCCGAAATATGCTCAAACGGCACTTCCATATCGGGCGGGCTTTTCCAGGATGTAATGGTCATGATTTTGGCTTCTTCGGTACTGCCCAAAATAGAGATACCTTCCAACTGGATCACCTCAGCGGCTTGCAATGAAACACTGAACGATGCCAGTAGTACAACAGGCAATAAGTAGTTCATCATTCTGCTCCCTCTGTTTCATTCTGTGATTCGGCTACTGCATCAGCCGCTTCTGCTTCTTCCGCTTGAGTATCAGCACTGGCACTGTCAACCGCCACGGATTCCGTCGTCTCCCCAGCAGGAACAGCAGCCTTATCAACCGGAGCAGAGTCCTGCTGAACAGGCACCTCGGGAGCAACGGGCTCAGGCTGTGGCAGCCTGGACTTCAGGTTCGTAATCCAGATTTCCAGGTTTTTATCTTTGGCAAAATACAAACGCTTGGCTGCTTCGTACTGCTCTAGCGCACGCTGTTCATCATGCATGTAGAGATCGTACAAGATGCCCAGATTACGTCTGACATTACCGTCTTCCGGTGCGCACTCAATGGCTGAAATATAGCTTTGTTCCGAAAGTGGAAAGTCGCCCAACTCTCTGGCCACCAACCCCAGGGTTTTATGTGCAGGGCAAAATTCGGCATCCAGTGTTAAGGCTGTTGTCAGGGATTCCCTGGCCTCGGCATAGGACTCAACATGGTATTGCGATAACGCCAGATTCACCCAAATACCAGGAAAATCAGGGTAACGCTCAGAAGCTGCCAACCACAGGTTTTTGGCCTGAGGATAGCGCTCTGACTTCATCAGAGTCACACCACGCTTATACAGATTGGAAAGCGCAGTGGGAACTTCACCATCGGCACTCTCATCACTCGTATCCTGTTGTTCTGAATCATCCGTTTTTTCTGATGATTCTTCCGGTTCTGTCAATTGCTCTGGCTGCTCGTCTACCTTAGAAGGTTGCGAGCTACATGCAGCCAGCAGCAACAGTGGCAAAATGTAACTAGCGAATCTCACTAACATAGTTTGGAGCCCTTTCATCCTTTCGATATTGAGTCGGTAGCAAATCGGCCATCACACCATAACTGCGCTTGATCCATTCATCATAAATACCATCTCGCGTACGATTGATATTTTTCATATGAATATCAATCGCAGCTTCTTCAAATGGGTACGCCTGATCTTCCAGAAGGAACTGATACTCTTCGAGTTCCAGTTCATCCAGCCCTTTAGGCCGCTCGGAGTTCATCAACGCCTGACTCAACTGGGTATAGAGCTGGCCAATCCGATAGGTGGATGCCGTTGTGTATTCAAGCACACCCAATTCTACCGATTGCGTATAACCATCCTGAGCTTTTTGCATGGCCTTGTTTTTGACCGGCACGCTTTTATTTAATGGCAAGCTCAAGCCAATACTTTCGTAATTTTCCCGGTCAAATTCAGCCAATTCAAAGTACGCCTTGGAAGCCAGATACGTCGAACGTTCACTTTGTTTGGCTGGATTTTTGTTGTGCAGGCTGATGACCTTGTCCAGCCAGAAGCGACGCTTGTCAGCTTCTCCTTTTTCCTTGTAGATCTCATCCAGCTTCGCATGTGCTTCAACAGCCGGATCAAATGGCTCTTTATAACTGTGCGCGTACTGTTTGTACATCGCAATCGCACTGCGAATATTACCGGCTTTCTGATAATACTCAGCCGCCTGGAAGCACGCGATACGCTTCTCTTCCTTGTCGTCGGTTGTTTTCCAGATTGTCCAAAGGGCACCCGCAGCCTTGCCCCATTTTTCCTGTTTTTCATAGGTAAAAATCAGCTTGCTGGGAATGTCCTTGCTTAACTTATGGTTAGGATATTTTTTCTGGAAGTCTTTTAAGGCTTCTTCAGCTTCCGGGTATTTTTCCAGTTCCAGCAATAAAGCAGCGGCATCGTATGCAGCTATGATGGTGTTATCGCTGCCGGGCATAACATCACCAAGACGCTTCCAGCTACTGACGGCCACTTCATAGTTACCTTCGGCTTTCGCTTTCTCACCCTGTTTATAGATGGCGGCTGCAATCTTGTCCCGGATTTCCTTGCGGGTTCCACGCTGGATTTTGTTGTATTCCAGCGCTTCGCTCAGGGCCTTTTCGGATTCCTCATACAAACCCAATTCAAAACTGGCATGACCTCGTACCAGTGCGGCACCGTATCGATAACGGGCGGACAATTCGTCTTTGATATCCCAGGCAAGGCGCGAAACGGATAAAGCTTCGTCATAATTTTTATCCGCCAGGAACAATTCAGAGGTACTCACAAGAACTCGACCACGTTCTTCGTGCTCAGGGAACTCCCGGACGAATCGCATCGAGTTTGCCGCACTCAGCTTGCGCCACTCTGCAGCGTCTTCCGGGCTAACAGGCTCGTATTTATTAAAGGCCAGGATGGTGGCATACGCAGCTTCTGCCGCTCGTGGATGATCACGGAACTTATAGGCCACCACTTCATAGTTATCCTTGGCCTTTTTGTAATCGCCCAATTCATAGGCAATTTCAGCCAATAAGAAACGAGCCTCAGCGGAGTCTTCCGCATCCGGGAAGCTTCTCAGATAAACGTCATACCATTTGCCAGCCAGCGCAAACTTCGCTGCTTTTTCTTCAGGCTTTTTGGATTGCTGGGCCCAGCCATGATTAAAGCGAGCCAGATCCATAATGTAGGCTTTCAACGGCCCACGAATGGTATCCCTCACGGCTTCACTGTGCGACTTCCAGTATTCGCTGTCGATACCAAAGCGACCAATATAATCCGCTTCGTTTTTCCGCTTCAGAAGTGGGTAAGCAGCCAGATCAAACTTTTCGATGATCTTCTGCGCAAAGAGTGGAGCCTTCTCACTGTCTGGATAACGCTCAACAAACGCTGTCAGTGACGAAGCACCACTCTGGTAGTACTTTTGTTCGTAGTAGAAATCAGCCAGGCGATCATAAACCATGTGTTCATAATGGCGCTTACCATAGCCATCAAAGAATTCACCGATTTCTTCCCATTCACCACGGTAAGAAAAGGTCACCGCCATGGTGTAGATACTGTCTTTCCATATCTCCAGAGCAGCACCACTGGCTGCATCGACGGCAGCCTGATCGGGATAATCCTCATCTAGCAAGCGAGCGAATGAAACCAGACTGTCGTCATAACGATTCTGCTTGAATAAACTCCAGCCCAACATATAACCAGCACTGCTGTAGTACTTGTTACCTTCGCGGCCATAATCAACCAGACGTTTGAAGGACTCCTCCGCTTCTGGGTACAAGCTCATGGCATACAGCAGCTCGCCCATGCGGAATTCGGCGTCCAGATAATAGCTGGACTCCGGGTATTTCTCGACAATCAGTGCCAGTGCATCAACAGTCGCATCAGAATCCTGATTGATGCTGTGCGCTTTGGCTAACTGATACAGAATTTGGTCGTTACCGGCATAATCCGGGTTTTCATCCAACACAGCCTGGTATTCTGCAATGGACTTTTCCAGCTGAACCGGATCAACTTCGGCAAATTCGTTGTCTTCAAAACCTTCACCCGACCAAGCCGCTTCCTGTTCCAGCAAACGCAATGTCGCCACCCGATTGGCAGCCAAAATAGACATATCGCCATGGCCAGCCACTTCGAGATAGGACTGAAAACGCTTGACCACATCTTCACTGGTCACAATCAGAGGCTGTTCAGAACGCTTTAGCTCGTAATAATCCAGATCTGCAATGGTACCGCTGCGATCTGTTTTCACCGTCGCACAACCACTACTCAGCAACAGAGTGGCAGTCAGGGACGACCAAATCAGTGAACGCCGATCATTCATACTCACCCTCGTCTACACTGTTAGCATTGCGACGCAGTTCGTTATCATACAAACGGGCGATCGACAGGCGCGTTGTTGCAAGATATTCCTTCAGGCGGCTATCCAGCATGTTCAGGTGTTCCTCTGCCAGAGCAACCACATGGTTTTGCTGACGATGACGTAAAGGCTCCAACGAATTAACAAGCTCATCCAGACGCCCGATCATGTCATTCAGGCGCTGCTTGCGTGAACCCATTTGAGTGTGGTGGTGCTGCAGTTGCTGCTCCAATTGCTGCAACCCTGCCAACTGCTCCGCAATGGCATTCACTTCCTTGCCCAATTCCAGATACGACTTCACAGTCTGCCAGCGGCGTTCCGGTACTTTCTTGAATACCTTCCAGCCTTGTATTCCCAACAAAGTGGATGCCTGCCTGTTCAGTGCCTGATATTCGGTATTGTCTGCTGTGGAATGCGCGGCAATTTCCTGGCGCAACTGATCCAGATGACGCAAAGCCTGCATCTCGTCTTCGTCAGCGTAGGGGTAAGGCGTTGATTCTTCTGTTTCAATCCAGCGCTTGCTTCGAGCCTGAACCGCTCGGAGATCAGCCAGACGCAATCGCAGCTGATTAACACGCCCACCTTCGGAGGCAGAGGCTTGAGCGCTCTCCAGCCATACTTCCTGTTCCCTGATGTGAGCCTTCTGTTGCTCCGCCCATTGATGGATACGGTCAATATCCAGAAGCTGCTGTTGGGCTTCCAAAAACTCTGACGTATTAAGAAGGGATTCAAGTGCTCGGGAAGTTTCCGTTGCTGAGACAAGCTCCGAATCTGGCTCCAGCCAGTTGCCCGTCAGCTTGGCCGGGTCTGAGTTACTGGACCAGCCATTCACCCAGGTATTGAGAGTTTCAGGATCATTCAAGCGCTCAATATCGTACAAGGCCGAGGTCATTTGACGCTCAGCGTATTCATAAACGTTCAGGGATCCGATACCACCATTCAACAACTCGGCAACGTATGGAGTTGCCATCAGAGACTCCAGCACGTTCAAATCGAGGTGGTAAAAATTATCCTGCAAAATTCTCCAGGGCTGCAGAGCCTGGTCATACAACCATTGGCGCGACAACGCCCAACCGTATTGCAGTAATGCTTCGGCTGCGAGAGGGCCATCACTCGAAACCATGCGAAGATAATCGACGGCCACAGGGTAATGCTTGTTTTCCAGCTCATAACGACCGGCTGTCAACAAAAAACGATCCTTGAGAGCCTGGTCATAACCGGCAAGTACATCCATTTTTCTCAGGACAGGGCGCATACGCTGAGCCAGCTCATCACTGCTGACTCCCTGGCGCATTTCGGCCAACATGATGTTGTACAGCGCATAGTAATACCAGCGATCCGAATCAGCCATTTCTTCCAGAATGGCTTTGGCCGAGTTCAGCTGATCAGTGCCTGCCAGACCGGTAATCAGGATATAGCGGTTTTCCTGGCGAGAATGTGCCGACAGTAATGCCCGTGGCTCCATTGCCCGTGACGCAAAGTCATAGGCCTGTTCCCATTCACCCCGCTCCGAAGCGCGTTGCGCCAGCACAAACCACGAGTTCCCCAGGCCACCGCGTTGCTTCAATCCCGGATCATTGATCATCCCCAAGGCGTAATGATCCATCCCCATATTCAGAAAGCTGACAGGCAATGTCATCGATACTTCTGTTTCTTTCAGGGATAACTCTGCATCCGGTGCCGTTAGTGCAGCCATGTAGTTTTCGGTCAGGTACTTGTAAAAGTACACCCGCTTGCCCAGCTCAATATTCCTTATGTCCTGACCTGGATGTTCAGTACTGACAACAGATGGCGGCCGCATGCTGGCATTTGCAGCAGGGCTTTCAGCCGCCTCTGCCAGGACTGAAGCCGACAGAGCCAGCGCGAAGAGTCCTAACTTTTGCATGAATTACCACGCCTTCAATGTGGCAAACGCACTGCGTTGCTCTACCTTGTCAACAATAGTCAGCAGCAGTTTCTGATGACGATGGCCTTTTTTGAAGGTGCCCTCGTATATAAGATCCCTAACCTGCTCACGCTCATCCTGGCCTTGAATAACAATGCGCACCCAATGGGCACCGGGGGCAACCTGCATTTGCCCCAAAGGCTGAACAGCTCCCAGCTTCAAAGCCTTCAGTTCCAGCTCTGTATACACATAGTTGATTGGGGAGATGCCTGCGCCCGTCACTTCAATTGACATTGGCTTGAAAAAATTTCCACCGTTGATAGCCACGTATAACGAAGCCTTGGTGCTATTTGGGCTGATCAACTCGCTCTCAATTTTGGCGAGCTCGTTGGAAATCTCCAGAACTGAACGTTTGGCCGCCTCGATTTCCAGTTGAATGTCCTGTTGGGTCTCTGCCACGGCTTGGGTTATACCGAAAAACCATAGCATCCCTGCAACAACAAACTTCATAAACACCTCATCAAGGTTGACGAACCAAATCATCCCCGTCGAGCCAATAAGCTAGGGCATGATTAGCAAATTCCAGATTTTTCCGGAGATTTCCGGCAAACATATAGTCAAGCGTACCGTCACGACCAACCAGCATCACTGCTGGCTGTGGCTGTACTTGCCAGGCATTGGGTAACTTGGGGCTGTATTTCAGCACCGGAATAGACACCTCCGGTGCTTCAGCATCATCTTTACCCTTTGGCGTCCATATTACCCAGCTAATCAGTCCCTTATCGCGATAACGTTGGGCCAGTTCTTCATAGGCTTTCACATCGTTGTTACAGCGACGACAATCATCAACCCAAACCAACATCACAGGTAATCCACGCTGTTCAGTCAGGTTTTTCGCAAACCCCTTAACAGCAGGCAACGTGAAATCTTCGAGCTGTTGACCAATAGCAATTGTTTCAGACCGGGCAGACAGCGTCAGAAGCACACCCAGAATCAGTAATAAAAACCGACCGCGATGCTCCATTGCAGACCTCGATGTTGACCAACTTCATTAAGGACTTCATCGTCCACCTGATAATAACGCGTCTCGGTTCCAACCCAGTATTCATCGAACATCACACTCAAAGATGCGCCGACACTGGTGTACAAACCGTGACTGTTACCTGTGAATTGCTCACCCACCAGAACATCTGTACTGAGTTGCCACGGCAGGAAGGAGTCACCATTGAAGCTGGTAATCCCTTTCAACAGGCTGTAGCTGGCACCCGCCGCAAACGAATAGAAGGACTCATTTTTATCCATCAAGGTGCGTGTGCCAGACTTGATCTCAGGGTTGCTTAACTGGGTCATTCCAATTGTTCCCACGAACAAAGCATCCCAACGCTCAGTAAGATGATAACGAGCACTGGCACCCAAAATAGCGGCATCGCCAAATTCAGAAGAGGTTTGCTGACCCAGAGACAGGCCCAGGGTTCCATGACGCTGCGGAACATTATCAACAAAATTGAAAGTACGCGGAGTTGGTTCAAAAATTTCACTGGTGACGCCAGGAGCACCTGCTGCAATCAGTGGCAAGATGCCCTGAAGAATGGAGGGATCATCCAGCACCAGGGTCGGTGATGGAATCTCTTCCATTCGGCTTGCTCCAGTATCCATCTGCGCCATCATTCCCACCAGACTTTGCATAATGGCTGAATTATTCAGCTTCTCAGCATCCCCTTGTGGCCCAGCAGCCTCACCTTCAGGAACGGCCATCAAGCCCAATATCCCAGCCAGGACGCTGGCGTTATTAACCGAATCCGGGTTGCCTTCGCCCGTTTTAACCGGCCCTTTGGGCACCATTTTCAACAACGACCCCAATACTTCAGGGTTATTTAATGAATTGGCATCGCCCAAACGGTACTCACGATCAATACCATCATTAACGGTTGCTGCTTTTTTCGAAACCAGGCTAAGAATCTGTTTCAGGACTTCTGGATTATCCAAAGAAGAAGATCCAGACGTCTCTGCATTTGCAAGAGGCGAAACTGCCAGGAGGAAACCCAGTATCGCACTGGATCTGTTCAGAAACGGATTTTCCATACTAGGGCCAACGCTCCATGATTTGCACTGTTGCCCGCCAAAGCCTGTTGCGTTTGCGCACGGGCTCCGACAGTGAAGTTGTAATCAATATTCCAGCTGATTTCTGTCGATGCAGCGACAAGCGGAAGCATTTCTTCCGATCGTTTGTCACTCCATCGAGCCGAGCCTGACTCATTCAGACCCACACCAGCCCCCAAATAGCCACTCCACGACCATTTTTCAGATTCTTTGAAAACCCGATTCAAACCGAATTCCAACGAATGCCACTCTTGCGTGTTTCTGACTGAGCGCGCAAAACGAACAGAGACATCCTGGTCCAGCATGTCGAAATTGGCTGCGATGCCCAACGCGGACTCTGTCGAAGCAGACAACTCCAGTTGCACTCGGGAATCAGCAATATAACGGAACTGTGCAGGCTCAGGGCGCTTGTCATGAGGCACACTTTCCAGCTCCTTGATATGAATCCAGCCAGAATACTCACCCACCCGGACTTTCAACCAGTCCAGACGCTTCTCGATGGGGATCAGTGTCTCATCAGATGGCACATCCGTTGTGACAGGATACGCATACGATGGCCCCAGGTGGAGTTGCAGAGGCTCGGCATGAGCCATGGAAACCAGGCCAGCTCCGAGAACCATCAGCTTCGTTATATGTGTTATCCATCCCGCAGCAGGGCGAGAGAGTAACCTGTTTTCCAGTTTCGCCTGCATGTCGGCACTAGTTCCTTGTTGATTGGGTTACCAGTTTGATTGCTGTTTTTTTAAACGCCGGAAAGTATGATCATGCGTACTTGCATCGTCAACCAAGCGTTCCCTTTATGTTACAAAAAGTAAGCCGATGTCCAGTATGCATCAGCCGTTTTACATTCACATGAACCGTAATACGGCAAATACCCGAATCCATACCAAAGAATAACGATCTTCCCGCTTAATATCCGGCAAATCCAATCGCAGAAAAGCCGTATATCCCCATCTGGTATAACAATCTGGCCAGATAGCATAAAAGACGGATTTGGCACTTTCCCCCGAGTCAGTCACAATCCCGCTCATCACGGTTATCCACCACATTTGACGCTCTGTGTTTTGCGAGACTGACATGACGCTTACCCGCTATACCAATGACGGCATTGAACGCCAGTCGATTCAGCACTATACCGAGAGTGCCTACCTCAACTATTCCATGTACGTCATTCTGGATCGCGCCCTGCCCCATATTGGCGATGGTTTGAAGCCAGTACAGCGGCGCATCGTATACGCCATGAGTGAGCTGGGACTCCGACAGTCGGCCAAGTACAAGAAGTCGGCCCGCACCGTGGGCGATGTACTGGGCAAATACCACCCCCATGGAGACAGTGCCTGTTATGAAGCCATGGTCTTGATGGCACAGCCATTTTCCTATCGCTATCCGTTAGTTGACGGGCAAGGCAACTGGGGGGCACCGGATGATCCAAAATCTTTCGCCGCGATGCGCTATACCGAAGCCCGACTGTCCGGGTTTGCAGATCTGATGCTTGGAGAACTGGAACAAGGCACTGCCGACTGGCAGCCGAACTTTGATGGAACCCTGAATGAACCGCAAACCTTACCCGCTCGGCTGCCTCATATTCTGCTGAACGGCACAACGGGCATTGCCGTCGGCATGGCCACCGACGTTCCTCCTCACAATGTTCACGAAGTGGCCAATGCCTGTATTCATTTACTGGATAACCCCAAAGCCGAGCTGAGCGCACTGTATCAATACATTCAGGCACCGGATTACCCCACAGAAGCCGAAATCATTACACCACCGAGTGACTTGCAAAAGCTGTATCAGACGGGCCGTGGCAGCATTCGTATGCGGGGCATTTATACACAGGAAGACGGCGACATTATTATTACCGCCCTCCCGCATCAGGTGTCTGGCGCTCGTATTCTGGAACAAATTGCCGCTCAGATGCAGAGTAAGAAACTTCCGCTCGTCAGTGACTTGAGGGATGAATCAGACCATGAAAACCCAACCCGCCTGGTGATCACACCCAAATCACGCCGGGTTGATACTGACGCTATCATGGCCCACCTGTTTGCCACCACCGATCTGGAAAGAACCTATCGGGTCAATATGAACGTCATTGGTCTCGATGGTCGCCCACAGGTCAAGAACCTGCTCACGCTGCTGTCTGAATGGCTGGAATATCGTACCAGTACTGTTAAACGCCGACTGCAGCACCGGCTCGACAAGGTTTCGGCTCGCCTTCACATTCTGGAAGGGCAACTGGTTGCGTTTTTGAATATTGATGATGTGATCGACATTATTCGTCAGGAAGACGAACCCAAGCCGGTATTGATGCAACGCTTTAGCCTGTCTGAAACCCAGGCCGAGGCCATTCTGGAATTGAAACTGCGCCACCTCGCACGCCTGGAAGAGCATAAAATACGTACCGAACAGGACAAACTGAGCAAGGAACACAACACGCTGGAAAAAATACTCGGTTCAGAGCGCCGCTTGAAAACCCTGATCAAAAAAGAAATCGCTGCCGACGCCAAACAATTTGGTGATGCTCGCCGCTCTCCGGTGGTACAGCACAATGAAGCCAAGGCACTGAGCCAAAATGATCTGGTAGCAGCCGACCCCATTACCATTGTCTTGTCCCAAAAAGGCTGGATTCGAGCCGCCAAAGGCCACGACATTGACCCGGAGCGTTTGAGCTACAAAGCCGGCGACGGTTTTCAGACCGCCCTGCAAAGCCGCAGCAATGATCCTCTGGTGCTGCTTGACAATATAGGCCGCAGCTACAGCCTGACAGCCCACACGCTGCCGGGAGCACGAGGTCAGGGAGAGCCCGTCACTGGACGCCTGAGCCTGCCCGACCAGGGAGCCATCCACGCCATGCTGTCCGGTGATCCGCAGCAGCTTTGGCTGATGTGCAGCAACGCAGGTTTTGGATTCCTGTGCCAACTCAAAGACATGATCAGCAAAAACAAAGCAGGCAAGCACTTACTGACATTACCAGAAGGGGCAAGCCTACTGCCT
>Ga0193963_1001489_pt1 | contig 11600 bp, 11 predicted proteins | sample FB_6_MG_FD_140359 | JGI IMG/M metagenome (GOLD analysis project Ga0193963, IMG submission 140359) | Microbial mat bacterial communities from the Broadkill River, Lewes, Delaware, United States - FB_6_MG | ecosystem: Environmental > Aquatic > Freshwater > River > Microbial mats | place: USA...
CCAGCAATGGGGTTAGGTAGAATTACATTAGCTGCAATATGTGATGCTTATACTGTTGATGAAGAAAATGAAAGAACTTATCTTAAATTTGAACCAAGAGTTGCTCCAATAAAAGTATGAGTACTTCCAGTAGTTAAAAAAATCTGAGACTTAGGTAAGGAAATCTATGCTCAACTTTCAGAAGACTTTATTTGTGAATACGATGAAGTGTGATCTATTGGTAAAAGATTTGCAAGAATGGATGAAATTTGAGTTCCATTTTGTATCTCGATTGATTCGACTAATTATGATGAATGAAATGTAACAATTAGACATAGAGATTCTATGGAACAAGAAATTGTTGCTATATCTGAATTAAATGAATATATAAGAGTTAGATTGAAATAAAAAAGAAGCTTAGGCTTCTTTTTCTTTAAACGTAATTATTAAAAATATGCTTATAGTTGTAGATGAAAACGATAATCAAATAGGTGAGTGTGAGAAAATGGAAACTCATGAAAAATGATTACTTCATAGGGCATTCTCACTACTTATTTATAATAAAAAATGAGAACTTTTAATTCAAAAAAGAGCAGATTGTAAATATCACTCTCCTTGAAAATGGGCAAATACATGTTGTTCTCATCCAAATAATTGAGAACTTATTGAAAATGCTATCCATAGAAGATTAGATGAAGAATTATGATTTGATACAAACATGCTTAAAAAAACTGAATTTATATATAATTCTGATGTTTGAATGTGATTAACAGAGCATGAATACTTACATGTTTACGAATGAGTTTATGATGATGTAGTTATTCCTAATCCAGAAGAAGTATCTGACTATAAATGGGTTTCAATTGATTTCATTAAAGATGATATGAATAAAAATCCAGATTCATATTCAACGCGGTTCCTAATTATGTTTGAAAATCATTTTGATAAATTATTTAAATAAAAAAAAGAAAGACTTAAATGTCTTTCTTTTTTATTGATTATAATTCTGGATTCATAATTCTTTCAGGTCAATTTCAATTAACTTTACCATATTTGTTATCTTCTTTATCTCAAGGGAAAAATCCACAATAGATAAGTAGTCAAATATTTACAAAAGGAACAAAACTTAATAATGCTAACCATCAACTTTGTCCTAAATCATGTAACCTTTTCATATATGCAGCATAAGAAATATATAGAAATGTTATATAACCTAATACTCATACTAGAACAGCAATTAATCAAAAAGTCTCACTCATATTTCAACTTGAAGCTCAAATAGGTTCTCTATCATTAATTATATCTCAGCTTTTTAACGTAACTCAATCTATTTCTATTTCTTGAACAGGGGCATTTCATAGTATTTTTACTTCATACTTTCATTCAGAATTTACTAATTCTCAATATACAAGAAAATAATTATCATTTATAAATAATTTATATTCACTATTTTCATACGGTGAATTATAATTATACATATCATCTCAAAGTTTAGATGTATCTATTTTGTTATCATCTAAAATAAAGCTATTAATATCAGTTCATTTTATATTTTCAATAGTAATTTTTTTAGAAATAGTATTTATGTCTGAATAAACTTTTGAATTTTTTGCATCTTGAGAATATCATTGTAATGATATGAAAGCTATTGTTCCTAATATAGGTAATACAAATAAAAATAATGAAATTAATGGTAGAAACCAAAATTTTAACCTACCCCATCTTCAGTTCCATGTAAAATAATCTTTTAAAAAATCCATATAAATATTTTTTATTAGTAATATTATAATTCTTGAGTGTTAGATTCTTCTTCTTTATCAGTAGAATCTTTATTTTCTGAACTTTTGTCATCCATTTTTATTCATACTATAGGAAACATTATAAAAGGTAGTAAAAATAATCATAAAGTAACTAATTTTCATTTTCAAATTCTCTTAGATATACAGTGTAATATGTATATATATCAACTATTTACTCAAATTACAATTAAGAAAAAGAATAAAATAACTGATAGTATTATGATATTTGAATTCTGCATTAGAATATTAGTTCATATTACTATATTAATGAATATAATAAATATTATATAAATTATTATTGCTGCTATTACTCATGCAAATCATATTAATATTATCCATAGTAACCACCATAATGATTTCCCTGAAGCTTTAACTATTGAGTAATATTGTAATAGAGGAATAAATGATAACCATGCATTTTTTTCTCATAGTTTTTTATTAATTAAATATATTCAATACCCACTTACTAATATTGATATTATTGATGATATATTTATTAGATTTAATAAAGTGTCATATAATTCTTCAGCTCACGGCTGCATTAATAGATCTAAGCCTACAGAACTCGGATCATTTTGTAAATCCATATTTATAGGATTTATTCCTTCATTCATAGTATAATAGTTAAAAATAAGTTGTTTAATATAAAACAATATTATAATATAGATATATATTATTTTTTCAATACTTTTTTATGAACCCTATGCCTTGAGTTCTTGATAGAATAGAACAAACATTTAAAATCTTTAAAGATGGAGTCTTGTTTTTAATAATACCATTATTTATTTATAATTTTTTATCATTTTTTATTTGAATAGTTATTTTTCTTTATATTTTCTTCTGATGATATTTTGATTTTATTCTTTCAAATCCTGACTATTCAGCAATTTCTAGTTATTTATCTAGTCCAAAATTTATATTCTTAATTGCTTTATTTTCATTTTTATTTTTATTGTATAGTCTTTTATATATTCCTTTTTATATTTATACGATTAAAACAATTAAAAACTTATATAATTGAGAAAATATAGATATTAAAAGTAATTTTAAATATTGAATATCAAACTTTTTAACGATAATGAAAACTTACTGGTTTGTTTTTTCTTATGTTGCTTTGTTACCAGCATTGATATTTATATTATGATGATGAATTTTTAATATTTCTTACTTTTTATGACTGTGAGAAGATATCCAAAAAATATGAATGTTTACTATGATTTTTTGATCTATATTTTTCTTAATTTTTCTTATATACAGAGGACTTAAAGTTAAATTTTCTATTATTTCAGCTGTAGATAATGATAATTATACAAAAGAAAATTTTAACCATTCAATTAATAAAACTGATGATAATTGGTGGAGAATACTATGAAATTTATTAATTATATGAATAATTATTTCATTTGTTACTTGAACATTGTCTCAAATATTTTGATTACTTTTTTGACAATCATTAGATTTTTGAAATCTTTCGCAATTTTGACCTGAAAATATTAAAAATTTAATATCTAGTTTTTCAGTTTTAAATTATGTAATTTCTTCATTTTTTGATTTAGTAATTAACACTTCGGGTACGATTTTCATAATTGTATTTACTTATGTTTTTCATAAAAGATTGTCTATTGAAATGGATAGTTTGGATAAAGTAGATAATAAAAAAGAAGAATTATAATTTTACAAAAAGGGTTATGTGTATAATATGTATATATTAGTTGCATAACTCTTTTTTTATGAATAAAAAAGTTTACTTAGCAGCTCTCCATAAGATTTGAATTACACATAAAAAATTATTTTTAATTTTTAAAGATAATAATGATTTTGAATCTTTTTATAAAAGATTATCACATAATAAATTATCAGTTTTTTGATTTACCACAAAACAGATAGATAAAATTTTAATAGAAAAGTCTGAATTAGACATCAATAAACTTGATAAATATATTTCAGATTTAAACATATCAATAGTTAATTATTTTGATGAAGAATATATTAATAATTTAACTAATATTAAAAATAAACCTTTTATATATTATGTTAGATGAAAAATAACTTTACCATGAATTTCTTTTATCTGATCTAGAACCATAACATCTTATTGAAAAAAAGTTATAGAAAATATTTTACCAGATGTTTGAAAATATTTTACAATTATTTCATGATGAGCCTACGGATGCGATTCGTATTCACATAAAATAGCATTAGATAATAATGTTACAACTATTTCAATAATATGAACAGGTATTGATGTAAGTTATCCTTTTTCTAATAAATCGCTTTATGATGAAATAATTTTAAAATGAGGTTGAATTTTATCTATTTTTCCTATTTGAGAAAAACCAAACCCTTATAATTTTCCAATACGTAATGAAATTGTAGCATGTTTGTCAGAATGAATTGTTATAATTGAAGCAAAAGAAAAATCATGAAGTTTAATAACTGCTAACTTATGACTAGAGCAATGAAAAGATATATTTTGTATTCCTTGAGATATATTTAAAAGTAATTCACAGTGATGTAATAAATTAATTTCTTTAGGAGCTTCTAAATCAGTCTCATCACCTTTAGATATACTTTCAGAATACAATATTTCCAATAGTAAAAAAGATGAGAATGTAATAATTAAAATAGAAGATGATATAGAAAGTTCAATTTACAATTTATTAAAAATAGAATGACTTAGTATTGATGAAATATGTGCTAAAATTTCTTATGAAGTTAGTGTTATTTCTTTTAAAATTTCTATATTAGAAATAAATAATTTAATTAAAAAATCTGATTCTTGAAAATATGAGATAATTTAGTTGATTTAGTTTAAAAAATCCCTAATATAATTTTTGAATATTAATCTAAATTATTTATGGAAAATTTGTTTTTTATTAAATTAGAAATCCTTGTATTATTTTTAAGTTTAGCTTATTTTATCTATATTATTATATGAAAAGCTCATAAATGATATTTTAAAGTGAAAAAAGTAATCAAAAAGGAAGAAATTTCTAATGTTAAAAGTGCTTTAAATAAAGTAGATTTAAACACAAAAGAAAAAAATTATAAAAAGAATAAATCAACTAAGCAATTAACTGATGATCAAATTAATAATCTTACAGAAATTTTAAAAAGAGCTAAGATTAATTCTACTAAATGATATTTTGACACAGCAAAATGATTAATTATTGAATGATTAGCTATAGATAAATTTAATAAAGATCTTAATCTAGAGTTGGCTAGTATATATGAAAAAGAAAAAAATTTCCAAAATGCTGAATATATCTATAAAGATCTATTAGATGTAATAAAAGAAGATACTGCAGTTATGAAAAAACTATGATATATTTATGCTATGCAATGAAAAATTGATGAATCATTAAATATATACACAAAAGTCCATAGAAAAAACTCTTCAGATGAAGAGGTTATAAATATGCTTTCAGAAATAACTTATGATTTAAAAAAACATAAATTATGCCTAAAATATATTAATCAGTATTTGAAGTTTAAGCCTAGAGATTTAGATAAAATTAATATGAAAGCTATTTGTTTCGAAGAACTAAGAGATTTTAAAGATGCTATAGACTCACATAAAAAAATACTAGAATTACAACCTTATAATACATTTTCAAGGGATAAAATTAAAGAACTTGTACAATATACATAGTTTTTAACAAAAAATATTTAACATGTTTTTTACAAAAACATTTATTAACATAAAAGTGAACACTATTAGTTTACTTTTATGTTTTTTTTTATACTCTATTTCTGACTTATTTAATAATTACTCATTTGATGTTAAAAGTACCTCCACATTCTTTAGAAGCTGAACAATCTGTTCTATGAAGTATACTTATTGATAAAGACTGTTTTTTAACTATTTGAGATTTATTAAAGGATACTGATTTTTATTCAGAAACTAACTCTACTATTTTCTGAATCATGTTTGATTTATACAAACAAAATAAGCCAATTGATATAATCACAGTAAAAGAAAAACTAGATGATAAAAAACTTTTAGATAAAGTAGGTTGAATTACATATTTGGCAGAATTAACAGAAATAGTACCAACTACATCAAATGTCTTTGAATATGCTCAAATTGTAAAAAATAAAGCAGTTCTAAGAAATTTAGTTAAAGCTTGAAACGAAATAATATGACTATGATATAGTGAAGATTCACCAATTAATGAACTTTTGGAAGCTACTGAAAAAGCTGTATTTAATGTTACTCAAGTTTTTATTCAAAACAAGCTTGTACATATAAATGATATACTAGAACAAAGGTTTGAAGAATTTGCAGAAATACATGAAAATCCAGAATTGATTAAAGACCACAGATTACAACTTTGATTTACTGAGCTAGATCATAAATTTAATGGTTTAAAATGAGGTGATATGGTTATTCTTGCGGCAAGACCTTCTATGTGAAAAACTGCTTTTGCATTAAATCTTGCACAAAATGTATGATATAATTGAAAAAATGTAGCGATATTTTCTCTTGAAATGTCGAAAGAACAATTAACAGATAGAATGATTGCCAGTGCTATGGAAATTGATTCTTGGAAACTTGCAAAATGAGAACTAGAAGATCATGAATTTGCAAAAATTTGAGAAGCTATGGAAAAACTTAGTGATGCTAATATTTATATTGATGATACTGCTGGTTGAAATTTGGTTGAACTTAAATCTAAATGTAGAAGGTTAAAGATAGAATCAGGTTTAGATTTAATCGTAATTGATTATCTACAACTTATGAGTAATTGAACTTCTATGAATAGGGTTCAAGAAATATCTGAAATATCTAGATGAATTAAATGATTAGCAAGAGAATTAAATGTTCCAATAATTGCGTTATCTCAATTATCAAGAACAGTTGAACAAAGACCAGATAAAAGACCAATTATGTCTGATCTTAGAGAATCTGGTTCTATTGAACAAGATGCAGATATTATTATGATGCTATACAGGGAAGAATATTACGATGAATTTACAGAAAAAAAATGAGTTACTGATATATTGGTTAGAAAAAACAGAAATTGACCGATTTGAAATGTTGAACTTATGTTTCAAAAGAACAATCAAAAATTTGTTCAAATTGAAAGAAGTATGTCAGGTGATATGATGGAAGACTAGGTATTATATGTTAAATTTTTTATATGAAAACAATAATTAATCTTATAATTGTATTTATTATTTCACTCAATTCAGTAAGTGCCGATAATTTTATCTATAATGACTCATGAGTATTACCTAATAAGGCTTATGATTTTCAATATATTAAATGAGATGATTTTACTTATATTAATAATAAGCTTAAGTTATTATCATATGATACTTTAAGGTCACTACATGATAAAATAAGAGATAATAAGAATAATGTATATAAAGAACTAAATTTAATGGTTCTTGATTTAGTTAATAATAATTCTATAAGTATTTATACAGATGTTAAATATTGAGATAATCTTTTAAATACTGCAGATGTTTATTTAACAAATAAAGAATCTTCAGATACAATATTCTTTATACATTGATGAGGTTGGAAACTAGGCTCAAAAAATGAAGATATTCATACCATAAAATGAAAATATTTTTCAGAAAAAGGAATTAATTTTATAAATATAAATTATACTTTATTTCCAAATGCTGATTATAAAGAACAAGTTTTAGAAATTACTACTGCAATAGAATATTTTAATGAAAATTTAGAATTAAATTGAAATAAGTTTTTAATGTGACATTCTGCATGAGGACATTTAGCATTATTAACATGAATGAATGCTGGTTCTTTGAATAATAATCAACTGTCTAATGACTATTTTAGTTGAATTTTTTCGCTTGATAGTGGTTGATTAGATATACCTTATATAAAAAATAATAACAAATTACAATTTAATATTATTTATAAAGATGTATTTTGAACTAATTTAAAAGAGTTAATAAAAGCATCACCACATTATTACATTTGATCTACTAATCCTGATATATATCTATTTTTTTCTGATCAAAGAGGTGACTCTCAAGATGAAATGCAAAATAATTTTTATAATAAATCTAAAAAACTTGGTAATACTATAATTAAATACCAATATAATTATTCTCACTCAGATTTTAATACTAAAGTTTGAATAGAAAATGAAATAATTACAGAAGATATAATTGATATAATAGAAAAAAAAGAAGAAAATTAAATAATTTCTTCTTTTTTTTCTATTTCATTTAAAGTAGGTCTTTTATTTAAGTCATCTTTAAATTCTTTTTTTATTTCATTTATTACATTTATTGAATTTTCAAGACTTTCAGTTGTAACTAATTGTTTTCTAAATTTTTTTACTCAAGGAAAACTTTTTAAATACTGAACTAAATGTTTTCTTATTTCTAAGCTTCATTTTCTTTCTCATTTAGTTTCTACTAATTTTGTAGCATGAAATTCCATTGCTTCTAGCATTTCATTTAAGCTTGGATGATATACTCATTCAATAAAATTATCAGGATTAATTCATGTTTTTTTAATAAATTCTTCATCATTTATTTGTTTTTCTCAAAGAAAACACCATGGATTTCAAAAACTAGCTCTTCATAACATTATTCAATCTAAGTTTTCAATTTTTTTAGCTCAATCTGTATAATTTTCAATATCTCAGTTGCATATAACAGGTATATTTACATGATCTTTTAGTTTGTATATGTTTGTAAAATCAGCATTTCATGTATATGCTTGTTTTGCAGTTCTTCAGTGTATTGTTAATAAACTAGCTCATGCTTCTTCAAGTCATTTTGCAAATCTAATTAAATCTTGATTTCAATCAAAACTCAATCTTGTTTTTACTGAAATTGGTAAATCTGTTGCTTCATTCATCGTTTTAACTATGTTAAAAGCAGTTTCTTCATTTATTAATAAACTACTTCAGTGTCAGCTTCTAACAACTTTTTTAGCTGGACATCACATATTTATATCAATTCATGCAATATTGTATTTAGATTTACTTATTATCTTTGCAGCTTTCGCAAACATTTCAGGATCTTTTCAAAAGATTTGAATTATAAGTGGTCATTCCATTGGTTCATGTGGAAGTACTGCATCAGCTAAAAATTTAGAGTGAACCAATCCATCAGCACTATAAAATTCACTTATACAAAAAATATGCGGAGATATTCTTTTCATACTTTGTCTATAGGCACTATCTCAATATCAATCCATTGGAGCTAATAGTATTAACTTTCAATTTTTTTCTATTTGTTTTTTCCAAAAATCTTTCATTGATTATATTTATTTTTTTAATGTTAGGATTCTAATCATTATTAGATAAAAATCAAAATATATTTATCTATTGTTTTAATGAAAGTCAAGTCTTAATAATTGATTTAGAACTATTTTTTATGATATAATTATCTTAGTTTATTAATTTAACTTTTCTGTATGGATTTGAATGTGGTTTTAAGAGAAAAGAGGGAGAAAAATTTAATAATTAAAAGAAACTTTTGATTATTACAAAAAAATAAAGCTTTATGATTAATAAAAGTTTCTAATAAAGCACTAATAAAAGATTTAAGAGATTGATTGATTTTATTACCTGTATGATTTGTAATTGAAATCGATGGTATTGAAACTGAAAAATTATGAAAAAATATTGTTGTTACATCTAAAATCGATGATTCTGAGTTAATTGGTTTTGATTTTATTATATGCGATGATGATCTTGAAAATTTAAACAAATTTTTAGAAATTTGAGTTACACCAATTGTTTCTTTAAGTAATCCTTTAAATTCTATTTTAAAAGAATTTAATCCTGTAAAAAATGAATGAAATTCTTTTCAGTTTGAATCTTTAGATAAATGGTCAATATTTTACACTTTAGTGAGATATTTAGAAAATTATAAATTTTCATTTGATAATAAGAATTTAGTAAAAAATGTTCTATCAACTTAAGATTACATTAATTTGTAATCTTATTTTTTTTGTGTTAAAATTTATTTATATTATACATTATTATTAATTTTATGAGTTGAGAAATATTTGAAAGTTTAGATGAAAATCTTAATAAATGATTAGATGAATCTAAAATGGATGAATGGAGTCAGGAAGAATGGGATTTATACCTAGATAAATCTGAATGAAATATAGATTCTGAATTATGAATTGTGAGTGAAAAAGTTATTGATACTATAGAAATTGACAATTCAAATTTAGAAGAATATAATAATTTTTTTGATAAAGTAGAACAAATACAAAATGAAAAAAATGTAATAGTTGAGGTTAATCATAAAACTAAGGCTTTATTAATTCATGATAAAAAAAATTGAAGTTTAATTTGAGAAATACATAGATCCGATTATAGAGATGGTTGATTTTTTAGAGAGAATCATTTATATAATGTTGTTGAAGATAATTATAAATGAAAATGATGGTGAAATATAATGTTTTCACTTTATGAATTATTGTGATCAGAAAATGCTGACTTCATTGTTCCAGAAGAAGAGTATACAAATATAGTTAGTATGATTAATCTATATAAAAAATTTGGATATGAACCTAAATTTAAAGTATTAAATTGAGTCGATTCTCCTTTTGAGCTTGAAGATAATGATATTGAGGAATTTGATGAAATTATAAAAAATTATAAAGAATGATATAAGGAAAGAAAATTATGATATACAGTAATATTAGTTAGAGAAGAAAATTAATATATTTAATTATCTTTTGACTTAGAGTTAAAATCTATTAAAAAGTTAAGCAGTAATTCTTAACTTTTTTTTAATGGCTAAAAATTTAGTTATAGTCGAATCACCTGCAAAAGGGAAGACTATTGAGAAGTTTCTATGACCTGATTATAAGGTTGTTGCTTCTATGTGACATATCAGAGATTTACCAGTTAAGTCTTTAGGTATAGATATTGAAAATGGTTTTGCCCCAGATTATTGAATTAATGATGATAAGAAAAAAACTGTAGATAGTTTGAAGAAACTTGCTAAAACATCTAATGAAATATGGATAGCTACCGATGAGGACCGTGAATGAGAAGCAATTGGTTGGCATTTATGTAGTATATTAAATGTTAATCCTGAAACTACTAAAAGAATAGTGTTTCATGAAATTACAAAAAAAGCTATAACTCACGCTGTTGAAAATCCAAAAACTTTAGATATGTGACTTGTTGATGCTCAACAAGCTAGGAGATTATTAGATAGACTTGTTTGATATAAAGTTAGTCCTGTTTTGTGGAAAAAAATCAGAAAATGACTATCAGCTGGGAGAGTTCAATCTGTAGCTGTAAAACTTATAGTTGAAAAAGAAAGAGAAATTCAAAATTTTAAACCAGTAGAATCTTGGAAAATATCTATAATGTTAACTCATGAAGGTAAATCAAAGTTTAAAACTACTTTAGCAAAAATTAATTGAAAAGTTAAGAAATTAACTTCAAAAGAAGAAGTTGAAAAAGTTTTATCAACATTATTTGATGATATAACTACATTAAAAGAATCAGAAAATAAGAAATGAAATACTTTATTAACTTGAGATTCTCAAATTGATTTCAAATTAGTAGAAAGTATAAAAAAAGATTCAAAAAGATCACCATGAGCACCATTTACTACTTCTACATTACAACAAGAATGAGCCAGAAAATTTGGTTTTTGAGTAAAACAAACCATGATGGTTGCTCAGAAATTATATGAATGAATGGATTTATGAAATTGAGAAAGACAAGGTTTAATTACATATATGAGAACTGATAGTGTAAATCTATCAGAACTTGCTATGACCGATGCAAAGAAAATGATTGAATCTGATTTTTGAAAAGAATATCATAAATCTAGAAAATTTACTACAAAAGC
>Ga0193963_1001491_pt1 | contig 11587 bp, 12 predicted proteins | sample FB_6_MG_FD_140359 | JGI IMG/M metagenome (GOLD analysis project Ga0193963, IMG submission 140359) | Microbial mat bacterial communities from the Broadkill River, Lewes, Delaware, United States - FB_6_MG | ecosystem: Environmental > Aquatic > Freshwater > River > Microbial mats | place: USA...
ACACTTAATAAATTTTATGAAGAATCAAAAGATGTATTTGTTGAAAAAATTGTAATTTTATATGTAGTTAAACAATTATCAAGTGAACAAATTACTCAATTAAGTGATGAATTAATTTTACCAATTGATTATCATCCAATAAATATCGATGAAGAAATTTTTGAACTAACTAAAGATAAACATTTAAAAAAGAGTTTTATCAAGCCTAGAAAGAAAGCTAAAAAAACCAACTTTAACAGTTTGTTTATTTTGGTATTTTTTGTTTTAGCATTTTTTGGTTTATATAAATTATATTTAAATATAAATGAACAAAAGCAAGAAGAAAAACAAGAAGTTAGAAAATTTATTAAGCTACCAGATCATGTTAATATCAATGATAAAATCGAGAAACGTATAAAATCTATTTTTAAAAGAATACCTTATGATATTGTATTAAAAGATTTAAAACTTCAAGAAAATAGTTTAGAAATTAATGCTACACTTTTAAATGATGACACTTTTATCAAATCGGTTCAACCAGCATTAGAAGATATTTATAATAAAATAGAAATTAACATAGATGAAAATAATAAAAATAAAAAGAATATGTTAGATGCAAAAATTATAGCTTTAAGTGCTCTAAAACTTGAAGATGTGGTTTATAAAACTTATACTGATAAATATATCACAGATGAGTTTATGCCAATTTCTAGGGTAACTGAGCAATTGAAAATTTTATTCCCAGAAGATACAATTATTAAATTTAATTCTAGTAAAAATGAAGATATTACTAAGTTTTACTATTCAGTTAATATGCTAGTTAAAAGTCCTGTTGAATTATTTAAAACAATAGAAATGTTAAACAATGAACTTTATTCAATAAATATTATGTATCCTATAAGTATGTTAAAAACTTTAAATGGTTTAGAAATAGAGTTTAAATTAGTATTTAATCAACCTAAATAATAATTTGAAAAAGATAAACTAAAAACTTTTACCAAGTTTTTAGTTCATTATAAACAGAGTCTCTCTCAACAGGAGTAAATCCAGTATTTCTTATTAAGTCAACAAACTCTTTTAATGCAACTCCTTTTGCACTTGTTGCTCCTGCAGCACTTTGAATTGATTCTTTTTCAATTGTACCATCTACATCGTTTGAGCCAAATTCTTGTGCTATTAAAGCAAGTTTTACAGTTGAAGTTGCCCAATATGCTTTGATGTTTGAAATATTATCTAAAACAATTCTTGCGATTGCATAAGTTTTTAAAATTTCAACACCTGTTAATGGTGCATCAATTTTTAAGTAATTGTTTTCTGTTTGATATACAAGTGGAATAAAGGCATTAAAACCTCCTGTTTCATCTTGTAAATCACGAAGTCTAATCATATGATCAATTCTATGTTCTCTACTTTCAACATGTCCAAAAAGCATAGTAGCATTACTTTGTTTCCCAGCTTTATGCCAAGTTCTATGAATATCTAACCATTGTTGTGAAGTAACTTTTCCTCCACAGATTTTTTTACGTACTTTTTCGTCAAAAATTTCAGCTCCACCACCTGGCATTGAATCAATTCCATGCTCAATCATTTTTGCAATCAATTCTTCATATGTAAGATTATACTCTGTACTTAAAAAATGAATCTCAGCAGCTGTTAAAGCTTTTACATGAATTGATGGAAAGTTTTCTTTTATCTTTTTAAATACATCCATATACCATTGTAAGCCAGTATTTGGATTATGTGCTGATACAATATGTACTTCTTTAATATCATTTTTTGATGAAGTTTTTACAATTTCTAAAATCTCTTCATGTGTTAATGTATATTGTAAAGGGTTTTTTCTACTTGCACTATAAGCACAAAATTGGCAAACATCTTTACAAATATTTGTTGGGTTTATATGTCTATTAATATTGAAATATGTTTTTTTACCATGTTTCTCTTCTCTTATTCTATTTGCATATTTTGCAAGTATGAATAAATCTAAATCATAAAGTTTAATGGCATCTTCGTAATTTAATCTTTCATTGTTTTCTAATTTTTCTATAATACTCATAATTATTCCTATTTACAATCAAGGTCTTTAGTATTTTTGTTATATCTACCCATATGAATAAAACCAATACATGTTTTATCTAAATCAATATCGTGAAACATAACTTTATACACTTTACTTTTATATCTTGTTTCTTTATCTTCAACACTTAGTTTATTTATTACTTCAATTTTATCTATATTTTTATGTCCTAAGGTTGCAAGAATTTCGGTCATTTTGTCTTGTTTTAATATTTTTAATGTCATGAATACTGCAAAACCTGCAAGAAATAATATGACAATTATTATAATGGTTTTTTTTGGTAATCTTCTTACTTCATTATTTTCCATAATTATCTTCCATTAATGGAACAAATGAACATTTTTCTCCATCATAAGACTCTAATGTACCATCTTCTATTCTATAATACCAGCCGTGAATTTGTAATTCACCACTTTTTATTTTTCTTTCAACATCTGGAAATGTAAGTAAGTTTTCTAATTGATGGACTACTGAAATTCTCTCAGTTGCTCTATATAATTTCTCTTTATCACTTTTATCTTGAATTGCTAAAAGTGTATATTCTTTAGCTCTCTTACCAAGTTCTAACCATTTCTTTACGTGAATTAAATCAGGTGAATCACCTATATCTTTGTATAAACTTTTACAAGCACCACAATGTGAATGACCACAAATAATAATATGTTTAACTCCTAAAACTGAAACTGCGTATTCAATTGCAGCTGAGCTACCATGGTAATCTTCATCAGGACTATATGGAGGAACAAAGTTTCCTACATTTCTTAAAATAAACATATCTCCAGGCTTTGTATCAAGCATTAAATCAGGTGTAATTCTACTATCACTACATCCTACAAAAAGAATTTCTGGTTTTTGTCCATGTTCAACTAGCTCTTTAATATTTCCTTGAAATCTAGGAAAGTTAACTTCTCTAAATTTTTTATTACCTTTTACTAAATCATTTATTATCATTTATTTTCCTGTTTTGATTACTGTTTGTGAAGTTGGTGTAATCATTGTAATTTTTTTAATACTATCTGCTTCGCTTAAATCTACTTCTATTTTATATTCAACTAAGTAGTCAATTTTATGACATGAGAATAATTTTGTATATGGAGAAATTTCTAGTAGTTCACATTTTTTCATATTTATAGTATTTTGAGCAAAAGCTGCAGATAATGTTAGTAAACTAATTAATACTATTCTCATTTTAATTCCTTTAAAACTTGACATACCTTGGTTAAGTCATTTTCATTAATATCTATTTTTGCAATTAGCCGTATAATCGCACTTTTAACAGTCGGTTGTCTAATTGCACCAACTAGGTATGATTTTTCTTGTAAAACAGCTTGTATTTGTTTTACTTTTTTATTATCACCTATATCAATAGGGATAATTAAACTATTAGATTTTATACCTAATATAGTACGTATAATAGTTAAATTCTCATTTATCTTTTCTTTTAGAGTTTTTTTATTTTCAATTATATATTTTAATGATTCAAAGCCTAGTGCTATATCAAAAAGGGAAGGAGCAGTTGAGTAAATTATTGGCTTTGCTCTATTTACTAAAAAATCTATGATTTCATTTGAAGCTAATATATATGCACCATAAGAGCCATAAGCTTTACCAAGTGTGCCCATTTTAATATGATACTTATTAGGTTTAATTTTATAATGGTCAAATATACCTAGTAAATTATCGCCAATTACACCTGAACTATGAGCTTCATCAACTAAAAGTAGGGTATTATATTTTTCTTGAATATGAAATAATTCTATGGGTGCTAAATCTCCACCCATAGAATAAACACCTTCAATTGCTACGATATTTCTACCACTTCTAGTGTTTTGTAAAATTTTATTTTCTAAGTCAAGTGAATCATTATGTTTAAATACAACTACTTGTTCTGGTTTTAAAAGTTTAGTGGCAAGTATTCCACTTGCATGATAATCTTCATCAATAAATAAAGTATCATTTTTTCTACATAATGCTTCAATCATTGCAATGTTTGCTAGAAATCCAGAACCAACAGCTACACCTGCTTGAAACTTATTTGTTTTACATAAAAGATCTTCAAAATCTTTATGAATTTGATTGTAGCCATTTACAAGCATAGAAGCTTTTGGTGAAGTGTATTGCTCTTTTAGTACTCTTTCATAAGCTTTTTGGAAAATATCTTTATTCGTAGATAACCCTAAATAATCATTTGATGCAAGATCAATTATATCTTTTGAAAATATTTCTCGAGTTCTAAAACGATTTGATTTTTTGATAGATGATAGTTCTTTTGAATACAAAAAGTTCTCCGTTAGTGTTTAATTATATTAACTTAAAATTGCTAAATAATCGTTGAATAATTAAAAAGTAATAATCATGCTAGTTTAATGCTACTAATTGTTGTTATACTTTTTCCACTAATTTTTATATACAAGCTAAAACACGCAAGGTGAAAGTTTACTAACAACTTTTCTTTCACCTTTAAATCACTAATAGCAATATTTTCCAAGACTTTTAAACTTTTATTATGTAAGATAGCAAAATGATAGAAAATACAAATAACAGAATTTTTAAAATACCCCAACTTTCATATCTAGAGTTAAAATACAGTACAAGATTTTTTGAATGTCCACAAAAACATTATCATAATATGATATGTATAATAGGATTAAAAGAAGGTAGAGCAAAATTTATTGTTAATGATAAAGAACTTATTTTAAAAGAAAAGAGATTAATTATTATTAATCCAAATGAAGTTCATTATTCAATTTGTGATGATGAAAACAAAGATTATTATGTGATTTATATTCAAAGAGATTGGTATAAAAATTTGCAAAATCAATTATTTGACACAAAAGACATTATTGCCTTATCAAATATAATAGATGACTTGGATTTAAATAAAGAGTTTTTTGAATTATTTAATATATTATATGAGAAAAGTGATGTAATAAAAAAAGAGTTAGAATTGCTAACTTTTTTGAAAAATATTTTTAATAAATATGTTTCTGAAAAAACATTTTTAAAAATTGATGAAACAACAAAAATTGCAAAAGATTTTAAAGAATATGTTGAAAAAAACATTTCATCAAAATTGACATTAACTAGTATTTCAAAAGAGTTAAAAGTGAGTCCCTATCATATTATACGAATTTGCAACCAAGATTTTGGATTATCAGCTAATGCTTATATTGTAAACAAAAGAGTTCATAGAGCAAAAAAATTAATTAGCCAAGGTGTCGATATTTCAGAAGCTGCTGTTGAAGTAGGTTTTTATGATCAAAGTCATTTAACAAATGTATTTAAAAAAGTTTTTGCATTAACACCAAAAGCATATCAAAATGATATAAATAAAAGTAGAAAAAAGGAAAAAGATGAGTAGTTTTAATTTATTAGATAAAAACAATAATTTCAATATTTTATTAGCAGGAATAATTGGACTCTTTATTGGAGTTGGAGTTGCAAGGTTTTCATATACTTCGCTTCTTCCTTCAATGCTTGAAGACCAAACTTTGTCTTTAACTTTTTCAGGAGTTTTGGCTTCTTTGAATTATGTTGGATATTTATCAGGTTCAATTTTTGCTATTTTTATAAAAGATATTAATACAAAAGTTAAATATTTTAGAATAGGTACAGTTCTTTGTATTTTAACAACTTTAATTATGGGTATTACAACAAATGATATTTTATGGTCAATAGGTCGTATTATTGCAGGCTTTGGTTCAGCTATGGCTTTAGTTGTTGGTGCTGCTATTGTAATGACTAAATTAGATTTCGAAGATAAAACAAAAGCAATGGGAATATACTTTTCAGGTATTGGAATTGCCTTGGCTTCTTCTGATATTATAAGTAGATTTATTTTATCTATTTCTTCTTGGCAAACATCATGGATTGTTTTAACTATTATAGGTGCACTTGTGACTTTTTATCCTTTGTATATATTATCTTTTGATAAGCAAATAGCTTCTAGTAATGAAAAACATCCATTAAATAAATCTTTATTTTCACCCTTTGTTATAATATTAATTGCAGCATATTTTACAGAAGGTGTTGGGTTTGTAATTCAAGGAACTTTTCTTCCAACTATTTTAAAATCAATTCCAGGTTTAGAAGCAGTTGCTGGTTTATCTTGGTTACTAGTTGGACTTGCTGGAATTCCTGCTGCAATTATTTGGATGAAACTTGCACATAAATATGGAAGTATAAATATAATTATAATTGCAATGTCTATACAAATAGTTGGAATATTAATACCTACAATGACTACAAATATGTATTTAAACTTATTTTGTGGAATTTTATACGGTGGAACGTTTACTGGACTTGTCGCACTATTTATGAACTTAGGTGGTAAATTAGCTGGAAAGAATCCAGTTATGCTTATGGGAGCACTTACAACTGCATATGGAATAGGTCAAGTTACTGCTCCTTTATATGCTGTTAGTTTAACTGATTGGACTGGAAATTATGATTATGCTTTATATGTAACTGCAGCTATTGTATTTTCTGGAGTTTTAATGCTTTTAGGTGCAAAAAAATTTAAAAGTTATGTTTCGTAAAACTTGAAGATTAAAGTGTTACATTTTCAAGTAAATCTATACTTGAAGGTGTAACAATAATGACATGTATGCAATAAGCAACATTTAGCTTCTTAATTTGTAAATAATAATCTAGACTTCTTTTGATTTTTGATAGCTTTGAAGGAGTTATATTATTTACTGCAACTTCATAATCATTTGCAGACTTTACCTCACAAAAGAAATAAACATTATCTTTTTTTGCAATAATATCTATTTCACCAAGTTTCTTGGCATAAAAATTTTGTTCAATTATCTCATACTTTAAATTTTGCAAAAAAGATTTAGCTTTTTCTTCTGCTTCATCACCTTTTTTCTTACTCATAAATTTTATTCTTCTTTTTCATACTCAATCATATAACCAAGACCTCTAATATTTGTAATAAAATCTTCTTTTAATACTTTTTTTAGTCTATTAACTTCTGCTCTTATTGTTGCGTTATCTATATTATCATCTCTCCAAACATATTCTCTGAACATATCATAATTAACTGTAGAGTTTTTATATCTTGCAAGTAGTTGAATAATTTGTAATTGTCTTTTTGTAAGAGTATGAGTAGTGTTGTTATACATAAGTGTTAAAGAGTTTGAGTTAAAACTATAACATTGTGAAAGTACTTTATTTTGTTGTGGAACTATTTGTGATTGCGATATTTTATTTATTCGTAAAGTTAACTCTTTTAAGTGAAAAGGTTTTTTTAAATAATCATAACAGCCAAGTTCAAAAGCTCTTGAAATCTCTTCAATATCAATTAATGCAGATATAAAAATAGTAGGAATAATTATATTCTTTCCATGAAGTGTTTCAAGGACTTCAAAACCATTAATATCTGGAACATTAATATCAAGTATTAAAAGTTCAAAAGCTTCTTCATCCAATATTCTAAGACAATTTGTTCCATCTCTTGCTGTTCTTACTTCATGATTAGTTGATTGAAGATACTGAGTAATTGCACGATTTAGCATTACATCGTCTTCTAATAATAAGATTTTCATTTTGCCTCCAAATTAAAAATATAGTTAAATGAGGTATAAAATTCATTTGATTCAACTTTTATATCTACATTCTCTTCATCACAAATTCTTTTTACTAAACTAAGGCCTAATCCAAAACCTTCTTTTATAGATTCTTCCCTATAATACTCTTTAAATACTTTTTGTGGGTTTTGAATATACTGAGAACAAGAAGAAAACGTTAGAATATGACTATTTTCTTCTTTTGTCAAAGTAATGTAAATATTTGAATTCTCTTGAGTGTATTTTATCGCATTTGTTAAGTTATTATCAATAATTCTTTGTAGTTTAGTTTCATTAAAATTAAAAGTTAATGTTTTAAACATAGAATTAAAAACTATGTTTGAACCAAATTGCTTTGCAGATAAATTAAAGAAATCTATTCTTGAACGAATATAGTCTACAAAATCAATATCTCTTTTAGGATAATTAAACTGATCTTTTTTTACTAAATAACTTAAATCATCGTAAATGTTAAAAATATTTTTTAAAGCAACTTCAATTGTTGATAAATAACTATTTTTCCCGTGTTCCATTTCATAAAGTTCAATATTACTCATAATAACTGATATAGGTGTATTTGTTTCATGTACAGCATGTCTTAAAAATATTTTTTGAGAGGTTAATAGCATTTGTGAATTTATTTTTTCTATTTCTAAGTGTTTTGATTGCTCATCATAATCTTTTGATGATTGCTCAATTAAATGAGTTAATGTTTGCATAGTTTTAGAATACTTACTAGAAGTAATATTCTTATTTTTTTGATTTAAATTTGAGTTAATATTTTTGTTTGTAATTGATTCTTTTAAAGCAACCATTGTAAAACATTGGTTAAGTAGTTTAGTATTTTCTTTTTCATAGTAAAACTCCCCATAAGAAAAAAATCCAGCAGTATTTGCAATACTTGAATAAGCACTATTTTCTTTATTTATTGAATCCCCAACAAAAATTTTTCTTGCAACACATGAATAAATAAAAAAACTTTGTATATCACTATAATCTTTATCATAAGGAATTATTGGGTCTTTTAAAATCATTTCAGCATTACCAAACCCAAACTTTACTTTTTGACCCTCTTTTAGATTGCCTGAAAATTCTAAACTTCCATCTTCAAATAGCTTTAATGCTGCTCTTGCAATATATGAATTATTGTCTTTTATTAAAAGAGGGAAGGCTATTGAATTTTGCAAAAATAAATCTGAAAATTCTTTTCCTAAATATTTTTCATAAAAACTTACTGCTTTGATATTATTGATTTCATAAACCCTGTTGTCTACTGCTTTTGTAATCTTATGCTCAATTCCAATAGGAGACCAATTAAATCTTGAATCATTTTGAACATTTAAGTTATCTGAGTTTAAAGAAATTCCAACTGTTCCATTATCAAAAACTTTATTTCCTGAAGATATATAAGTGTTTTTAAAGTTTGAATTATCTCCTGCTATTGCACCTGCAATCATTACTGAAGGATTTATTTCCTTTATTCCTTTTAAGAGTTCATCTGCATTAGTATGTAAAGCATCTGTAAATAAAATCAGAAGTTTAGTATTTGGAGTGATTAATTCTTTTGCTAATTGCAAGCCTTTTTGAAAACTACTCTTTTGTGTTTGGAAAGATTCTTTTATAAATGTTTCTTCAAAAATTGAAATAGAAATTATAATAGAAAAAGAAGTTACTTCACCTTCATAAATTTCACCATTAGTTGTAGTTCCAATACAAAATGCATTAGGTAAAAAGCTAAATAATGAATCTACCGTTTCTTGTAATCTTGATTTTTCTTGACCGCAAAAAACTTGTATAAGAATATTCTCTTTATTTTTAAATAAATCAAAGTTTATAATATCTTGAATGTTTTCATTTTTTAGCTTATAATTATAGGTTTTCATAATCGATTATATCATAATATACTATGTTATTTTCTAACATTTATAATTTTAAATCTATCTCCCATTCCAGTTGGTTCAAGTAGTGTTTTAACTTTTTGTGTTTGTCTTAAATATGTTGATTCATCGACATTTGCTTTAAGAATTTCTAATAATTCGATAATACCAAATTCAACTAAAGCTTTTAGTTGAGTATTAAATATTATATTTTCTAATTTATTATTTTTAAAACAATCTCTTAAATGATTAAAGTGAACATCATAAGTAATATCAGAATTTTTATATAGTTTTTGTAAATCTAATTCTTCTTCAAATATTGGAAATACTTCATGTTTTTCATAAATTCTAGCAGAAAAATCATTTCTAGGATATCTATCTCCATAATCAAAACTTAAAAATTCAAAACTATTTATATTAGAACATAGGGTATTTACAAAACTTTCATAAGATAAACCTACCTCACCTTTTGTAATTTGATATTTTTTACAATGATTTATAATATTTTTATCAATACAATCAATAAACTTGATTTTATGATTTTCTACAAAAGCTTGTTGCAAAACATCTTTTTCATTTGTATAAACTAACTCACATGCAAAAGCATCAAATATTTCATTTGCTATTACATAAGCGTTATCAAGTCTAACTTCATTTAAATCATTGTAATGTTTTAAATTTATTGTATTTCCAAAAGACTCTTTAATATATTCTTTTTGTTTTTCTTGAAGTTTAGGAAACCTTTCAACTATTGAAAAATTCAAAGTTTCAAGAAGTTGTGGTTTAAGAGTATAAATAAATTGAATTATATCTGCAAGTAGATATCCATGATGAGCACCAATTTCTAAAATAGTAGTATTTTTAGGTAAAAAACCATCTTCTATTGTTTTTATAATTTTTTTTGCAATTGCACCACCAAAAAATGATGAGGTAGAAACGGATGTATAAAAATCTCCATCTTTTCCTATTTGTTTATATGTAGCATAATAGCCATCACTATCGTAAAGCCATTGATTAAAGTATTCACTAAATTTTATCATTGGTAATTGTATCAAAATTTGTTTGAGAGATATAAAGAAAGAGAGGTGTAAATAAAAAGATTTCTCTTTTTATTTACAAGTGTCGATTACTGATTCTTGGTTTGGATATAAGTAAACTTCAACTCTTCTATTTAAAGCCATATTTGTATTATTATCATTAGGAGCTACAGGTTTATCAAAAGAACACCCTCTTGAAAAGATTTGATTTTGTACCCCTGCATTATAAATAATATTACCCACATTTGAAGCTCTTTTTTCTGATAAAGTTTTATTATAAGAATGAGAACCTCTGCTATCTGTATGACCTGTTACTTGAACTAAAGTGTTTGGATATTTTTCAAGTACACTTGTAACTTTAGAAATTTTTGAGCTTGCACTCATAGTTGGAGTTGCTGAGTTTGTTTCAAACATCATTGCATCTCTGAACATTATTTTTACGTAATTATCAGTATTTGATACAATTAAATCTTGATTTGGATCTAAAACAGCATTTGGATTATTATTAACATTTGTATTTAAACTATCAGCTACTTCTTTTGCTTGTTTATCTAAACTATAACCAATAGCTCCACCAATTGCAGCACCTGCAACTGCACCAATTACTTTATTTCTACTTTTGCTTCCTCCACCAACATTATTCCCAAGTGCAATACCTGCAAGTGCTCCTAAAGTTGTACCAATAATTGCTTTTTGATTATCGTCAATAGTTGGATTTCCTGTTCCTGTTGCACATCCACTTATCATAGTAGCTGCTACAAGAGAAGATATCATTAATTTTAAATTTAGTTTCATTTTAAGTCCTCAAATATTTTATTTTATTATTTTAACATATTATTGTGAAATAAAAGTTATACAAAATAGTAATTAGTATGTAACAAACTTGTGTTATAATTATTTTATTAAATTAAGGAATTATATATGGAAAAAAGAACAAAAATATTAGCAACTTTAGGCCCAGCAAGCCATAGCATAGAGACAATAGAAGGCTTAATCAAAGCAGGTGCAAATATGTTTAGATTAAACTTTTCTCATGGAAGTCAT
>Ga0193963_1001498_pt1 | contig 11544 bp, 11 predicted proteins | sample FB_6_MG_FD_140359 | JGI IMG/M metagenome (GOLD analysis project Ga0193963, IMG submission 140359) | Microbial mat bacterial communities from the Broadkill River, Lewes, Delaware, United States - FB_6_MG | ecosystem: Environmental > Aquatic > Freshwater > River > Microbial mats | place: USA...
ATATACAGCCAATAGAAGTGATAATGTTTTATATCCAAACACTCCTATGGATGCAGACTATGATGATTCAGATATTTATACTGTAGGATATACAGCTAGAAACTTATCAAACTTATCTAAAGAGTTAAGTTTAGATTATTATTATTCTAAAGTTGATCATCCTATGAGTACGAAACTTAGAAATAATGGAAAAATGATGTATATGACAAACCATATGGAGTCATCTATATGGGGAACAAAAATTAAAAATAGTATGGAGTTATCTGATTCATTATTAACTGTTGGATTAGATACTAGTAAAAGAAACTGGGAAGGAGAAATGTCTAAAACCACAGTTGCAACAGGGGTTACGGTTCCTGTAAGTACTACTTTAGCTTCTACTGATACAATAAATAAAGCTATATTTTCAAAACTTGAAAATACTTTTGGTAACTTGAAAATTGAAACAGGTGTAAGATATGATTATACAGATATAGAATCAGAAGATTCATCGAAAACAGACAGAAACTACAAATCATTAAATGCTAATATTTTTGCTACATATAAAGCAGATGCAGATACAAAATATTTTGCAGGGATAGGAAAATCTTCAAGAGTACCAGATGCTAGAGAGTTATATTATGGTGCAACAAATAATGATTTAGATGATACAAAAAACTACGAAGTTGACTTAGGTTTTGAAAAGAATATTGGTGACTTTAATATTAAAACAAAACTATTCTATTCTGAATTAAAAGATTATATTTATAATATTGGAGGAACTTTTACAAATATTGATGCAAAGATATATGGACTTGATGTTAGTGGATATTATATTATAAGTGATGCTTTTTCACTTGATTATGGTGTTGCTTACCAACGAGGGAAAAAAGATGGTAGCTTTGCAGATAAAGATTTAGCTGAAGTAACACCTTTAAAAACAAATATAGCTTTGAATTTTGAACATAATAAAGCTAAATTTACAACAGAAATTGTTGCAGTTGATAGATGGGACAATTATGATAGTTCAGCAAAAGAGCAGGAGTTAGCAGGGTATGCTCTAGTAAACTTAAAATACACAAACCAAATACACAAAAACTTTGGATTTACTATAGGTGTGGATAATATATTTGATACAACTTATGCTTCAACAAATACTTATGAAGATGTACGATATGTTGAAACAGGTGGAGATAGAGTTTTATTGAATGATCCAGGTCGATATGGATATGTTAATTTAAAATTTACATTCTAAAAGAAAAAGATTTACAAAACCTAGTGTTTTGTAAATCTTATCAAATCTTCAGCAGTTACAACTTCTTCGGGTAACTTTTTTAAACATATTTCCAATATTTTTTGAGTACTTAAAGCATCACTAAAAGCTCTATGATGATTATCTATATCTATATTTAAATGCTCTTTTAAATATTTTAAACCATATCTTTCACACTCAATAACCCTTTTAGATAACTCAATAGTACAAATTCGTCTGTTACATAGTTGACCTAAATCATATTTTTTAAAACTATCACTGATGAACTTATAGTCAAAAGAAATCGCATGTGCAACAAAAAGATCATCTTCTAAAAAAACTTTGAACTCTTCTAAAACAGTTTTAAGATTTGGAGCAGTATATGTCATAGAAGGTGTTATATTAGTAAGTTCTTGAATTTTCTTAGGAATCTCTCCTGTATTTACCAATGTATCATATTTTTCAATAATCTGTCCATTTTTATATCTAACAGCACCAATTTCGATTATTTGTCCATCCTTAGCATTTCCTGCTGTGGTTTCAATATCAACTATACAAAATGTCTGATCTTTAATAAGTGTTGATACAGTTTTTAAACTCACTTGGTCATTTGAAAAATGCAGTGGTAAGCCATTTGAAAGAAGTAATTCTTGTTCAAGTTCTACAGAGTCAAAAAAAGTATCACTTTTTTTAAGAATATCATGAAACTGTTTAAGAGTTAATGGGTGTTTAATTAAAGTGTTTACAAGTTTATTAAGATAATTCATTTGCTTTATCTATAAAGTTTATAATTTTTTGTTTATCTTTAAATCCCTTTTTAACTTCTACACCACTACTTACATCAAGTGAATAAAAATTAAACCCCTTTAAATCTTCCAAATTGTTAGTTGTTAATCCCCCTGCAAGTATTATACGAGAGCAATCAATCTCTTTAAACCATTCTATATTTAGGCGTTTCCCTTCTCCTCCATATTCTGGTACAAATGCATCTACTATTCTATATTCATTTTTGTATAACTCTAAATCCTCTTTTGTTTGTGCTCGTACAACTTTAAGTGCTTTTATTTTGAGTTTTTTATAAAAATTTTCACTAGCTTCAAAATGAATTTGTGCTATATCAATTTGTGCTATTTGTGCTATATTGTTTACCTTTTCTGCTGTTTCATTCACAAACAAACCAACACTTTGCACAAAAGGTGGTATCTTTTTAATTATCTCTTGGGCAGCAGATGGTTCAATATATCTGGCACTTTTAGGATAGAAAACAAATCCCAAGGCATCAGCTCCTGCATCAATAGCATCCATAGCATCTGTTAGATTTGTTATACCACAAATTTTTACTCTCATGACTATTTATCTCTTTTAGATTTGTAAGCTTTTAATCGCTTGGCTATAATCATCTGCACCATACACATAACTACCTGCTACAACTACATCTACTCCGGCAACTTTTAGCTCAGTAATATTTTTATCATTTACGCCACCATCAACTTCTATAAGACAATTTGGATTATGTTTGTTTATTAGTTCTTTTAATTTCTTAGCTTTTGGCACAACACTTTCTATGAACTTTTGTCCACCAAAACCAGGATTCACAGACATAAGTAAAACCATATCTAAGTCTTCAAGTAAGTATTCTATATCTTCAGGTCTACTATGTGGATTTAATACAATTGCTGGCTTGATACCATAATCTCTGATTTTTTGAATCAATCTATGCGGATGTTTCTCCTCTTCGATATGAAAAGAGATATATTTAGGTTTTAAAGGAGCAAAAAGATCCACAAAAAAAGTGTTGTTTTCTACCATAAGATGTATATCTAAAGGCTTTGTTGTTATTTTTGCAACAGCATTTACTACAACTGGTCCTATTGTTAAGTTTGGTACAAAATGACCATCCATCACATCTACATGAACTAGATCACAGCCACCATCACAGATAGCTTTTATCTCATCATTTAATATCCCAAAATCTGCACTTAATATTGAAGGTGCTACTTGCATTTAATATCCTATTGTTAAAATTAAAATGATTATATCGAAGTTATCTATTTTATTTTATTAAAGAATTTTTAGATAAATAGCAAATAAAATGATAACTTTGATACGAACGAGTCTCTTTATAGTTTCTTTGAAGAGATTTGTTATCTATATTATGGTAGATTATGTTAAATTTAAATATAGGATAATTATGAGAGGTACAGCTTTACAAGCCGCAAAAATATTTAAAGAACACTCAACTGATAATAATACAGGAATTGTTATTTTAGATACATCTGGTTTAATTAACTACGCTAACGATATATTTTGTACACTCAGTGGATATAAAAAAGAGGAATTGATAGGAAAAAACGATACCATTTTCAATTCTGACCACCAATCTGATACTTATGTGGAATCCCTTTATAAAGCATTAAACAAAGGTAATATTTGGAATGACAAGCTTCAAAACAAAACTAAAAATGGTATTTTTTACTGTGTAGATAGAACAATAATTCCTTTTCTAGATACAGAGGGGAAGCCTGAAATGTATGTTAGTATCTATGTTGACATCACTAATGAAACAGAATTAGTAGATAGTTTTGAGAATAATAGTTTTGCTATTGACCAACATTCTATTATTGCAAAAACTGATAATCAAGGTATCATAACTTATGTGAACGATAATTTTTGTGTAATCAGTGGTTATTCTAAAGATGAACTAATCGGTCAAAACCATAGAATTTTAAATTCAAATAACAAACCAAAATCATATTGGAAAGAGATGTATGAGGTTATATCTAAGGGAAATATTTGGCAAGATGAAGTTAAAAACAAAAATAAATATGGATCTTATTACTGGGTAGATACTACAATTGTTCCTCATTTAGGAGAAGATGGTAAGCCTGAAAGTTATATCTCAATACGAAGTGATATCACAGAACAAAAAGAACTTTCAAGTGCACTTGTCAAGCATAAATTTGCGATTGACCAACATGCTATTATTGCTACTACTGATACATCAGGAAAAATAACTTATGCAAATGATAAATTTATTGAGATTAGTGGATATTCAAAAGAGGAGTTAATTGGTCAAAATCACAGAATAGTAAACTCTGGTAATCAACCATCTTCTTATTGGAAAGCGATGTATGAAACTGTTTTAAGTGGAAACATTTGGAAAGATCAAGTTAAAAATATATCAAAAAATGGTAGTTATTATTGGGTTGATACAAGTATTATTCCATTTTTAGATGATAATGGAAAAGCAAATAGCTTTTTCTCCATTAGAACTGATATCACTTACCAAAAGAGGATAGAAGAGATTTTGGCAAATCAAAGGTTTGCAATGGATCAGCATTCTATTATTGCTATGACTGATATCAAAGGAAATATAACTTATGCTAACGATAAATTTTGTAGAATAAGTGCGTATACAGAAGAAGAACTCCTTGGGAAAAATCATAGAATATTGAATTCTGGTCATCAACCGACCTCTTATTGGAAAGAGATGTATTCTATATTGAGTCAAAAAGGTATTTGGCAAGATGAAGTAAAAAATAAAAATAAAAATGGTGAGTATTATTGGGTAGATACGACCATTGTTCCATTTTTAGATTCAAATGGAAATGTAGATTGTTATATATCTATAAGAACAGATATCACAAAATATAAAAAAGTAGAAGAAGAGTTAAAAGAGCATCAAGATAATTTAGAACAAATAGTAAAAGAGAGAACTAAAGAACTTGATGAAGTAAATAAACAACTTACCTATTTAAGTGAAGTTGATACTCTAACAAAGCTATCAAACAGAAGAAAACTCGAAATCGATTTTAATCGTGAACTTGAAAAATGTAACCGTTTTAATCGAAAAATGGCATTGTTTTTTCTAGATTTAGATAAATTTAAACATGTTAATGACACTTATGGTCATGAGATTGGCGATTTGCTATTAAAATCTGTTTCAAGTAATATTTTACAATTATTAAGAAACAATGAATATATTTATAGGATTGGTGGTGATGAGTTTTGTATATTGATTCCAGAGTTTACAGAGCAACAAGAGCTTGAAGTATTAGCAAAAAGAGTTGTGGAAGCTATTTCAAATATAGATGAGATAGAAAGTTGTAAAATTGATATAAGTTGTAGTATTGGGATCTCTATTTTTCCAGATAATGGAACTACTTTAAATGAACTTATCGTTAATGCCGATAAAGCTATGTATATCATTAAACATCAAGGTAAAAACAATTACCATTTTATATCGAACTAGTTTAGTTTGATATTTGATTTGATAATAAAAGAGTAGAGATACTCTTTTATCTATATTTTCTAAAAAGTAAAAATACTCCAAATAGTATGATAGCTACTAAAGCTAATCCATAAGATTTAAACTCATCGATATAAGTGTAAACTAAATCTCCCAACATATAAGCAGCACTTCCAATAAGAATAGCCCATAAAGCTGTAGCAAAAACATTGAAAAACATAAATTTTTTGTAGTCGTATTTTGTAAGTCCCATAGCTAAAGGGATAAGTGTTTTGATACCGTATACATATTTTTGGAGAAATATAACCCATGAACCATATTTTCTCATAAGAAGATGTGACATAGCAATTTTTCTTCTGTGTTTTTGCATCATCTGTTTTGCTTGGGCTTTGTTTTTTCTAGCAATTGTAAATAAAAATTGATCTCCTATAAAGTTAGCAACACCAGCTACTAAAATAGTAACAAATATATTTAACTCTCCACTAAAGGATAATATTCCAGCTACTACAAGTGCTAAAAAACCTCCACCAAAAGAGTATAAAAATAAAATGATATATCCCCAATCTCTAATCATATCTTCCATTAAATAAGCTCCATTCCATTTTCATCTATTTTGATGAGATTATTTTCTATTAAACTTGTTAGTGCTCGTTTATATGCTTTTTTACTCATACCAAACATCTCTTTTACTATTTCTGAGTCTGTTTTGTAATTGTAAGGAAGATTATTATGGTTTTGTTTTAGTGTATCAAGTATTTTTTTCGTATTTACATCTTCTGTAAATGTTTTGCCAATAGGTTGTAAAGAGATGTCTACTTTCCCATCTTCACGAATATTTTTTACATATCCTTTGATTTTATCTCCTACATCAATAGATGTAAAAATTTCATTGCTATAAACCATACCTTCATAGGTATCATCTATGATAGTTTTATAGCCTAGTGGAGTTTTTGCAAATACAAGAAGATTTACTATTTGATTTTGTTGTAAATCTTTTGTATCTGTACTTAAATATGATGTGATTTTTTCTACACCTATAAGTCTTCCTGATTCCTCATCTTCTACAATTCTTACAATTCTTGTTTGCCCATCTCGAAAAGGATTTTTTTGTCTGTTTCTTGGTACAAAAAGGTCTTTTGGTAACCCCCAGTCTACAAAAGCACCAAAATCTACTATATCTACAACTCGTGTAAACATAAACTCATCTTTCATCCCATAAGGCTTTTGTGTTGTAGAAACAAGTCTATCTTCACTATCTGTATATACGAAAACTTCTAGTTCATCATCTACTTGCATATCTTTTGTTACATACGCATTTGGTAGGAGTACTACCTCTTCATCTAAAGCTTCTAGGTAAATACCTGGTTCTGTTATTCTGTTTATTTTTAAAGTGTTTAATACACCTAATTCTATGTGTTCATTTATCATGATTGCATTATATCTAAAAGTATGTATAATATAACTAACTTGTAATATGGTTTTAGATAGTATTTCATTAATGAAGCACTTAAAAGGTTATGGTAAACGATACTTCTCATTAGCAATCATTGCTATGTATTCAACATTAAATAAACTATCTTCTATAGATAGTAATTTTCAGTACCATAAAAAAGCTTTTGCATATCAAGAATATAAAACCTCCCCACCCTACTCTAATTTTAATTACTAACATATACAAAAGTTAAAATTTAGGGAAAATAATGCAAAATAAAATCAAACTAAGCCTAGTTGCCTATTTGCTAACTACTACAATAGTTGCAAACGAAAACTTGGGAGTTATAACAATTACAAGTGCCACAAAAAGTGAACAAAGCATAAAAGATGTAACAAGTAGTGTTTCTGTTGTAACAGGAATAGAACTTGAAGAGAAAAATATCAAAACAGTGACCGAAGCTTTAAATCTAGTAAGTGGAATAAGTTTTACCTCAAATGGTGGGATGGGAAAAACTACTTCCATAAACTTAAGAGGTATGGGGAACAATAGAACTTTAATACTCGTAGATGGTATGAAGTTTCAAGACCCATCAAATACAAGTGGGGCGAATATAGCACATCTAATGGTTACAGAAATTGAAAAAATTGAGATGATAAAAGGTTCGCAAAGTGGTATTTGGGGTGCAGATGCTAGTGCTGGAGTTATAAATATCATCACAAAAAAACCAAAAGATGGCGTTCATGGTAGTATCCTCATGGAAGCTGGTTCTTCTAACACAAAAAAAATAGCTGGAACAATCTCTTATAAAAATAAAAAAATGGATGCAAAACTTTCTGTTACAGATATCCAAACAGATGGATTTACTAGTGCAGCACCAAAAGGGAAAGATATCGATCAGTATGAAGATGATGGGTATGAAAATACAACTATAAATCTTCAGTCAAATTACTACATAAACGATAACGCAAAAATTGGTATAAATATCACAGATATAGATGCTCTTTCCCAATATGATGGATGGAAAGCTCCAAATGACAGTTCAATGAAAAGTGATGTAGATTCAACTCTTTATGGAATAACTTACAATCATATTTTAGATAAACACAATATAACTATCAAAGTTGAAAAAAGTGACTTCACAAGAGATGAAATAGGAACAACTTTTGGTGTGAAATCATTTGAAGGTGAAACTCAAAATATAGAGATAAGCGACAATATTCAATATAACTCTGAAGACTTTGTCACTTTAGGTACTGGTATAAGTAGTGATGATGTTGATTATGGTACAGTTGCTAATGAAAAAAACTCTAAAGAAAATAAAGACAAATATATTTATATAACAAATTCAAATACAATTAAAAATACTATTTTTACTCAAAGTATACGATATGACAAATACAATAATTTTGATAATAAATTCACGGGAAAATTAGGAGTAAAACACAACTTTACAAATGATATATATCTAAGTACTAATGTAGGTACAGCATATAATGTTCCAAATATAATGCAAGAACTCAACCCTTGGGGAGATACAAATGAAAAACTAAATCCAGAAGATACGAAAAGTGCCGATATCTCTTTTGGTTATAAAGATTTAGTGATTACATATTTTTATAGTAAAGTTACAGATTTAATAGATTGGGAAAATAACAAATATCAAAACCTTGAAGGTAAATCTACTTTTAAAGGGATAGAGCTTGATTATAAAAAAGAGATATTTTCAGATACTTTATTGTCTTTGGCTTATACAAGACTGAGTGCAAAAAATGAGGATGGTGAGTATTTAAGAAGAAGAGCTAAAGATACTTTTAAATTTGGAATTGATTATTATGGTATCGACAAACTTCATATTGGGCTTAATGGTGAGTATGTAGGAAGTAGATATGAAAGTGATGATAAAAAAGGTTCTCAAACAGGAAGATACACTATAGGAAATTTAAACATAAATTATGATCTATTAAAAAACCTTAAAATCTATACCAAAATAGAAAATATAACAGATAAATACTATCAAACTATAGAGGCTTTTGCATCAAGTCCAAGAGCTTATTATGCTGGTGTTAAGTATAGTTTCTAATGCGATATATATTTTTACTACTTTTTACTATCAATCTTTTTGCCTATGAGCGAATCATAGCACTTAGTCCATCTATAAATGAGATCATATATGCCCTAGGTGATGGTGAAAAAATCGTAGGAAATACTACATTTTGCAATTATCCAGAAGATGCAAAAAACAAACCAAAAGTTGGAGGATATTTTTCTCCCTCTTTGGAAAAAATTCTTTCACTTAAACCTGAGCTTGTAATCATGCAAAACAGTAGTATAAAACTCTCAAAAAAACTTCAAAAACTAGGTGTCAAAACAAAAGTAGTAAAACTGACAACTTTACAAGATATCAAAGATACTATTGTTCAAATAGGGCTCATTTTAGATAAATCTTCAAAAGCTCAAGAGATACTTTTATCTCTTGAAACAAAACTCTATCAAACAAAAAATATACTCAAAGATAAAAAAATACTTTTTGTCATAGGTCATAACCTAAAACTTGATAGTCGTATCTTTGTAGCAGGTCAAAATCTTTATTTTGATGATATCATCAATCAAAGTGGAAACACAAATGCTTTTCAAAGTAAAAGAGCTGGTCAGCCTATTTTGAATATGGAAAATATTATCGCTACAGATGCAGACATTGTGATACTTTTATCACCATTTAGAAAACAAAAACAACTCACAAAAGAGCAACTGATCAAACCTTGGCTAGACTTACCTATAAGTGCAGCTAAAACAAAAGCTATATATATTTTGGACAAAGAATATGCCGGAATAAGTAGCCATAGACTTATATACTTTTTAGAAGATTTCAAAGGATTTTTGCAAGATGCTAAAAATAAGTAACTATAATAGTGATATATTGCATGATATATCTTTCACACTTGAAAATAAAAATCTTATCATCTTAGGTTCAAACGGTGCAGGAAAAACAACTTTGGCAAAAGTATTATCAGGAGTTACAAAAAGCTCTTGTGTAACTATAGATGATAAAAACCCAGCCACTGTTTATGGAGAAAAAAGAACACGGTTGATTAATTATATTCCACCAAAACTTGAAATGTATGATGAGTTTATGAGTGTAGCGGAGTTTTTAAAACTCAATCAACTCTATAGTGATATAAGTATCAATGAAGTTTTAAAGTTAGTAAATTGTGGATATATCAAAGATAAAAAATGCAAAACACTTAGTAGTGGTGAAGCACAACTCCTACTTCTAGCAAGTGCAATACTCCACAATGCAAAATACACCATTTTTGATGAACCTACATCAAATCTAGACCCACAAAAGATAAAAAATACTTTTCAAGTTTTAGAAGATAATACAATACTTCAAAATAAAATCATCATCACTCATAATCTCAATCTAGCGTATAAATTAAAATATAACATACTTTATATAAAAGACCATAAAATAGTATTTTATGATACAAATGAGAAGTTTTTTGATGAGCAGAATCTACAATTCTTTTTTGAAGATAGTGTCAAAAAATGTGATGATAATATAGTGGTAAATATATGAAATATTTTTTAATCTTTTTTTCAATTATTATACTAATCATCTCGCCATTTTTTGGACAAATTGAGCTAACTTTTAGCAATATCTTCGATACTAGTAAAATGGAGTATCAAATCTTTTGGGAGTTACGCCTTCCTAGGACGATATTGGCTTTTTTCGTAGGTGCTATATTGGCTTTGAGTGGATTGGTATTTCAAACTACTTTTAGAAATCCTATGAGTAGTCCTTTTACTTTAGGGGTTGCTAGTGGGGCTACACTTTTTACAGCTATTGCTATCATACTCGGTCTGAGCTCTTTTATCTCTTTTTTTGCTTTTTTAGGAAGCTTGGCAACTATTATTATACTTTTTATGATAGCTTCTAGATTTCATAGTAGTGAAACTTCATCGTTACTTTTAGTTGGTATTGCTTTGTCATTTTTTTATAGTGCTAGTTTGATGGTATTGTTTTTTATTAGTAACTTAGAAGAGAGTTATGAGATAGTAAGATTTACTATGGGAAGTTTAGATATTGTAGGTTTCAAAGATTTATACCTTGTTGTAGTTGCTGGGTTATTTATACTTTTTATAGTAAAATACTTTCAAAATAGTATCAAATTGCTTTTTGTATCAAACCAATTTGCTTACCTCAAAGGGTGCAATGTAAAGCGAACAAACTATATACTTCTTATATCAGTATCAATAGTAGTAGGTATTTGTGTAAGTATTACAGGTCCGATTGGATTTGTGGGACTTATTGTACCACATATAGTCAAAACCATTACACAAAAAAGTGCCGATAAACTTATAGGTGCAATATTTTTTTATGGTGGTGTATTTTTAGTATTTTGTGATTTAGTTGCCCGAAACTTAGGAACAAATTCTGATATACCTATAGGTGTCGTGACCTCTTTTTTAGGGGCTCCTTTTTTTATATATTTGATACTTAAAAGAAAAAAACAATAGGAATAATATGAAACTTAAAGATATAATATTTTGGTTATTTTTAATAGCAGTTGCACTTTTTTATATTTTTGAAGGAAATGATATGCACCATGAAAAATGGGAAAAAATTGA
>Ga0193963_1001499_pt1 | contig 11544 bp, 11 predicted proteins | sample FB_6_MG_FD_140359 | JGI IMG/M metagenome (GOLD analysis project Ga0193963, IMG submission 140359) | Microbial mat bacterial communities from the Broadkill River, Lewes, Delaware, United States - FB_6_MG | ecosystem: Environmental > Aquatic > Freshwater > River > Microbial mats | place: USA...
TCACTTCTTATAGGAAATACATGTAATGCACATACTTATCCTTATCATGAAGTTAAAAATATGGATGCAATAATTGAACATGAAGCTACTACTTCAAAGATTTCAGATGAACAACTTTTCTATATATCACAAAGAGGTATTAGTGAAGAAAATGCCATTTCAATGATTGTAAATGGTTTTTGTAAAGAAGTATTAAAAGAGTTACCAATGGAGTTTGCTGCTGAAGCAAAAGAATTATTAAATATATCATTAGAAGGGAGCGTTGGTTAATTTAACCAGCAAATAAAAATATGTTAGAAATTAAAAACTTAAAAGTAAATATAAATGATAAAGAGATTTTAAAAGGTTTAAATTTAAATATTAAAGAAGGTGAAGTTCACGCATTAATGGGAGTTAATGGAGCTGGAAAATCAACTTTAGTTAAAACACTAAGTGCACATTATGACTGTGTTGTGACAGATGGTTCAGTTACATACAAAAAGAAAGACCTTTTAGATTTAGATGTTGCACAACGTGCAAATGAAGGTATTTTTATGAGCTTCCAAAATCCTATTGAAGTACCAGGAGTAAATAATAGTTACTTTTTAAAAACTGCAATAAATGAAAAAAGAGCTTATAATGGTGAAAAAGATATAGATACAATGGATTTTTTAAAGCTTATAAAAGAAGAAACTTCTAAATTTGATTTAGATAAAAAACTTCTACAAAGAGATTTAAATGAAGGTTTTTCTGGTGGTGAAAAAAAGAGAAATGAATTAATACAACTTCTACTTTTAAATCCTGATTTAATTATGCTAGATGAAATAGATTCAGGTCTTGATGTAGATGCTATTAAAACAGTTGCAAATGTAGTAAATGCAATGTTAGATGGTAAAAAATCTGTTTTAATGATTACTCATTATGATAGATTATTAGAATTAATAAAACCTGACTTTGTTCATATTTTAAATGATGGAAAAATTGTAAAAACAGGAGACTACTCTCTTGCTTTAGAACTTGATGAAAAAGGTTATGAAGGAATAGGAATAAAAGATGAGACTAAATGATATTAAAGAACTTACTCTTCCAAAAAGAAGAGATGAACAGTTTATAAAAGTAAATTTTGGAGATCTTTTTTCTTATGATTTTAAAAATACACAAAACTATAACTTTGATATTATGGGTTTGGAAGTAAGAAAAGATACAAAAGAGTATGCAAATTCATTATTTGAAATAACAAAAAATCTTGATAATAAACAGGTGGTTTTAACAATAAATTCAAATATTCCAGAGCCAATTTGTTTAGTTCATAAGATTCAAGAAGATGAAACTTTTTTTACAAATTCACTAAAAATTGAAGTAAAAGAAAATGTAAAAGCATCTGTAATTGAAGTTTTTACAAATAGTTCAACAAATAGTGCATATAGTGTAAATAGATCTTTTGAAGTAAATGAAAATGCAAACTTTGAGTATGCAAAAATTCAAGATATAAATGATGAAAACTATTTACTTTTTAATTTAGATATTGAACAAAAAGATAATTCAAAATGTAAGATTACAAACTTTGAGTATGGAACTGGATTTATTATTAATAATATAATTAATGTTTTAGATAATAAAAATTGTGATTATGAGTTAAATGGTCTAGTAAAAGCACATAAATCATCAAATACAGCCAATGTAATAAAAACAGTACATAATGATGAGAATTCTATTAGTGATATAAACTATAAGCATTCACTAGAAGATAATTCACGTGCAGTTTTTAAAGCCTTGTCTGTAGTAAATAAAGATGCACTTTTTTCAAAAGCATTTCAAAACTCAAATACTATTTTACTTTCTAATGATGCAACTATTTTTGCACAACCACATTTAGAGATTTTAATAGATGAGCTTGAAGCTAGTCATGGAGCAACAACTGGAACATTAGATAAAGAACAATTATTATATTTACAATCTCGAGGAATAAATAAAAAGTTAGCCTATGAAATACTTTTAAAAGCTTTTGAAAGTAAGATTTATGATAATATTAGTGATAACTTAATAAAAGAGTTTATTCAAGATTATAAAAGGGAGAAGTATGTTTAAAAAAGATTTTGCATATTTTGAAAACCAAGATTTAGTATATTTAGACAATGCAGCAACTACTCAAAAACCAAAAACAGTAGTTGCTTCACAAGTTGAGTATTATGAAAAATATTGTGCAAATACACATAGAAGTAATTTTGGTGATGCTAATAAAGCAACACAAAAATTTGAAAATGCAAGAAAAACACTAAAGAATTTTATAAATGCTAATAAAAATGAAGAAATAATTTTTACAAAAGGTGCAACAGAATCAATAAATTTTATTGCAAATTCTTACGCAAAAGATTTTGAAACAGTAATCATATCTTCACTAGAACATCACTCAAATATAGTGCCTTGGCATATGCAAGGAAGAAGTTTAGGTAAAGGTCTTGAAGTTGTAAAATATAATCAAAATTTAGATTTTGATATGGAACATTTTGAAGAACTTTTAAAACAAAATCCAAAATCTTTTGTAAGTATTACACATATATCAAATGCTTTTGGAAAAATACATGATATTAAACAAATAATATCACTAGCACATGAATATGACGCAGTAGTGATGATTGACGGAGCACAAAGTTTAGCTCATATGAAAGTTGATATGCAAGAATTGGACGTAGATTTTTTTGTAATATCAGGGCATAAAACCTTTGCACCAACAGGAGTTGGAGCTATTTATATAAAAGAAAAATATTTAGAAGATGTAAAGGTATATCAAACAGGAGGCGCTACTATTGATCAAGTTGATTTTAATTCTTCAACACTATTAGATGCACCTTATAAATTTGAAGCTGGAACACAAAATATAGCAGGAATAATAGGTTTTGCAGAAGCCTTAGAATATTTAAATCTTGTTGGTTATGAAAATATTGAAATAATAGAAAAAGATGTATTTAATCATCTTAACGAAGAGTTAGAAAAACTTCCTAATATTGAATTTTATAATGATATAAGTGATTCAATTGGAAGCAGAAGCTTTAACTTTAAAGGATTTATGCACGATGATATTGGAATTTTAGTTGATAAAATGAAAATAGCTTTAAGAGTTGGACATCACTGTGCTCAACCTATTATGAAGGATTTAAATATCAAAGGTACAATTAGAGTATCAATTAGTTTTTATAATGATTATAATGATGTTGATAAATTAATTATTGCATTAAAAAAAGCTTTAAAGATGTTAGAGAACTAAAATAGGAAATAAAATGAGTATAGAAAAAAGAGTAGAAGAAATAAAAGAAGATTTAGAATTTTTTGAAGATGAATTACAAAAATATGAATATATTATTGATTTAGGAAAAAAACTAGAACCTTTAGATGAAAAATATCAAACTGCTTCAAATATTGTACATGGCTGTACCTCTCAAGTATGGCTTATATGTGATAAAGTTGATAATAAGCTAATATTTAAAGGAACATCTGATGCAATAATTGTAAAAGGCTTAGTTTATATGATTTTACAAATATTTTCAGATTCTACAATTGAAGAGTTAAAAGAAGTTGATATGGATATTGTTCATGAATTAAATTTAAGTGAAATAATTACACCAAATAGACAAAGTGGAGTAATTGGAATGATTAAAAAAATTAAAGAATATGCTTTAAAAGCGTAAAAGGACTTAAAATGTCAAGTAACTATAATTTTGAAGAAATAAGAGAAAAAGTAATTGAAAATTTAAAAAATGTGTTTGATCCAGAAATCCCTGTAAATGTTTATGATTTAGGACTTATCTATGAAATAAACTTTGAGCAAAGAGATGAGGGTTTATATTGTGTAATTTATATGACTTTAACAAGCCCTGCTTGTCCTGTTGCAGGTACTATAATGGAACAAGTAAAACTAGTTGCTCAAGCAGTTGAAGAAATAAATGAAACTAAAGTACACATCACATTTAAGCCAAGATGGACAAATGACATGGTTAGTGAAGAAGGAAAAGAGATAATGGCAGCATCGGGTGCCGTTATATAAAATGAATAAACAAAAACAAACAATAAAATCTAAAATAAGTAAAATAATAATATATATAACTTTAATCATTTCAGTAGTATTTATTTACATATCAAGTACAAAAAACAATAAAAGTAAGGGCTTTAGTTCAGCTTTATATACAGGTGAAACAAAAGTTGATAATGCTAAAGTTCCTTCAAAACTAAAATGGTTTGACTCTTTTAAAGGAATAGATAATATGGCTAAATAGTCATTTTTATTTTTTCGAAAATATGGCTAATAAAATTCCTAATGAAATAATAATTGTCGAAAGTGCCAAATTAAAAGTAAATAACTCGCTTAAAAAGATCACACTAAATATAATTGAAATAATAGGAACTAAAAGTTGAATAACGGAAGCTGTAATAATTTGCATTTGAGGTAATACTTTATACCAAATTACATATCCTATAGCTGAAGTTATACTTCCTGAAATAAAAGCTAATAAAATACCATTTAAAGACAAATGTAAATTGTCTAGATTGATAAAGATATAAAATACTAAAGCAATTAAACTAGCTTTTACAAAATTGTCCATCGTATTAAATACTGCATCCGTAGATTTTTTTCCTAGAATTGAATAAAAAGCCCATGCAATACCTGATAAAGTCATCAATAAAACATGAATATAAGATAATTCAAAACTCTCTTTAGGATAAAGTAAGTATGCTAAACCTGCAAAAGCTAAAATCATTCCAAAAAGTTTTTGTAAGCTAATTTTCTCTTTTAAAAAAAGTGAAGATATTAGCATTGTGATTTGAACAACTCCAAATAAAAGTAAAGTTCCAAGCCCTGCGTCTAAACTAATATAAGCATATGAAAAACAAATAGCATAGATAAAAAGCATAAAAGAAGTAATCCAATTTTTCTTAAAAGAGATGGAAAAGATTTTATTTTTATAATAATAAATTAAAACTAAAGTAAGTGCTCCAAAAAAAAGTCTGAAAAAAGTAAATGAGTAAGCATCAATATAATCATTTACAAGTGCAGCCTTACATAAAATTGAATTTAAGGCTAAAAATAGTAAAGCTGTTAAAGTAAGTGTTAAAAGTTTTGTAGTTTCTTTATTTATTGTAAACATAAGAAATAATATAGCATAAAAGATAAGTTTTTATATAAAATAAAAACTTATCTTAGTATTAATATTTACTTTTCAAATATTCTATCAAGTGTTGATACAGCTAAAAACTTATCAAAATAGGCTCTATTTAGACCTTGTTTTGCTTGTGTTAATAAATAGTTTGCATCTGTTAAATCTGTACTTGTTGAAATTCCCTCATCAAATCTATTTTTGATAATTTGATAGTTTTCAAGAGCTTGTTCTTGTGATAAACTAGCTGTATTAAAGTTTTCAATCGCAACTTCTAGATTTGAGATTGCATTTTCATATTGAAGTTTAATATCAAGTTTTGTTTTTTCTAATTGTGTTTTTGCTTTTAGATATCTAGTTCTATAAATATTACCTTTTACATCATCATAACCACCATTATATAGATTCCATGAAGCACTTAAAGAAGCAATATTTTGATTTTTGTAATCACTTATATCTTCAAAATACTGATTATGAGATATTGAAGCATCTACTTTTGGATAAAAAGAACTTTTTATTGATTTTTTTTGTTGCTTTATTGCTTCTAAATTCATTTTTAAAGCTTGAATTTCACTCCTATTATCTAAAAGCTTTATATCATAATCAGATGTTTTTAGTGTCATATTTTTTAACTTTTCTATACTTTCAGAAGATAAATCCATACCACCTAATATATTTGATAATGTATTTTTCGCTGTTTTTAAATCACCTTTTGCTTTTGCAACATTTTGTTTTGCAGAAGACATATTTACTTGGACTTGAAGTAAATCATTTTTAGCAATTAATCCTTGCTCATATCTGTTTTTTGAATCAATATACTGCTCTTGAAAAAGGTTATAAGCACTATTGTAAGTTTCTAGTGCATTTTCTTTATCAAGATAATTTATATAAGCCGTTTTAGTATTTAAAATAATATCTTGTTTTAAAGCATTTAATGAATACTTTGAACTTTGAGATAAAAACTTTGAAGAATTTCTATCTGATGTATTTTTAAAACCATTAAATAAGTTATAAGAAACCTCAGCAGAAAAAGTAGCATCAGTATCTGCTTGAGTAAGATAAGCTATTTCATCTCTATTGTTATATGAAAAGCCTAACCCAACTTTTGGTAAAAAGTCTGAATTATTTAACTTTACATTTTCAACTGCCTCCAAATAATCAAAGTTCTTAGCTTGTACATCATGATTGTTTTTTAATGCTATATCAACAGCTTGTGATAAATTTAATGCATTTACATTAACAGCTAAAATTGAAGCCGTTAACATACTTAGAATTAGTTTTCTTTTAATATTTTTCATTTATCTCTCCTATGCTTTACTAACATCAACTGGTTCTTTTACTTTTCCAGCCATTCTTTGTTCTAATTTTATAAAGAACATTAAAAGTGCAGGTGTTACAAAAATTGTAAATATTGTAGAAAGGGCAAGACCACCAGTTATTACTGAACCTAAACCTCTATAGAACTCTGAACCAGGTCCTGGAAGTAAAACAAGAGGCAACATACCAAAAATAGAAGTTAATGACGACATATAAATAGGTCTAATTCTTGTTCTTGTAGCTTCTACAACTGCTTTTTTATGATCATAACCTTCATTTTTAATTAAGTTTTGACTTTGATGCACTATTAAAATTGCATTATTAACAACAATACCAACTAGAATAATAAAGCCTAGCATTGTTAATACATCCAATGGTTGTGGGGCTATAAATGTATTTGTTAGAGCAAGTCCTATAAACCCACCAGCAGTTGCAAGTGGTACTGTAAACATAATAACAATAGGATATAAGAAATTACCAAATAATGCAGACATTAGTAAATAAATAATTATAAGTGCAAGTATAAAGTTTAACTCAAGCATTGAAATTGTTTGAGTTAATTTATCTGCAGTTCCTGAAATTCCAATCTCAACACTATTAGAAATCTTCCCTGAATCCTTCATCTGTTTAATCATACCTTCTAATGTAGCCATTGTTTCTTGTATTGTCATACTAGTAGGTGGTGTTACTTGTAATGTAATCGTTCTTTTTCCATCAAGGTGTCTAATTTCTGAAATACCTGTAATACTTTCAGAAGTAGCTAATGATGATATTGGTAATAGTGAAGAATTAGGTAATGCAATTTGAGTAGCCATAATATCTTCAGGTGTTTGAATTTGCTCATCATTTGCTTTTAGTACTAAGTCTATTTTCTTTTTACCATCTTGTTCAAAATCAGATATTTTCTTTCCACTCATTAATACATCTACAGTATTTCCTAAATCTAAAGAACTCATACCTAAAGCTTTAAGTGCATCTTGATTAGGCTTAATTCTAAACTCTGGATATAATAGCTCAATAGATGGAACAGGTCGTACTTGTCCACCTTTAATAGCTCCTCTTGCAGCCATAAATAACTGTGTTCCAACTCCTGCTATATCTTCTATTTTTTCACCACTAATATCAACATTAACTGTTTTACCCTCACCTATTCCATTTTCAAAAACACCTGATTGTAAAGATACACCAAAAATTGATGGCATTGAATTTACTATTGGTCTAAAGAATGGTATAAGCTCTTTTGCTCTACTTTCATGCATAGATGTTCCACCAAAAAGGTTAAAATCTCCAAAAGAAACATAAAAAGCACGACTAAGTCCTGGAACTCCATTTACATCAGTATTAATATTTGGTTCAATTTTTTTCATTAAATACTCACCCATATCATATCTTTCTTGATAAGATAAACCAGGTGGAGTAATTAAGATATTAAAAATTAAGTTTTTATTACCTTGAGGTAAATAATCTAATTTTGGGAATAATAAATAAATCGTTGATGCAGATAATATTCCTAAAGTTAAAATAGTAGCTACTTTTGTAAGAACTGATTTTAATGACCAGTTAACAAAAGACATAAAGAAATTAACTATTTTATTTCCAAGTTTTGTTAAAGCTGTCTCTTTTTTAATCTCTTTTCCTGACATACTTGCAAACTTTTTCCATAACATTGGAATAACTGCAATTGATACAAATAGAGAGAAAGATACAGAAGATACAACAGCAATTGCGATATCTTTAAACAACTGTCCTGCTTCATCTTCTAAAAAAATGATTGGTAAAAATACTGCCATAGTAGTAGATGCTGATGCAATTAATGCACCCCAAACTTCACTAGCACCTTTATATGCAGCATCAGGAATACTCATTCCCTCTTTTCTATGTCTGTCAATATTTTCTAATACGACAATAGCACTATCAACTAGCATACCAACTGCAAAAGAAATTCCTGCAAGTGAAATCGTATTTAAACTTCTATCCATTGCTGAAAGAATAATAAATGTACCAATTACTGAAATTGGAATTGCAATAGAAACAACTGCAGTTGGAGAAATTGCTCTTAAAAATAGTATTAGCATAAAAATGGCTAATACCCCACCAATAATGATATTTTGTTGTACTAAATCAACGGAACCAACTATATATCCACGTTGATCATAAATCCAAATCATTTTTAGTTTTTCTTTTTCTAAAATTGTTGCATTTAAATCATTTACTACTTTTTCAACTTCATTAGTAAGCTTAACAGCGTTTGCATTTGCAGTTGGTTGTACACCTAAGAAAATACCATCTTTCCCTAAGAACATAGCTACAGATTTTGCTGTTTGGTATCCAAAATCAACTTCTGCTACATCACCTAATGTTACTCTTTGTTCTCTATTTGAAATAAGAATAATATCTTTTATATCTTGTGCATTTGAAAACTTATGAACGGTTCTAATTCTATAAGAACGTCTTCCCATATTTTGAACACCTGCTGATACGTTTACATTCTCTGCTTGTAATATTCTAGTAACTTCTGCAATTGTAAGATTGTATGATGCAAGACGATTTAAATCTAAACTAATTTGCATCTCTTCTTTTCTTCCACCAGCAGTCATAGTTCCAGAAACTCCTGAAACTCTCTTTATAGAAGGAACAATTTCATCATCAAAAAATGTTTTATATTCATCAATATGTCTTGGATTATTCTCTTGTGTTTGAAGCATCATCCAAATAATTGGACTTGCACTTGCCGTTTCAATTATAGGCTCTTCTGCATCTACTGGATATGAACTTACTTCATTTAATTTATTTGAAACATCTTGAAGTGCAGCTCTAATATCAGTACCTAGTGTAAACGTAAGTGTAATCTCACCCATATTATCTTGTGAAGATGATTCATACTCTATTAAGTTGTTCAAACTTTTTAAAGCATCTTCTTGATCTTCTATAATCTCTCGTTCTATCTCATAAGGAGTAGCACCTGGCCATACTGTAGTAATTTTAATTTCTGGTTTTGTAACACTTGGTGTTAGTTGATAGGGTAATTTATCTAAAGATATAAACCCAAATAAAACCACAATTAAAACAGAAACTATTATAGTTACCGGGTTTTTAATTGAAAATTTAATTAAATCCATTATTTACCCTATTTCGCTTTTTCTTGTTTTACTTGTTCGTTTAGAATTTTTACATCCATTTTAGGAAAGACTCTTTCATTTCCTTTAACAACAATATTCATTCCTTCTACTAAACCTTTTCCCGTAATTGCAGCATTTGTTCCCGTGAAACCTATAATTTGAACTGGAATCATTACAGCTTTATTATCAACTACTGCAAATACAACATTCATATTAAATCTATTGATTACTGCATCTCTATTGATTACTAAAGCTTTTGTTTTAGCATTTTTAGCAAAACCAACTTTTGCTTGTGCTCCATCATAAATAAACATATTTCCAACATTTGCTTTAAATCTAACAGGGAAAGTTCTTGTTAATTTATCTCCACTTGGAATTGCTGCATATAACTTAGCTTTTACAATATTTTCTGAAATATTAACATCATACATATCACCTGTTTTTAAGCCATTTATAAAACTAAGTGGTAGATTAAATATAATTTGAACTTCTTGAGTATTTACAATAGTTGCTACTTTGGAACCTACATTTAACCACTCATTTATATTTACATTTTTTTCTACTATTACACCATTAAAAGGTGCTTTTATAACTTTTTTTGACTTTTGTATTTTTAATTCATTTAATCTAGCTTCTGAAGATATTAAACTTTCACTTGCTACATCATAAGCTAGTTTTGAATCATCAAAAACTTTTTGTGCTATAGATTTTTTTGCAAATAAAGCTTTATATCGTAAATAGTTTTTCTTTGTATTTTTAAGTTGAACTCTATACATATTAACTGAAGATGCAGCTGCTTTAATCTGTGCATTTAAGATATCTGAATCAATAGATACTAAAATATCACCCTTTTTTACTTTTTTTCCTACTTCAAAATTTATCTTTTGAGCAATACCTGAACTTTGGCTTGCTACTTTAGATTTTTTATCAAAAGATACAGTTCCTACAAACTCTTGCAAAGGATTTACCTCTGATAATTTTATAACATCTGTATTAACTAATGCAGTTCCCGCTGCATTTATATTTGTAAGAGTTGCTAAAAGTAAAGCAAAACTTATTATTATTTTTTTATACATTCTTTTTTTCCTTTTTTATTTCTATTAAACCAAATAAATTATTTATAAAATTATGACAAACTTCTTTTGTATTAAAATCAACTTCTGTCATTTTCTTTAATGCAAGACCTTTTTCAAAAATGAGCAAAGATTCACAAAAATCTATAGATTTTGGTATTAAATCTCCAGCTTCTATACCTTCTTTGATTACCTTTTTTATTTGATCATGAAAAAAGATATTACATGTGTCATTAAAATTAATCATTTTTTCATCATTATCTGATAGTACAATTGATAAGTACTCTTTATAGCCATTAAAATGCTTTAGATTTTCTTCACTATTATCAATTACAAAATTAAAGAAATGAAAAACCTTTTCCCTTGTTGATTTTAAATCTTTGATAGATTCTAAGAATTTATTATGATATTCCTCAATATGTATATTTATAATCTCAAAAATAATATCTTCTTTATTTTCAAAATATTCATAAACAGTACCTTTCCCAATTCCTGCTGTTTTAGCAACTTGAGCAACTGTTATTTTTTTAATACCAAGGTCATGAATTAAATCACTACATGCAAGTGCAATATCTTTTCTTTTTTGTTCTTTATCAACAATTTTTGGCAAAAAATTTCCTTTTATTAATTTTGACCGATAGTCAGTCAACTAAAAGTATAGCTTCAAAAGTCTTAAATTTATTTAAAATTGACTACTAGTCAGTTAAAATTTGAAATCTTTTTTTTTATTCATTAAAACTAAGTAGTTATTAAATAATATTCTTGTACATTTTAGTAATTAACAAAGCCTTCCTATAAAGGATAGCTTAAACGAAAGGTAAAATTAAAAAAGTGCATACTTTTAGGTTTTATCTTTAAAGTACTACTAAAAATAGTATTTTGAAGATGAAATAAATTTCATCGTAA
>Ga0193963_1001501_pt1 | contig 11542 bp, 10 predicted proteins | sample FB_6_MG_FD_140359 | JGI IMG/M metagenome (GOLD analysis project Ga0193963, IMG submission 140359) | Microbial mat bacterial communities from the Broadkill River, Lewes, Delaware, United States - FB_6_MG | ecosystem: Environmental > Aquatic > Freshwater > River > Microbial mats | place: USA...
AACAATATTCTTTATACTACAAAAGGTGATATAAAGTATGACTATATTGTATTTGCTCCTGGTATAGATTATGATTATTCTTTGTTAACACAAGATAAAGAACTAGAACTTAAACTTAGACAAGAGTATCCAGCAGGATATAAATCAGGAAAAGAACATTCAGTCTTAAAAAATAAAATTCAGAATTTTAAGAAAGGAAATTTTGTATTTACAATACCAAAAGGTAACTATAGATGTTTACCAGCCCCTTATGAGAGAGCTTGTTTGGTTGCAAATTATTTTAAATCAAAAAATTTGGATGCAAAAGTTATAGTACTTGATGAAAATAATGACATCACTATAAAAGAGCAAGGTTTTCATTCTGCATTTGATGAACTTTATTCTGACAATTTAGAGTATCATCCTAATTCAAAGATAGAAAATATCGATTTAGATGAAAAATATATTGAAACAGAATTTAGTGAGTTTGAGTTTGATGATGCATCTTTTTATCCTCCTGTTCGTGGTGCAAAGATTTTAGAAAAAGTTGGTATTGCTAAAGATACTGTTTTTAATAGAATGGAAGCAAATATTGATGGTATTACTTACCAAGTTATAGGTGAAGATAATATTTTTGTTTCAGGTGATGCTAGACCTATGGGATTTTCAAAGTCTGGTAATACTTCAAATACTGAGGGGATATATGTGGCTCAATTAATTGCCAATAAAATTAAAGGTATTTTAAATACACCTTGGCAATCTCCTACAACATTATGTTTTTCAGCAGTATCAATTGAACCAGAAAGAGCAATATTTGTAAACTCACAATATGCATATAATAAAAAAACGAAAAGATTCGGATTTGCTACTCCCAAAACAAGTGAAGTATGGAAAGGGGAAGAGGGATTGGTTAATGCAAAAGCTCAACATGATTGGGCAGATGCAATGTTTAGAACTATGTTTGAAAAGTAATTGATAATTTGTAAATAAAAAAAGTCAGGCAAAACCTGACTTTTTTATTTATGAATAATTTATTGAAAATTATTCGATAGTTGAATCTATTGTTGATTCAAGTAAATCTTGAGCATCAATTAGTGGTTCAAGTGATACTTCATCTTCAATTTGAGTACCTATTGTCCAGTTGTGAACTGATGGATATCCCATTCTTGTGAATTTTTCATTTCTTTTTTTGTATTTATAAATAGTACATGGTGCATATGCTCCAGCTTCTGGATGTTTTTTATGTACAGGGTATATAACTTTTAAGTTACAAATAGATGCTGTTTTGTAAAATTCATAGTCATTAACACCGCTTTTTACAAGAGCTTCTGTCATATCTGTAAATACAGGAAATACAAAACCTACTGATTCAGCTTCACCTTCCATTTGCTCTTCATATTCTTCTAGTGCTTCTTCGATATCTCCACTTTCGTTTGGTAAAACAAAAGCAAATCTAGTTATAAGTTCTCCATCAGGTCTTAAAACATTATAATTTAAGTCTTTAAAGTCTCCATTTGGTAAAGCTTCTTTTAAAGCCTTTGTCAATTGAGAATAAAGTGCAATAAGATCAGTATTAGTTTCTGGAACTTTTGTAATTCTAGACATAGCGTGTAACGATAAAGATGAAATACTAATAGTTGATCCATCTTTTGAATATACAGAAGTACTAATAGGTGCAATTAATCCAAACTCTGGATAATCTTTGATAAGCTTAATACTATATTCTTCATGATACACAGGCATTAATCTATAAACCTTAAAATCTGTTCCAGCAGTTGGATCTTTTTCACCAAAAGATTTTTTGAATGATTTACTCATATCATTGTTTGCTGAAATTTCAAAACCATTTGCTTTAAAAGCAGCTTCAATACTCTCTATTGTGATTTTATTATCAGAATTTTTTGCAGTCATGATTCTTATATCTTTTGGTGCTTGTACTGATTTAGCGTCCATCTTTGGAGATGGTGCTTCTTTTGCACAAGCAGTAAAAAATAATGATAAAACCAACGTAAAAGTTGAAAATATTATTTTATTTTTCATGAATATCCCTTATTATCTTTTCTTTTTTCTAGAAGAAAGTTCCACTGATTTTTCATAAGTGTTACCTTTTCTATCTGTTGCAGTAATTGTAAGAAGATCACCTTTTTCTGATGCTTTTCTTGTTATACCTTGATCTAAATCTCTACCAGATAATTTTTTTCCTATGTTGAATGAATCACACATAAATTTGAATTTAAAGATAGGATTTTTTGAGAAAAACTGACTAGTTGATATATCTAGAATAGTTTCTTTTCCTACTTTTCCTGTAATATGTGTAATAAAGTTTGCATCATCTGAGTTACCTGTTTTTGACTTAGCTTGATTATAAGTCATCATTGGGTGAGAAAATACCATTTTTGCTGTTGCTACATTATTTTTTATTTTAACTTTTATAGCTGTGATTTTATTTTTTGCCATGTTTTCTCCCTACCCTTCACATCCACCAGCAGCTACTTGTGTTGCAGCTTTGGCCATGTAAATTTTACCGTCAGTTCCTTCAACTAGAACCATAACGATACCATCTTTTTCCATTTTGATTTTTACTTCATATTTTTTCATATCATATTTATTTACATCAAAAACAGCAACCGCACTTTCTGGGTTTGCATCTTGAAATAAAGCTATAGTTTTTGCATCAATTGATGTTTCAAACTTAACTGGCACTGCTGCACCACTTGAATTTATTTTTGGTACAGATATTTTAATTTTGTCAGTTTCAATAGGTGTTTTTGCACCATATAAAGCTTTTGTTGCATCATCCATATTGTGTGCTGTCCAAATGTCTTTTTTTAATTCTCTATAATCTTTAGCGTTAAGATTCATAGGAATCACAGAAAGTGCAATAGCACTTCCTGCAAATGTTAAAAAGTTTCTTCTATTCATCAATGTTCCTTTCTAAAATTTTAGCATATAATCAACAACTTGTTTAAATTCATCGTCACTGATTGATGCACCACCTTTAGCAGGCATACCCATATTAGTACCCTCTAAACCATTTTTTAAAACATTAGAAAGCCCTTTTTCTAAGTATGGAGCCCAAGCTGTTTTATCTGCAGCTGCTGGTGCAACACCAGTACCGTGACACATAGCACAGTGAGTGTCATAAGCTCCTTTTACATCAAAAGATACTTTATGCATAGCGTCATCTTTTTTAGGAGGTAGTTCTCTAGTAACTGCCATTTGAGGATTAAAGTCTGTAATTCCACCATCAACTCTAAGAATATTATCTGTATTTTGACAATTTTTCATACAAGGTTCTTCACCTTTAGCAAGTCTAATAGCACCGTAATTATTTGGATTTTTGTAAAAATTTCTTACGTTTTCAATCCCATTAACACCATCAATATCTGGAACAAATCCATTTCTATTTGGCATCTCAATTTTCATAAACTTTTCACGATCTAGTTTAAATGTTTCATTAACTATCTCACCATTTACTTTCATTCCATTGATGTACAACATATAAGCTGTTAATGAATACACTTCATTATCTGTTAATGTTTTTGATTTTGTATGAGGCATAGCATCTCTTATGTACCACCACATTGTACTAGCTACTGGCCAGTATGAACCAAATACTCTTGATGGACCTTCTGCTTTTGGGTCTAACCATCTGTTGTTTTTTAGTGTTCTTTTTATCTCTTTTGCTTTACCAGCAGATAATGAAGGATATCCACCACCACCAGATCCAAAGTCACCATGACACATCATACATTTAGATTCATAGAGTGTTTCACCCTCATCAACATATCCAGATCCTTCAGGAAGTCCTCTGTTTAATCCATCGATATCTTTGTCCCAAGCTTTAATCTCATGTTTGTTTGGAACTCTACCGTTGTTATAACTTACTTTTAGACCGCCATTATTTTTTGATACATCAGAGTTTTTGTAAACTTGAGTATTTACTTTATAAGGACCAGTTGCACCATCTTTTACAGGGTAATAAACACCACCACTGATATCTTTTTTTGCATTCCATAGACCACTGTATGCAGCAGGTTCACTACTTGCTTGAACAGCAGTTAAAAGTGCTGCTGTAGTTATAACAGAAGCTGTTAATCTCTTATATTGTTCTAACTTGAACATGATTTACCTCCCCATTTGGTGTTACTTCCCAAGTTTCTACAGCATTTCTGTGGTATACAGATTCTACTCCCATACCTTTATTTCTGTCTTTACCGTAATTTTCTTTTTCTACATTATTTCCAAATACTTCTTGGTCAATAGTTGGCTGAATAAATCCAGCATCATCCATTGCTCTTGATGTAAGAAGTAATCTTTCACCTTTTTTGTATTTGTGCATATAGCTCCATCTTGTCCAACATTTTGGAAGAACTAAACCTTTAATATTTGCTTCAATATAGTTATTACCACCATCAAATGATAAGTCTACTCTTGTAATAGTACCCATACCTGACCATGCTAATCCCTCAATCTCTACCATATCACCATCTTTTAAATCTGTCCATGGTTTTTCACAAGATGGAGTAACTACAGTTGAGTTAACTTCATTTGCATAGAAATGTTGCACAGCTTTTCCATTTGGTCTTAAAGCAGTATATTTAGAAGTTTCCTCTTTTGCATACCATGGCTCATCTGAAAATTCAAGTCTTTTTAGCCATTTTACACATAAGTTTCCTTCCCATCCTGGAAGTAATAATCTTACTGGATAACCTTGCTCAGGTCTCAATGCTTCACCATTTTGTCCCCATACGATCATAGCATCATCAAGTACTTTATCAATTGGAACTGATCTTCCCATTTCAGAGTTATCACTACCCTCAGCTAACATCCATTTTGCTGTTGGCTTAAGACCTAAGTCTTCTAAGATTGTTTTGATATATACACCAGTCCACTCTGCACAGGCCATAAAACCTTTTGCAAATTGTAATGAATTGTATTGTGGTCTTCTCCACTCTTGACCACCATTTGCAGGACACTCAATAAAGTGAGTTCTTGTAACTCTTGGATATCTTTTAAGTTGATCTAATGTAAGAACGATTGGCTTATCTACAAGTCCATTGATCATAAGTCTAAACTCATTTGGATCAATATGTGCAGTACCACCATGACATCTTGAGAAGAATAAACCATTTGGTGTAATGATACCTTCACTTTCATGAATTGGTGTTACAGCAATTGATGCTCTATAGTTACCAGATGCAAGAAGCTTTGTATATCTTCTTGTATTGTTATGCTCATATGCTGATGGAATACCATATAGATTTTTTGATATAGGATCTCCCCATGATTGTCCCCATTTTGGGTGATGCATAATTGCAGGGTCACCTTCACCCCCTGCAGATGCTTTTACAGCTGAAGGAGCTATTATACTTGCGGCTGCTACAGCACTAACTGCACCAGTTTTTCTAAAAAAATTTCTTCTGCTAGAAGATTCTAATTTTTTTTCGGAAGTTTGTATTTCCTTTGTCATTTTGCCTCCTTAATTTCGATAAATGTCTTTTATTGTACAGTTGGTCAACTTTTAATTTACTTAAAATCATATTATTTTTGCTTATGCAATATATCTAATTATTACGGAAAGTTATAACCTCTTTAAACCCTCTATAAATCCCGTAAATAAGGTGTTTAGTTGTGAAAATAAAATAGATATTTTCTTGAAAAATGACATTATTTGACTAAAAAAAGGAATATTTTATAATATTTTTTGTCAGTTTAATGTCATTGTTATGTCATTTTTATGTCACGAATAAATTATTTTTATTTTTAATATAATGGTGAAAAATTAAGAATTTATCTTCATTTTGATATAATTTATTCTTCATTAAAAGGATTTTAATACGTGCCTAAAAAAGCAACAAAAAAAGATATTGAGTTTATCAAAGAACAGTTTGTAAAGAACTATAGTGATGCTGTTACTGAACTTGATTATAGAAATGATTATGAGTTATTGATTGCGATTATTTTATCTGCTCAATGTACAGATAAAAGAGTAAATATAATTACTCCCGCTTTATTTGAAAAGTATCCTACTTCAGCATTACTTGAAATTGCAAGTTTAGAAGATGTAAAAGAGCTTTTAAAAAGTTGTAGTTTTTATAATAATAAAGCAAAAAATATTATTAAAATGGCTCAAAGTGTTGAGTCTTTGCATGATGGACAGATTCCTCACGATACAAAAAAACTTATGGGTCTAGCAGGTGTTGGAAATAAAACAGCCAATGTATTTATGATAGAAGCTGATGGAGCAAATTTGATGGCTGTAGATACTCATGTTTTTAGAGTTTCACATAGGCTTGGGCTTAGTGATGGAAAAACAGTTGAGCAAACTGAAGAGCAATTGGTAAAAAAATTAAAAGATGATTTACATATTTTTCATCAAGCTATGGTTTTATTTGGGAGATATATTTGTAAAGCAGTCAATCCTCAATGTGATGATTGTTATTTAGCAAGTGTTTGTAAAACAAAAAAAACTTTTAAGGTTGGCTGATATGAGATATATTATAACTACTTTTTTAATACTATTTCTTTTTAGTGGATGTAGTACAAAAGATATCAATACAAATAGTATAAAAAACACTAATGTTGAGTTTGATTCTGAAGATGAATTTTTAGAAGAGTTTGAACAGGAGATGCAAATAGAAGAAATAGCTGATCCTTTATCTGGATACAATAGAGCAATGACTTCATTTAATGATGGTGCATATGAGTATGTTTTGTCTCCAATTTCAAATGGATATAGAACCGTTGTTCATAAAGAGATACGAAACAGTGTAGGTAATTTTTTTCATAATATTTTATATCCTTTGCGACTGATAAATAATCTTCTACAAGCTAAGTTTAAAAATAGTGCAGAGGAAACTGGACGATTTGTTATAAATAGTACTGTTGGTATATTTGGATTGTTTGACCCTGCAAAAAGTTACTTTGGACTTGAAGAACACAATGAAGATTTTGGACAGACTTTGGGTGTATATGGAATTGGTGCTGGTCCACATATAGTGCTTCCTCTTTTTGGTCCATCAAATTTAAGAGATACATTTAGTATGATTCCTAATTATTTGGTTAATCCACTTGATTACTATGAGGATAGAGGATATAATTTAACTTCAAATGTTAAAGAATCAATATATGTAAAAACATTTGAAACTATTAATAAAACATCTCTTAATGGAAAACAATATGAGATGATAAAAAAAGATGCAATTGATTTATATCCTTATTTAAGAGATATGTATGAGCAACGAAGACTAAAAGAGATCGAGGAATAAAATAATGATAAAAAGAATTTTTTTAATATGTAGTATATTTTTATTTGCTAATAACCTACTTGCAAATGATAAAGTAGAATTAGAAAAAAAATTTATAAGTACAATTGATAGTGTAATTTTGACAGTACAAAATAAAACATTCTCAAAAGAGGAACGTAATAGTAAAATTGTTGATTTATTAACTCCTATGTTTGACTTTGAACTGATGGCAAAATTAAGTTTAGGAAAGAGATGGAAAACACTTTCTTCAAGTGATAGAAGTAAATTTGTTACATTATATGTGAAAAGAATGAAAAAATCATACTCTTCAAAACTAGATGCATATAGTGATGAAAAGATAGAAATCACAAGTATAAAACAAGCAAAATCAAATAGAATACAGATAGTGTCAAATCTTATCTCTAAAGAAAATAAACTTGAAATTTCGTATAAGTTTTGGAAACCAAAAAAGCAAAAAATAGAAAAAAACAAATGGCTCATTTATGATGTAGTTATTCTAGGAATTAGTATTTTAAAAACTGATAAAGCACAGTTTAGAGAGTTTTTACAAACAAAAACAATAGAAGACTTAATGAGTGAATTGGATAAAAAATAATATTTGATGTTAGAGAATTTTTATCAAAATAGTTTATTAAAATATCCTAAAGTATTTTTTACCATAATTATTATTTTTATGGTAATGATGCTACCTCATGCAATGAAACTTGAAATTGATGCAAGTGCAGAAACACTTTTATTAAAAGGTGACAAAGATTTAGAGTTTACACGAAAGATTTCAAAAAGATTTGAAGCTCCTGACTTTTTAGTTGTTACATACACTAGTAGTGATGATTTACTCAATGATAAAAATATAAAAAATATCAAAGAGTTAAGTTCTCAAATTCAACAGATGAAAAATGTAGAAACCATTACAAGTATCATAAATGTCCCTTTGTTACAATCTCCTCCTCGTCCAATCAAAGAAGTTGTCGAAGAACTTAAAACTCTAGAATCCAATGGTATAGATAAAGCACTAGCCAAGAATGAATTTTTGACAAGTCCTATTTATAGTGAAAACTTAGTAAGTCTTGATTTTAAAACAACGGCACTATTGGTAAATCTTAAAAAAGATACTACAGATTTCTCTAAGTTTACAAAAGAAGAGTTGAAAAAGTATAGGGATGAGTCACGGGTTCAAAATCACAATCAAATAGTTCAAATACGTACTATATTGAAAGTATATCAAGAGAAACATGAGGATGTAAAACTTCACTTAGGTGGAGTAAGTATGATTGCTGATGATATGGTAGAATTTGTAAAAAGTGATTTGAGTACTTTTGGCTATGTAATTGTTGGATTATTATTGCTTATACTGTTTATTTTGTTTAGAGAGATTCGGTGGATTGTTATACCTTTATTTATCTCTTTTGTTTCTATAATTATTACAAGTGGATTTTTTGGATTTTTTGGTTGGGAAATTACTGTAATATCTTCGAACTTTATATCCTTACAACTTATTATGAACATGTCTTTAGTTGTGCATTTGATTATAAAGTATAAAGAGCTAATCAATCTTTATCCAAACTACACACAAAAACAGGTACTTATAAATACATTGATACAGATGTCAAAACCATCATTTTTTGTTGTAATCACTACTATTGCAGGGTTTAGTTCTTTAGTGTATAGCGGAATATTACCTATTATACATTTTGGTTGGATGATGAGCGTTGGTATTGTTGTCTCTTTGATTATTACATTTTTGTTATTTCCTCTTATTTTAATTTTTTTAAATAGAAGTAAAATTACAAATAAAAAACAAAAAGAAAAATCATTTACATCAAAAATAGCTCAATTGGTATTTACAAATAAAACCCCAATACTTTTAGCCACATCTCTTGTTCTTATATTTTCTATGACTGGTGCATTGAAACTTAGAGTTGAAAATAGTTTTATCGATTATTTTAAGCAAAGTACACAGATATATCAAGGGATGAAGTTGATTGATCAAAAGCTTGGTGGAACAACACCTTTGGATGTTGTTTTGACGTTTAAAGAAAATTCTGATGAAATAGAATCTTTAAAAGTTATAGAAGAAGATGATGAATTAGATGATTTTGAGGATGAGTTTGAGGAAACTGCTGAAGATAAAGAACAATATTGGTTCACAACATCTAAATTAGATAAAATAAAGCAAGTTCATAAATACCTTGAAAGTTTAGAACCAATTGGAAAAGTACTTTCTCTTGCGACTTTAACACAACTTGGTAAGTCACTCAATGATGGAGAAGAGTTAGATGGTTTAACTCTTGCTTTGATGAATCAAGAGTTGCCTTTAAAATATAAAAAAATCATACTCTCCCCTTACGTTGATGTACAAGAAAATAGGGCTAGAATCAGTACAAGGATTATTGATAGTTTACCAAAACTGGAAAGAGACAAACTTCTTAAACAAATAGATTATGATCTAAATAAAATGATAAATCCAAAGTATGAAGAGTATAAGATATCAAATCTTTTAGTGATATATAACAATATGCTTCAATCATTGTTCGATTCTCAAATCAAAACAATAGGGCTTGTGGTTGTAATATTGTTTATAATGTTTTTGGTTTTATTCAAAAATTTAAAAGTAGCACTTATAGCAATAATAGTAAATACAACACCTGTGGGAGTGATATTTGGTTTTATGGGTTGGATGGATATTCCACTTGATATGATGACTATCACAATTGCTGCTATTAGTATAGGGATTGCTGTTGATAATACAATCCATTATATTCATAGATTTAGACTTGAATATACAACTACAAATGATTTGAAAGTATCAATGTTCAATGCACATAAAAGTATTGGTACAGCTATGTTTTATACCTCTATGATTATTATGATTGGATTTTCAATTTTGATTTTATCTAATTTTATACCAACTATTTATTTTGGTATTTTAACCATGTTAGCTATGTTTATGGCGATTTTATCTGATTTGTTATTGTTGCCAGTTTTACTTTTGATTTTTGGCGTGTAGTTTAGGTTTTATTAGATTTAAATAGAGAGGATATTATCCCTCTATTTGAATCACTTCTTTTATCTCTAGTCCAAATCCATTTAATCCAATAAATGAATGTTTTCCACCACTTGTAATTAAACTAATATTTTTAACACCAAGTGTATTTAATATTTGTGCACCTATACCAAAGTCTTTGATGCTTTCAGCAGTTTCATGGCTCTTATCTAAGAATACTAATAATCCACCTTTTTCTTGTAAGAAATTAATGGCTTTTAAAATTGATTGTAATTTATCATCATTTAAAAATAAGTTGATGTCTAGTTCTATATTGTGAAACTTTACTAAACTTGTATCTTTAATTTCTCCAAATTGTATAACTGTATGATTATTGTTTAAATGATCTCTAAATATCCTTTTTGTTACATCAGTATTAAAGAATATACTTTTGTCTTGACTTACTTCTTCTACAAGTGATTCGTGAGCCATTCTATATTCTACGATATCAGATATATATACTTGTTTTAAATCATGTTTTTGAGCAAAAATATCTAAATCATCTCTTCTTGCCATTGTTCCATCTTCTTTCATGATTTCACAAATAACACCTTCCCCTGCTAAACCAGCTAGTTTACAAAGATCAACAGAACCCTCAGTATGACCAGTTCTTACTAATACTCCACCATCCTTTGCAATCAATGGAAAAATATGACCAGGTCGAACTAGTTCAACTGCTTTACTAATAGGATTTGCCAAAATCTTTATAGTATCGTCTCTTTCACCTGCACTGATTCCTGTAGATGCTTTTGCACAATCAACTGAAACTGTAAAAGCTGTTTCATAAGATGATGTATTACTTGCAACCATAGGATTAAGCTCTAATCGATTTGCAGTTTCTTTTGTAACTGCAACACATACTAAACCTTTTGCATGTGTTACCATAAAGTTTACTTTTTGGTCATCACTTAATGCTGCTGCATAAACAAGGTCTCCCTCGTTTTCTCTATCTTCATCATCAAGCATGATAACCATATTACCTTTTTTGATCTCTTCTATTGCTTCTTTTACTCTTTTTATTGCTGACATTTTATTCTTTGCCTTTATAATTTTATTTAATTTTTACGATTATAACACAAATTTTGAAATTTGTGGTAAAAACTATTGACAAATAAAAAAAAATCTATTATAATTCGGCCACTTAAAAAGAAGAACACTTTCTTTTTAATATGATGGGGTATCGCCAAGTGGTAAGGCATCAGCTTTTGGTGCTGACATTCCTAGGTTCGAATCCTAGTATCCCATCCAC
>Ga0193963_1001506_pt1 | contig 11522 bp, 9 predicted proteins | sample FB_6_MG_FD_140359 | JGI IMG/M metagenome (GOLD analysis project Ga0193963, IMG submission 140359) | Microbial mat bacterial communities from the Broadkill River, Lewes, Delaware, United States - FB_6_MG | ecosystem: Environmental > Aquatic > Freshwater > River > Microbial mats | place: USA...
ACAAGTTGCATTAGATAACGAATCAAATAATATAGCAAATGTAAATACTGTAGGTTATAAAGCCTCAAGGGTATCATTTGCTGATTTAATGTATCAAGATAGTATTGGTAAAGGCTCTACAGTTACTACTGCAGAAAAGCAGTATACCCAAGGAGCTCTAAATCCTACAGGTTCATCATATGATATGGCATTAAATGGAGATGGTTTTTTTGTTGTCTCTGATGCAAGTGTTACGGGAACATCTGAACTATATTATACAAGAGCTGGTAATTTTAGAATGGGAGATAATGGAACCTTGCAAGATGCTTCTGGAAATGAAGTTCAAGGCTGGGCGATGAGTTCTCTAGATACGGAAAATGATGTTACCTCAACAAACTCAAATTGGACATCCTTTACTAGTGACTTTACAAGTATTGCAGGAAATCAAATAATACAATTTTCAAATAAAATAGAAACATATTCTGCAAAAATGACTGACTATACAGATTCAGCACAAAGTGATTCTTCTGAATTAACTGGTTCGGGAATAAAAACTCAATCTACAAAAATATCAGATATTGAATCATTAATTTCAAATTATACTAGTGCCTTGGATGATTATGCAATTGATCCAGATGCAACCTCAACTCCTTCAATCTCTCAGGTAAGTACTATTGATTATCCTGATGGCTCGGATACTTTATTAGATAGTGATGGAGATCAAATATATGTATACATTAACGGAGATAAATATACTCAAGATTATGTAAGCATAACTACTACTGAGGATGTGGATGGTAGTGGTACAGTTGATAGTGATGATAATATAGCTGCTAGTAGAATTGCAACTTATAAAGCTTTAGCAGATGAGATATCAAATATAACTGGATTAAAAGCATATACAGTAGATAGTTCGAATAATGCTAGTACTTCAAATTCTGATGTACTTAATGGAACTATAAAAATAGAATCTATAATACCTGGAAAATCTTTTACAATTGGGGATATTTACGAAGTCTCAGGCTCTATTGAAACAGCAGGAAGTGAAAATACAATTACGAATGCAGTAATGGGTACAGGTGAGGGTGCAGTAGAATCTGCAATGCAAGCTTTAAAAGATGCAGTTGCGGGTGAACAACAAGATGTTTATCAAGCAGAAGATATCTTTAGTGATGATGATGGTTTAAGTATTGCTTTTGATACAGGAGATACAGTAAGTTTTACTCTAAGTGGTACTACTATTACTTCAACATATGCAGCTGGAACTGTAGATGACTTTGAATCTATGATTAATGATTTAGTTACGCAGATTAATAGTGACCCTGATTTACAACTAGAAGTAGAAGCAAAAAATATTAATGGAAATCTAGTAATTCAGTCAAAAGAGACTGGAGAAGAGTTTTCAGGGATTGTGCAATTTACTGATTCTTCTGCAACTACTACTTATACAAAAGAAATGAATTTAGATTTAAGTGGTAATACTGGTGCAGATGCAGAGTTTATGCAAATCTTGTCAACTGTAGATCAAACAACTTCTCAATCGTCACTTCAATTAAAACTAGATACTTTAGGATTAACTGATTCCTCTTTTGGTGAGTTTAATGTTGATGACAATGGTGTAATTACAATGACACAAGATGGTGTTGATTATGCTATTGGTCAAGTATCCATTGCACAGTTTAATAATAATATTGGACTTGAAGCTGTTGGGGATAATTTACTATCAAAAACAAATACTAGTGGTGATCCAATATTTATGGTTAACAATGACAATTCGACTAGTATCGAGAGTGAAACTTTAGAGCTTAGTACCGCTGATTTGAGCGAAAGTCTTGTAAACTTGATGGTTTTCCAAAGAGCTTTTGAAGCAAATTCAAAATCTATTACAACTGCAAATGAAATCTTAACAACATTAATTCAATTGAAACGATAATAAGGATTTATTATGGTTAATTCAATAAATACAATAATGTATAACTTAGATATTTTAAATTATAGAAATAATAAAGTAAATCATGGTCTTAGTACAAATGAAGCACTTGAATATGGTAGTGATGATTCTATTAGATACGATTATATATTAGGAGTAAAAAATGATATAAACATTTATACTTCTATAAATGAGAGTATAAATTACAATACTGTATTTAATACTTCAAGTGATACTGCTTTAGCTGAAATTAAAAGTGTTACAGAATCAATACTTTCTGAATTGATAAAAGCTAATACAGATACAACAAGTGATGAGGGTAGAGTAGTTATTGCAGGACAAGTAGAAGACTATAAACAATTACTTCTTTCTTTATCAAATACAAGTGTAGATAATCAATATCTTTTCTCAGGAGTAAATACTGATATAAATCCTTTTTTGGAGGATGAAACCACAGGGAAAATTTCATATCAAAGCGATAACTCTTCAAAACAAGTCAATGTTGAAGAAAATCGTTATGTATCTCAAGGTGTAAATGGAATTGATGTCTTTTACTACACAAATAATAGTGTTGAAGATACAGATAGTTTTACTTTTTCATCAAATGAAATAATTTTAGATGAAGAAGGAAATGAGTGGAGACTTATGGATTCAAATAATGATGGAACGTCAGAGGGTCTATTTTTAAATGGTGATATTACATCCTCTTCAATGATTGTAACAGATAATAGTGATGGAACTTTTAGTGCAGTAAATACATCTAATAGTAGTTTAGAAATTAAACACTCTATTTTTGATGATTTAAATGAAGTTATTAATGCTTTAAAACTAGAAGATGAAGATGGGAATACTATTAGTAAAGATGACGCAAGTGTTATTCTTTCAGCTACTTTAGAAAATATTGATACAGCATATGATTCACAAAATATTTCACACTCAATTGTTGGAACTAGAACAAATACAATTAATACTTACCAAGATATTGTTCAAACAAAACTAACAAACTTGACAATCTTGGAAAATGAATACGCAAGTGCAGATTTAACTGCACTTGCAGTTGAAGCACAGGCTTTGGAGAATACTTATTCTGCATTGTATTCAACAATAAATAGAGTTAATTCTCTATCTTTAATTAATTACTTAAAATAAAGGATATCTTATGAAAAATCAAGTTGACTTAATAGGCTTACAGTCTCAAGTACAAGATTGTTATAGTTTTTTTGTTCAAAATCATCAAACATCTAATTTTGATCATTTAGAAGAGATGTTAACAAAATTACAAGAAACAATGATTCAATTAACAGTAACAAACTTAGTTAATATTATAGATAGGGTTATAGAAGATGGAAGAATAAATAATAATGGTCAAAATAGACAATACAATATTTCCTCTTTACAAATAATTGGTAGTAGTGTTAGTTTAATATGTCATGAAGTTATTGGCTTTGATAATATTGATAAAAAATATGTTTTAGATAGTGATGTTTCATATATAGACTTTACAGATGTTGTAAGAATGTATTAAAGGATTCATTATGATGGATTCTTTATATACTGCACAGTCAGGACTTCTTACTTCTAGGTATTCAATTGATACTACTTCAAATAATCTAGCAAATGAAAATACTGAAGGTTATAAAAAAAGAGTAATAAATACTAGTGAATTAAGCTCCTTAGAAAGTAGTATAGGGAATGGTGTATCTTTTGATGGTATTACTAGAACTACAAATCAATTTTTGTATAACCAGTTAATAAAACAAACTAGTGAACAATCATTTTATGAACAAGAAAATGAGATTTTATCTCAAATAGAGATTATGTTTCAAGAGAGTGATAGTAGTGGTTTTTCTGTATCTATAAATGATTATTTCCAATCAATTGAAAACTTACGATCAAATCCTAGTAATGAGATATATAAAACAGACCTTGAAAATCAATCTGAAATACTAACATCTAGTTTAAAAAATTTATATGATGATTTAGAGAGTATTAAAGAAAATACATTTACACAATTAACAAATGAAGTTGATCAAGTAAATGAAATACTTTCTCAAATTGTATATTTAAATGAACAAATACAATTAAGCAATGAACCAAGAAATGATTTACATGATAAAAGAGATAAACTTGAAAAGGATTTGAGTAATTATTCAAATATCGAAGTTGATACTAGTAATGACAATTATACGTTAAAAATAGCTGGGGTAACAACAATTTTTAATGGTGTAAATTTACATGAAGTAAGTATAACTCAAGAAGAAGGTAATACTTTCTTAAATGTATATAACAATGAATTATCTTTATCAAGTGGTTCTTTAAAATCTTTAAGTTCTAATTTAAGTGAAGATAGTTCATTTATCTATTCTACAATGCAATCTTTGGATGATTTTGCAAAAGCTTTAATAGATGAAGTCAATGCAAACAGTACTACAGCTATTCTTAGTGGGGACTCTGTTTCAAATATGAGTTTTGATTCATCTGCAATAAATGATTTAACAAATGATAATTTAGAAAACCTGGCTCAAATACAATGGGGTGAATATAGTATTGATTCTGCAAGTTCAGGTATTTCATCTTTTAGCGAGTTTTATCAGTCTTTGCGTGTAGAAATATCTTCAACAGTTGAAAATAATAATTTTAAACTTGAAGCTCAAGAATCAGTGGTTCAATCACTACAAGCTAGTTTTGATAATTTCACAAAAGTTGACAGTGATGAAGAGATGATAAAACTAATTGAATACCAAGCTGCTTATGAAGCAAATGCAAAAGTTATTACAGTAGTAGATGAGATGCTACAAACACTTTTAAATATGTAAAGGATAAATAATGGCTGATGGAATATTAGGATTAGGAACTTCAAGTAGTGGAGTAAGTTTGGATCAATCATTGATTGATCAATTAAAAGAAGCAGAGAGTGCTTCACAACTTGATCCTATTACTGCTGAAATTGAAGATACAGAAACTGAAATTGAAGCTGTTGATGCAGTTGAGAGTAAAATATTAGAATTGCTTGCAGTTATGGAGAATTTTGATTTATATACAAGTGGAACTAATGTATTTGATGAAGTAAGTGCAAATACTTCTGGTGAATCAGTAGTTTTTGATGCTGCTGATACAAGTTCCTTAAATCCTGGAACTATTAATGTTTCTGTTGAGCAATTAGCAACAAAGGATGTTTTTCAGTCTAATACTATTAGCAATAGTGAAGATATAATGGATGATGGAACATTAAGCATCACAGTAGGTTATGAAACTTATGATTTTGTAACTACAGGATTAACTTATGAAGAAGTGTTAACTGAAATGAATTATTATAGTTCTTTAGATGTTACTTTAGAACAAGTAAGTGATGATACACATAGGTTCGTTATTAAAAGTGCAGAGAGTGGATTATGTAATGCAATTACAATTTCTCAAAGTGATGATTTAAACTTAGGATTTGATAATGAAGATAATCATGTATTAACTGCGCAAAATTTTAAAGGAACAGTTGATGGTATAGATTATGACTTGTCCTCAAATAAATTTACTATGAACAATGGTCTAATTATATCTGCAGTTGAAACTGGTGATTCTTCTATTAGTATTGAACAAGATAGTTCTTATGTAGTTGATGCAGTAGAGTCAATGTCAATAATTTATAATGAACTTATTGATTTAGTAAACTCTTATGTCCTTGGAGATGAAGAAGATGCTGCAATAATATCTGATAGCAGTACTTTAAGAACAATTATGAGTGATATAAAAAACTACTTTTATGAATCATATGGTTTAGATGATGAAGAAAATACGTTTGCTTATGGCCTAATTTTTGATAGTGATGGATATATGCAGGTTGATAGTACTACTTTAACTGAGGCATTAACAGACAACTTGGATGATGTAAAAGAGTTATTTGTGGGATATGCAGAAAAAGAAGGTATTGGAACTAGTTTAAAAACATACTTAGATTCATTAGATAGTATTGATGGAACAATAACTTCATATCAGGATAGATTAGATGATTATTTAGAAACGCTAAATGATGACTATGATACTGCATCAGATGCATTGGATGAAAAATATGAAAGCATGTCATCTCAATTTGCAGAATATACTGTATTAATAAATTCAATGGAGAATGACTTTGCTTCATTACAAGCAATAATAGATAGTGATGATTAATTTGTTACCAATTGTTTACTTAAAAGTTATAATATTCTAAAGTAAGATAAAAAAAGGAGTAAGCATGAACTCTATAGAAATGAGCTCAATGGCAAGTCTTATAATGCCTTCAACAGGTATAATGGCAAACCATATGATTTCTAAAAAAGACACTGATAGTGATTCTGCCCTTAGTATTGATGAACTTGGCGTAAGTGAAGATCTTTTTTCTTCTTATGATACTGACTCTAATGGTTTAGTAAATCAATCAGAATTAACATCTGCTATTGATTCTAAAATGTCAGAATTTAATGGAGAAATGCCTTCGAAAGAAGATTTTCGATCTATGCTTTCAGACTTTGGTTTTGAAATACCATTTGGAAATGAGGGAGTTTCTTCTTCTCAACAAGATACAATCTCATCAGTTTTATCAAATTATGATGCAGATAATTTAACTCAAAATGATGCAAAAGATATAGTTGCAGCTTTTCAAGCAGCAGGAATTCAACCCTCATCAGAATTAGAAAGTGCAATGGAAAAAGCTGGTTTTGATGCACAAGAAGTTGGAACACTTGCTGGTCTGGGTAGTGCACAGGGAGGAGGGACACCTCCACCACCTCCTGGGGGAGGTTCGTCTTCTTCTGAATCTGAAGAAGAATTTGATGTTCTTGATACTAATGAAGATGGGGTAGTTTCTTTATCAGAACTAGAAGAAGCTTATGGTACAACAGAAAGCCAAACTTCAGAATTATCATCAAATCAACAAAATGCTTTAGATAACTTAGGTATATTAATGGATATGCTAAAAGGAAGTAGTGAAGATGATAATCCTTCTATTGATTCAAAAAGTTTTGAAGGTTTATTAAAGGCTATTAATAATCAAAATAATAATAGTGAAATTAACTCTTATTTAGAAAACTCAAATACAAGCTCACTTTTTAGCTACGCATAGGCCTGCGTAGCTAATATTTAAATTATTTTTACAATATTAAACTGCATAAATCCTTCTTTTATATTATTTATGATAAAATATTTTTATTATATAAAGCAAGGAGTATGTTATGAATACAGGTATTGTAGGAAGACACATAGAATTAACTGAACCTATTAAAGATTACGTTAATAGTTCAATCGAAATTTTTAAAAAATATAATTTAGATATTATATCGGTAAACGCTATTATTTCTCAAGAAGAGAAAAATGGAAGAAAAGCATTCACATTTGAATTTACTTTAAATATTGCTCACTTAGACACTGTTGTTGTAAAACAAAAAGATAAAGATTTATATTCTGCAATTGATATTGCTGTTGATAGAGTTTCAAAAGTACTTAGAAGACACCATGATAAAATCACTGGACATAGAGCTACTAAACTTACAGAAGTTGCATCTGCAGAAATTGAAGATGAAATTGCTAATGAATTAGAAAAATTAGATTCTGAAATCTTCCCTGTTAGATTAAGTTCTTACAAACCAATGGATATTGAAGAAGCATTAACTGAATTAAAAGGTTCAGATGCTGCATTTAAAGTATTCTATGATAAAGATGATAATATGAGAGTATTATATAAATCAAATGAAGAAGGAAAATTTGGATTATACTAAAAAGTATATTCTAAATTTTGTAAAGGTATTAGCTTTTATGGCTAATGCCTTTTTTAATTTAAAAGGGACAAAGAACTTAAATGAATAACACACTAAAAAAGATTGCACTAATAGGACAACCAAATGTTGGTAAATCCTCGTTATTTAATAGAATTGCAAAAAAAAGAATAGCTATTGTTTCAGATATAGCAGGTACTACAAGAGATATCAGAAGACATGAAGTTGAAATTTTAGATAGAGATGCATTGATGTTAGATACTGGTGGTATTGATGAAACTAATGATGCAATATTTTCAAATGTAAAAAGAAAAGCAGTTGAGTGTGCAAAAGAGGCTGATATAATACTTTTTATGGTAGATGGTAAAAGACTACCTGATGAAAAAGATAAAGAACTATTTTATGAGCTTCAAGCTTTAGGTAAAAAACTTGCTCTAGTTGTAAATAAAATTGATAATGATAAAGAAAAAGAGAGACTTTGGGAATTTTATGAATTTGGAATCTCTGAAGAAGATATGTTTGGTATATCGGTATCTCACAATAGAGGTACAAAATCTTTATTTGAATGGATCTATACAGAATTACCTCCAAGAGAAACTGTTGAAGAAATTGTTGTGCAAGAAGATGACGATGATTTTCTAGAAGAGTTTTTAGATCCTATTGAAGATATTAATGAATCTACAGAACTTGATGATGGACAAATTAGAGTAGCAATTATTGGAAGGGTTAATGTTGGAAAATCTTCTATACTAAATGCATTGGTTGGAGAAGAACGTTCTGTTGTATCTCCTATTGCTGGTACTACAATTGATCCGGTGGATGAAACATTTGATTATAAAGATAAAAGTATTACTTTTGTTGATACAGCTGGTTTAAGAAGACGAGGTAGTATTGAAGGTATTGAAAAATTTGCTTTAATGAGAACTAAAGAAATGCTTGAAAAAGCAAATCTTGCATTAGTAGTTCTTGATGCTTCTGATGAATTAGTTGACTTAGATGAAAAGATTGCAGGACTTGTTGACGAATATGGTTTAGGAACTATTATTGTTCTTAATAAATGGGATGAAAATAGAGATGATTTTAAAGTTCTTGAAGAAAAAGTAAGAAGTAAATTTAAATTCTTATATTATGCTCCAATCATTGCTGTTTCTGCAAAAACTGGAAGAAGTATTGATAGACTAAAAGATAAGTTAGTTGAGATATATGATAACTATGCTCAACGAATTCCAACATCAGTTTTAAATAAAACGATAGAAACTGCAATTATAAGACATTCTCTTCCAAGTCCAAATGGTGCATACTTAAGAATTTATTATTCGACACAATTTGAAACAAAACCACCAAGAATTGCATTAGTTATGAATAAACCTAACCTTTTACACTTTTCTTACAAGCGATATTTGATAAACTTTTTAAGAAACAATATAAACTTTGAGGGTACACCTATTCATGTAGTTACGCGTGGAAAAGGTCAAAGAGAATTAGACGAGGAACACGAAGAAGATATTTAATAATTTATATTAAGGGGAGAGTCGCTTGATTAATGCTAATAATATTAAAAATGATATATTTGGTGGTGTTACAGCTGCTGTAGTAGCTCTTCCTTTAGCTTTAGCTTTTGGTGTTGCTAGTGGAGCTGGTGCTACTGCTGGTTTATATGGGGCAATCATTCTTGGCTTCTTTGCTTCTTTATTTGGAGGAACTTCTACACAAATTTCTGGTCCAACTGGACCAATGACAGTTATTACTGCAACAGCAATTGTCTCTTTCCAAAATGATTTTGAATCTGTTGTTATGGTTATTTTCCTTGCTGGATTAATACAAGTTTCTTTAGGCTTAGTTAAAATTGGTAAGTGGGTTAAATATATACCATATCCTGTTATATCTGGCTTTATGAGTGGTATTGGTGTTATAATTATAATTCTACAAATTAACCCGTTTGTTGGGGTTGATGCTTATGGCTCAGTCATGCATACCTTAGTAGAACTTCCAAATACTTTTCATTTTGCAAATGATGAATCATTAATTATTGCATATATTACCTTGGCAATTATGTTTATGACACCTCAGATTGTTTCTAAATATATTCCTCCTGCACTTATTGCTTTAGTTTTCGTAACTTATTTTACTATTTATATGGGATATGAGATTCCTACAATTGGTGAGATACCAATGTCTTTACCTGAATTTGCAATTCCTACGAAATTTGATATATTAAAACTTGATACAATCCTTACTTTGTCAATCACTCTTGCTCTTTTAGGTTCTATTGATACACTTTTAACATCTTTAGTTGCTGATTCTATGACTAAAACAAAACATAAACCAAATAAAGAGTTAATAGCTCAAGGTATTGGAAATTCACTTTGTTCTTTAGTTGGTGCAATACCTGGAGCAGGAGCAACTATGAGAACAGTAATAAATATTAAAAGTGGAGGGACAACAAGAATCTCTGGGATGATACATTCTATTACTCTTTTATTAATAGTTTTATTTTTAGCTCCATTAGCAGCACAAATTCCTTTATCTGTTCTTTCTGGTATCCTAATAAAAGTGGGATTTGATATATTAGATTATAAGTTTTTAAATATCATGAATAAAGTATCAAGACATGATTTAATTATTATGGTGACTGTATTTTTACTTACTATTTTTGTAGATTTAATTATGGCAGTTGGTGCTGGAATTACTTTTGCTTCTATTCTAGCTATTTATAAAATTTCTAAAAATACTAGAATGCAAACTAGACATGCAAAAAATAAAGTAAATTTTGATATTGATGTTGAAAATAAAGATACAAAAATACTAAAAATTGAAGGCTCTCTTTTCTTTGGTACAGCTTCTGTTTTAGATAGAAAAATTGATAAAATTAATCCAAATACTAAATTTATTGTATTAGATTGTTTAAATGTTGCTTTTATGGATATTTCTGCAATATTCATGATCGAGGAAATTATTATCAGAACTAAAGATAAAAATATTAAAACTATATTATTATTAAAACATTCAGACAGAAGAAAAGTATTAAATGTTGATACTCATGAAGTATATAAAAATACTGAAATATACAACAGTCTTGAAGCAGCTGTTAATTCAATACAAGAAAAAGATTTTAAGGAGCATCATCTTAAACCATGAGCAAAATATATTTATTAAATAATTTACCTTTTAAAGGAGTAGAGAATCTTGAGGTTTTCAAAATAGAAATTATTCCTTCTGATATTAATTTAGATGAATATGATGCATTAATTTTTACATCTAAAAATGCTATTACATCACTTGATAATTTCAATAAAGAATGGAAAAATATTGATTCATATGCAATTGCGCCTAAGACTGCTTCTATAATTAAAGAATATGGTGGTACTGTTAAATTTATAGGTAGAAGTTCCCACGGAAATGAATTTGCGCAGGAGTTAACCCCTTTATTAAAAAATAAAAAATGTTTATATATAAGAGCTAAAAAAGTTGTTTCAAAACTATGTGACATTTTAAATGATAATAATATTTGTATAGATGAATTAGTTACTTACCAAACTGTATGTAATATAGACTCAATAAATACTAAAATTGAAGATAATTCAACTATTGTATTTACATCTCCTTCGAGTGTTAATTGCTTTTTTAAAAAATATAAATGGAATGACACTTTAAGAGCAGTAGTTATTGGAAAAACTACTGCTAAATATCTCCCTGAAAATATAAATTCTGAAATCTCACCTACTACTTCAATTGAAGAATGTATAAAATTGGCTTTAAAGACAACAATTTAATGTTTAATTTAAATATTATTAGATAAAATTAAGATATCTAAGTAGTACGGGATTTCCATTGTTGAGGGTCCGATACTATATTTTTGTATGTAATTG
>Ga0193963_1001507_pt1 | contig 11520 bp, 10 predicted proteins | sample FB_6_MG_FD_140359 | JGI IMG/M metagenome (GOLD analysis project Ga0193963, IMG submission 140359) | Microbial mat bacterial communities from the Broadkill River, Lewes, Delaware, United States - FB_6_MG | ecosystem: Environmental > Aquatic > Freshwater > River > Microbial mats | place: USA...
AAAAAGACTAGGTATAAGTAGATTTGAATCAATTCAAAATAACTTTTCATTAAACAACCCTCGATTTTTGGATGAACTAGCTGAAGTTTGTAAACAAGAACAAATATCGCTCTTACCGTATTCTCCAATTGCAGGTGGTGTTTTAAGTGGAAAATATAATGGAAAATTTTATCCAAAGTCTGCACGATTTGCAGAATATTTGGCAAATAAAAATCCTAGAGTTCAAGCGATGGCACATAGATTTTTAAATGATAAAACACTTTTAGCCACACAGAAGTATGTAGAGATTGCAGAAGAGTTAAGTATATCACCTACTACTTTAGCTGTTGCCTATTCAAAACAGTTTGAGTTTGTTGCTTCAACTATTATAGGTGCAAGAAACTTAGAACAGTTAGATGAATCATTTGCTGCCTTTGATATAAATTTGAATGATGAAACAATGAAAAAAATCAAAGAGATACAATCAGAAGTTATGTACCCAATGGGATGATTAAATTTGAAAAATTTACAAATAGATGAATTATCAACACTCAATCAAGAATTAGAAAAAAAGCATATTAAACAAAGTGGTAAATTTATCAATAAGAAAAAAACAAAAAAAAATCTCACTTTTACTTTGATAGGGGTTTTATCTTTTTTACTTATTATCTTGATAAATTTTAGTGTTGATGTATATTTAACATATTTTGATCTTGTGAGTAAAAATGAGATACTTGCTTTGGGATATATATCATTATATTTTATTGCATTTTTTGCATTGTTTGTTTATGTTGCATACACTATTAAAAACTATATGAATCTAAAAAATGCATTTTTGATACAAAAAAGAGTATCAAGATGTCGTGATTATGAGGAAGAGAAAAAAATATCATTGATTATTCTTGATCATTATACCAATCATCCATATAAAAAAATAGCTCAAAGTGCAATCAACTTAAAAAAGCAAGTTGTACTAAATAGTATACATAGTCCTTTTGAAGAGATCAAAAAAACTATTCTTGATGATTTAGATAAAAAAGCTATTGATGCAACCTACAAAAGTAGTAAAGAGGTTGCTTTATTTACTGCTTTATCTTCTGGGTCTGCTTTAGATTCTTTGGTTGTTATTTTTAGTTCAGTAAAACTGATGAAAAAAGTTTTTTTTATCTATGGATATAAAACAAATATTTTTACATCCTTATTGATTTTTAGAAAAATCTTAGAAAATGCCTCTTTATCTGCACTTATGGAATATGGTGATGATTCTGTGAGTGAAGTTTTGGGAAATAGTTTGTTTTCTAGTGTATCCGTAAAAGTAGCTCAAGGTATAGGAAATGGTGTGTTGCTTTTAAGAGTGGGAAATATACTTGTTCAAAGTGCAAGACCTTTCTCTTCTGAGAATTCTATGCAGACATATAAACAGATGGTTAAAATATTCTTTAAATTTATTAAATCAAAGATATCTAAATGATAAAGAAAAAAATAACAACACTCAATAATATACTTAAAAATAAGGCTAATTCTGTATTAAGTGATACTAATGATCTTCTAAACATAGCAAAAAAAACTCTATTACAACCTAAAGAAAATCTCTTATATATAAAAAATAAAAATGAAGAGATAAAAGAGATTATTAGTAATAGTAACACTAAAGTAGAAGAGCAAAGAGTAGCTGTAAATACACAACTAAAACTTTTTGCACAAGTTAAACAAGAGATTATAGATACATCTATTGCTGAATATAGTTCTTTAATGGCACAATTAGAAAATTTTGATTATGAAGAAAAAGAAATTGCAAAAATAGATTTCTGTGAAATATCTTCTCTTGTTTGGAAAAAGAAATTTACAGTTATAAATAAAAGAGCTGAGATTGATAAATATTATGATGAAGTTTTAAACTATTCATATACAATAGATAAAGAGATAATAAAACTTCAACAACTCAGTCAATTCATAACTCATCTAGTCACAACCATGCAAAAATTTCAAATAGCAGTTACCCAGCTAAATAAGCAAACGATTAATATAATCAATAACATCGGTACAAATTATAAAAAATATAGCAAAGAGCAACAAAATATTATCTGCAAACATACGCGATATATAGATGAGTTGTTTTTTATAATGAACACATCGATCATAAACAAAGATGAGTCATTTAATAATGAAATGATTCTTATTCTTCAAAAAGCAAATGAGTTTTTAGACAAAAGTGAAACAATTGTATTTAAAGAGTTCAAAAAGAAAAACTATATTTATTATTATATAGCTTTAGGAATAATAGTTTTAGGATTTGTTTTTTATCAATTGTTTTTGAGTTATAAAACATAACCCATTATCCAACCAAGTGCAAACCCTATAAGATGTGCGTACCAAGCAATAGGTAGTCCTAAAAGTAGGGGTGCGAAGGATATTAGCAATACCCAAATAATAATACCTTGTCGTTGGTATTTGTCTCGTAAGGCAAACCAACCTAAAAGTACAGATATAGCACCACTTGCACCCACAAGATTTGCCCAGTTTCCTGTATAATACATATATACTAAACTACCAATTGAGGTTAAAACTCCACCTACAAAATACAATAATATATATCGAGGAATTCCAATAGCACTTTCTATAAGATTACCAAACTGATATAAAACAACCATATTCATCAAAATATGAGCAATGCCTCCATGCACAAACATAGTAGAAAAAAGTTGGTAATATAATTCCGCTTTAAAAAAGTAGATATTTAGACCGTATAACAAGTCTCCATTTTGTATAGTATTTTGAATACCAAACATAATAATATTGGCTAAAATAATGATATTTGTAAGGGTGATAGTTTTATTTTGTTTCATTGTAATCATTTTTATTTAATTTGTGAGATAGTGCAATTCGTTTAGCTCTTGCATCGATAAACTCTTGATGTTTTTGTATCTTGGCTTCTCGTGCTATTTTTGCTTTTTGAGCTGGTTGGATATAGTTGACATAATAAAGCATAGATATACAAACAGTTACAATAGTTACAATCGCATAAAAATTACCAAGTACCGTACTTTGTTGTGGTTGGTGTTTGTATTTTTTTGACTGTAACTCTTGAATATGTTCGATTCTATCCATCTCTAAATTAACCCGTATTCTAAAACCTCTTCAATTTTATCAACTGCTATAATCTCAATATCTTCTTTTACTTCATCAGGGATATCTTTTAAATCTCTTTGATAGTTTTTTGTAGGAATAAGTACTCGTTTCATTTTTGCTTTATGTGCAGCTATAAGTTTTTCTTTGAGACCCCCAATAGGTAAAACTTTTCCTGTGAGAGTTACTTCTCCTGTCATTGCAAGTGTTGAATCGATTTTTCTATTTGACAAAATAGAAGCGATAACTAAACTCATAGCAATACCAGCACTAGGACCATCTTTAGGTGTAGCACCTTCAGGAATATGCATATGTATATCATGAGTTTTAAATGTGGCATTTTTTAGTTTTTTCTTATCGATTAAACCTTTTACAACACTATGTGCAATCTTCGCACTCTCTTTCATCACATCACCCATATTTCCAGTCAGTGTCAATGCCCCTTTTCCTGCAAATTTTGCAGTTTCTATTTTGAGTACATCTCCACCAACACTTGTCCACGCTAAACCATTTACAACTCCTACGCTGTTGAGTTTATCAGCTGGTTCTATTTCAAATACTGGATTGTCTAAGTATTCTTCTAAGTTTTTTGTGTTGATAGTTACTTTTGATAACTCTTTATCATACATAAACTCTTTTGCTGCTTTTCTATAAAGTTTTCCAAATACTCTTCGCAAGTTTCTAACACCAGCTTCTCGTGTAAATTTTTCTATGATAAGTTCAATAGTTGGTTTACTTAAATTTACTTCAGCTTTTTTCAAACCATGTTTTTTTAACTCTTGTGGAATTAAATAATTTTGTGCTATGTGAAATTTTTCATTTGGTGTGTAACTACTCATTTGAATAAATTCCATTCTATCTCTAAGTGGGGCTGGGATTCTTCCTGCATTATTTGCTGTAGCTATAAAAATACAATCACTTAAATCGATGTCAAAATTTACATATAGGTCTCTAAAGGCATGATTTTGTTCAGGATCTAAGATTTCAAGCATAACAGCACTCGGATCACCTCTATGGTTTGCGCCGAGTTTATCTATCTCATCTAGTACAATAACAGGATTCATTTTTTTAGCTGTTGTTAGTCCATGTACAATTCGTCCAGGCATAGCACCTACATAAGTTCTTCTATGACCTCTGAGTTCATTGACATCTTCCATACCACCAAGTGCTATTCGTACAAGAGGTCTATTTAAAGCAGATGCAATAGAGTTCGCAAGTGAAGTTTTTCCAACTCCTGGAGGTCCTACAAAACATAAAACAGTGCTGTTGTTTTTATCTAGCGGAACTTTTCTTTCCTCTTTGAGTTGTTTCACAGCAAAATATTCGATGATTCTATCTTTTGGTTCTTTGAGTGCATAGTGGTCAATATTGAGCTGATCTTCTACTTCTTTTACCTCTATTTTATCAAGCGATTTTTTATCAAAAGGTATCTCTAAAACTTGCTCTATATATGTTTGAATAGTAGATGCATCACCACTATCAGGATGGAGACGATTTAGCTTTTCTATTTGTTTTTTCACCTCTTTAAATCCAAGTTTTGGCATAAATGGTTTAATCTTTTTAAGTTGTTTTTTAAATGCTGCTATCTCTTTCTCTTTAGCATTATCTGTCCCTAACTCTTTTTGAATAGTTCGCAACTGCTCTTTGAGATAAAACTCTTTTTGATGTTTGTCAAGCTTGACATTTACTTGTTTGTTAATCTCATTTTTAAGTTTGAAATTTTCAATCTCTTTTTTAATATGGTCAATAATATGCAACAATCGTGTGTTGATATTCTTTTCTTTAAATAGATTGTACGCTTCTTCATTTGAAATTTGAATTACAGAAGAAACCAAATCTGCAATTCTTACAGGTTCAGTACTCTCTTCAATAGTTTTGATTAAATCGATTGGAAACTTTGTATTGAGTTTTGAAAGTTTATTTATAGTAGATTTTAATATCTCTAAAATCGCAGGTGTTTTTGTTTCATCATATTCTGCATTTTGTAAAATATCAACAATACCCATAAGAGGTGAACCGTTTACGATCTCTTTTATTTCAACTTTCTCTAAACCTTGAAAAAGAATTTTTATTCTACCATCAGGAAGAGTGATTTTTCTCATAATATTTCCAACAACAGCAACATTATAAAACTCGTTTGTTTTTTTCTCTTTTGTATTTTTACTTACAGCTATTGTTATAAGTTTGTTGTTGTCTATTGCATATTCTACAGCATTTATGTTTTGCTCATCACCTATAAAAATTGGTGCAATCATAAATGGATATAAAAAAATACTATTTTCTACTAAAATAGGTAATCTATCGGGAAAACTATCGTAATCTGCTAATTTCATTTATCTCTCTCTTTTGTTATTGTAATATATTATTCAAAAATAGCTCTGTACCAAGGTACATCAACTTTTTTGATGGTATCTGTATTTTTCCAGTTTTCACTTGCTTTTTGAGCATAAAACTCTTGTGCTTTTGGTTTTTCTATTCTTTCATAGAGTTCTGAAATCTCTTTGTCAAAGATAGCTTTACTCATAAGTAGTCTAGATTTAATTGTTTTTACAAGATTTATATATTGTGAATTTGGATAATCACTTATAAAGTTATCTGAAGCGATAATTGTTTTTGAAAGAAGTTCTTGCTCTCTAAATTGATTTTTAAATGCTAAAAAATTAGATTTTATTTTTAAATATCTGATAAAATCTGCATTTTTTTTCAAACTATATTTTTTTAAATATTCATCAAAATAGTAGTTTGCCATAGCATATTCTTCCTCTTCCATATGTGTTACAGCAATAATCATTATAGCACTTGGAAGTAAAGGTGAATTTCTATGCTCAGATTCCAAAGATGTAAAAGTATCATCAGCTGCATCTATCTGATAATTTGATATTTGTTTAATCATCTTATTGTACCAGTATATTGCTGGTTTATTATACTCTTCAGTTTGTTTACTAGAACATCCTGTAAATACATACGCAAGAGATGCGATAAAAACTATTTTTATAATTTTGTTATTCATTTTCTTATTTTCCTTTAAAACTAGATTTTATCTAATCAATCCAAAATGAAAGTTAAAAATGTGGATTTAATTAAATATCTTCGATAGATTTATAAAAATCATCATAAAATAATACACCATCAAAAACTTTTTCTTTATCAATTTTGATCAACTGCGTCGCATCTGTTTGTTTTGAAACAATGATCACTTTTATAGCATCTTGCTTCATTTTCAATACAAAATCCATAAGAGTAAATATAGCAGTAAGATCCATAAAAGGAACATCATATATATCAATAATAACTATTTTTGTATCGAGTATATCGTTTGCTTTTTGTTCAAAAGCTGTACTTGAACCAAAGAAAAATGCACCATCTATTTTTATAACACGAATTTTCTTTTTGAGTAAGAGTGCATCTTCTTTTATATGGTCATGATTTTTGCTGTCTTGAAGTGAAATCTTTGTAGCTTGTGTTACTCTATATACAATAAGTAAAGAAGCCATAACAATACCAACAGCAACAGCACTAATAAGATCAAAAAATACAGTAATGAAAAATACAATTATCATAACTATAAGATCATGTTTTGGGCTTTTTCGTAAAATAGACAATAGTCTATAGTCTAAAATATCTATACCTACTTTGATTAAAATACCTGCTAATAGTGCCATTGGTATTTGTGCTGCAAGTGGAGCTAAAAAAAGTACTATAGATAAAAGTACAAGTGAATGAAACATACCTGAAATTTTATGAGTACCACCACTTTTGACATTTATCACCGTCCTCATAGTTGCACCAGCACCTGGAATAGCACCAAAAAGCGCACAGATTGAATTTCCTATCCCTTGACCTATAAGTTCTTTATTTGGTTGGTGTTTAGTTGCTGTAATTGAATCAGCTACTATAGATGTCAGAAGTGTGTCTATTGCACCAAGAACTGCCAAAGTAAATCCAAGGGAGATAATAATTGTGTAATTATCTAGGCTAAAATTTGGTACGATAAAAGAGGGGAGTGATGAGGGTATCTCTCCAATAGTATCAAGAGTTAAACCAAAATAAACACTCAATGGCGTTAAAATCAATAGTGCAATCAAGGGTGCAGGTATAACTTTTGTAATTTTAGTAGGGGTAAAAAACATAATTACAAGAGTAGCGGTTGCAATAGTGAGTGCATCATAATTTATATGTGCAAATTTTTCAGGAAGTGAAGCTAAAATATGTACTACAGAAGCATCACTTGCTAATCCTAAATAGGGATTTATCTGTAAAATAATAATAATAATCCCAATACCACTCATAAAACCAGAAATAACAGGGTAGGGAATATATTGAACAAATTTACCAATTTTAATAAGACCAAATACTATTTGAAATAGTCCTGCAACTAAAATAGTTGTAACTATCATACCAATATCACCTTGAAGACTTATAACAGCACTTGCCATAACTACTGTCATAGGACCAGTTGGACCAGATATTTGAGTAGGTGTACCTCCAAAAAGTGAAGCAAAAAAACCTAAGATAATTGCCCCATAAATTCCAGCAGTTGGACCTAATCCACTTGCAACGCCAAATGCTAAACCTAAAGGTAATGCAATAATAGCAGCCGTAATACCGCCAAATAAGTTTTTCTGTAAATTCATTGCTAAACTCCTTTATTAAAACAAAATACTATATATAAGCTTAAATAGTAGAATTAGTAAAACTTATGAAACTAAAAGTAAGAAGAGTCCTAAAGAAAAAATTATCACTAAACTTAAGTATTCGAAAATTTTAATTAACGCTGCATTTTGTGAAGATGATTTTCGTATTTTTACACTAATAATTGCAGTGATAAAAATGATTAAACTCATACCGATACTCATAACTAAAGCACTTAGGAAGCCAACAAAATATATTCCTAAATTCATTGTAAATAAAAAGATAGTAACTGTCCCAGGACAAGGGACTATACCTGCTGCTAGTATCACACCTAAATCTGTACTAGTAGTTTTACAAGAATTACAACCACAACTTAAAGTTTGAGTATGTGTTACTTTCTGTGATAAAATACTAGATGGTTTTGATCCATTAGTAAATGAAAAAGTTTGTTTAGGTTTTCTAATTTTTTTATATAATAAATACACAGCAATGGCAATAATTATAATAGCACTCACTTTTGTAGCCATTTGTTCTACATTGATAAGTGCAGAATTAAAAATAAAACCAAGTGAAAAATATACAAAAAGTGTTAATAAAAATGCGCTAAAAGTATGCACAACTCCTATCATAGTAGAGATACTCAAAGCTTTTAAGTAGGATTTTTTTTGATTGATGAAATAGCTACTTACTAAACTTTTACCATGTCCTGGCCCAATAGCATGTAAAACTCCATATACAAAAGAAAAAATCAGAAGCCAAATAAATGAAGTAAAACTATTTGTAGTTTTAATATCGACAAGTGTTGTTTTTAGTCTCTCTTTTAGGTCATTTAGTTTTTGTGATAATAATTCTAAATATGATGGTTGTTTTATACTTTCAATACTAGGATTAGTTTCTACGAGTTTGGCTGATGATTTATTTTTATTGGCGATTGTAGGAGTTTTTATTGATTGTACAGAAGGATCATCAAACAATATTTTAGCATGAATAAGTTTTTTGTTTAAAGAATAAGCATTTGGGTAGTTATTTAAAGTGATATCTCTAATACTAAAATTAAAATTATCATTTTCATCATTGTATTCGATATAGAGTTGTTTGGCATTCTCTAAAACAAATGGGAGTGAAAATTTAAAATGATATATCATTGTATTATTCACAAATTCTAGCTCCTCAAATGTAGGGGTAATATTTTTTATAAATTTTGGTTGGGTGAGTTTTTTGATGTGTTTGTATTCTATATTAGTAAGGAAATGTAACTCTTTAATATAACTTACTAAGCTATCTTTTATCAATAGTTGTTCATTTTTTTCAAATACTGTGTTTTCATTAAGATCATATTGAGTAAGAGAATTTACAAACTCTTTGTGAAACTCCCAATGCACTTCAAAATGAGTTTCATTTTTGTCATAAGTAATTTGTGTGTCAACTAAGACCTGTGGAATATCAGTAGCACACAAAGTACATGCTTGTAAATAACTTTGACATAAAAAAAAGAAAAGAAATAGTTGTTTCATTTAGTTAAAACTTTTGTTGTAAATAAAAATAAAGTCAATCCAAAAGCACTCACTAAAATAATACTCGCACCACTTGTCAAATCAAATTGGTATGAAAACCAAAGACCTACAAGTGTAAATACAGATGATAAGACACCAGATACAAACATCATAGTACCTAAAGAAGTTGAAACTTTTTCAGCTATATAAATAGGTATAGTCAATAAAGCAATTACGAGAATAAGACCTACTACTTTTATAGCAATTACAACAGTAAGGGCAGATAATATGAGTATTAAAGTATAAAAAAACTTTACATTTATCCCTCTTAGGTTTGCATATTCACTATCATACGATACAGCTAATATCTCTCTATAAAATAGCGTTACTATTATAATAATTGCAATTAACAGAATACTCATATAAGTGATATCATCATTACTTACTGCTAAAATCGAACCAAATAAATAGCTCATAAGATCTACATTGTATCCTGGCGTTAAGTCTACAAAAATAATACCTATAGCCATACCAACAGCCCAAATAAGTCCTATAAAAGTATCTATTTTATCTCTTTGGTTGAGTGTAATTATAGCCATAAGCAAAGCCGCCCCAACTGCAAATACTGATGCTCCTAAAAAAATAGGAAGACCAAAATAAACAGCAAGTCCAATACCTCCATAAGATGTATGTGCGATTCCACCCGCTAAAAACACCATACGGTTTACAACAATAAGTGAACCTATAATACCTGAGGCAATACTTACTAATAATCCAGCTATTATAGCATTTTGAATAAATTCATAATGTAAAATATCTAACATGTACAAATCTCCTCATCACTACTACATGTTCCCTTTTGTGTATTTTCTCCAAACATTTGAAGCATCTCAACTTCACAAAAATGATCATTTTGATTTGATTGTATTTGATTTTCTTTATTTGAAATATCATGATAAGTGATGATTTTATTGATGTGTGCAACTTTTGAAGCGTAACTTAATATTACAGATATATCATGACTTACTACAATTATGGTGATAGTTTTATTTAATTCTTTGAGTAAATCATAAATTTGTTTTTGCCAACTTACATCAATACTAGCTGTTGGTTCATCTAGGAGTAATATAGAAGGATGACTACAAAGAGCTCTTGCTATCATAACTCTTTGTCTTTGTCCTCCTGAGAGTGTTCCTATTTTTTTATTTGCAAACTCTTCCATCCCAACTTGTTTAAGTGCATTTAACGCACAAGATTTTTCAAATTCGTTATATCCGATTTTAAAATACTTATGAAGAAAATTTTTACTTTTAGATTTTTCATTTTCATCTCGTATATGCCCCATCATTACAACCTCAATAACCTTAATAGGAAAGTTAGTATTAATGTTTGTATTTTGTGGAACATAACCAACCTTGGAAAGATTTAAGGAGGGTTTTTTCCCTAAGATTTCAATAGTACCTTTTTTTATTTCATTGATACCTAAAATGGCTTTCAACAGTGTAGACTTTCCTCCACCATTTGGACCAATAATAGCCAGAAAGTCTTGTTTTTGAACATTTAAATTGATGTTTTCGAGTATTATTTGTTTGTCGTAGGAAAATGTAAGGTTTTTTATCTCAATAATTGACATTGATTATCACTTCTTTTATGTATTTTTGATTATTATATCGAAATAATCATTTATTGTTATTGTATATCTTAAGAGGAGTGCAACTTAAAGTTGCATAACTCCTTATTTATGTTGAGCAGAGATACCTTTAGCAAATGAAAGTAGATTTTCATTCCATTTAGGATTTAGAGGACTAATTTTTATAACAGGAACTCCAACTTCTTTGGCTATTTGATTTGCGGTTTTTGTTGAAAATTCAGGTGCTGTAAATATTGCTTTTACATTTTCCTCTTTAGCTTCTTCGATTAAATATGCTATTTGTTTTGGTTTTGGATTTTTCCCACCAGACTCTATAGCAAATTGTTCTAAGTGATACTCTTTTGCAAAATATCCCCAAGATGGGTGAAATACCATAAACTTACTATGTTTAGGAGTGTTTTTTAATATATTTTTTATATTTAAATCTAATTGATTTATTTCACTTAAAAAATTATCAAGATTTTTTTGATAATACGCACTATTTTTACTATCTAGTGTAGATAAAGTTTTGAAAATATTATGTGCCATTGTTTTTACATTTGATGGACTTAGCCAAGTATGCGGATCTTTGTTGTCATGATGTTCTTCATGATCATTATGCTTTTCATCTTCATCATGGTGTTCATGATGTTCATGATG
>Ga0193963_1001508_pt1 | contig 11517 bp, 8 predicted proteins | sample FB_6_MG_FD_140359 | JGI IMG/M metagenome (GOLD analysis project Ga0193963, IMG submission 140359) | Microbial mat bacterial communities from the Broadkill River, Lewes, Delaware, United States - FB_6_MG | ecosystem: Environmental > Aquatic > Freshwater > River > Microbial mats | place: USA...
GAAGCAGCCGTTGCGGACTGGCAAGCGATCCGGGTGGGGCTGGATGACGTCCGGGTCAGCGTGGCCTCGGAGACTGCGATCGCTTATCTCAGCGTTCGTACCTACCAGTACCGCCTGACCGTATCGCGGGCCAACCTTGACGTCCAGCAGGATACCTATGACATTCTTGCCGACAGGTTTAGCATCGGCTTGAGCAATGGACTGGCCGTGCAACAAGCGCGTTACAATCTCGAAAGTACGCGCGCCGAAATCCCCTCCCTTGAGGCCGGGCTGGAAAGCGCCCGAAATGCCCTCTCTGTATTGGCCGGCGAGGTGCCGGGCAGTCTGCAGATCCCGGATATCGGCCGGATACCCCAATCTGATCTGGTGCTTGAAGGCATTCCCGCGGACCTGTTGCGCCGCCGCCCGGATGTCCAACGCGCCGAGCGCGAACTGGCCGCTCAGACGGCGCGAATCGGTGTAGCCGTGGCCGATCTCTATCCCAAGTTTACGCTGACCGGCTCCATTGGACTGGAGTCTTTGGAGGCGTCTACGCTTTTTGAGTCAGACAGTGGGGAATACAGCATTATACCTGGCATTCGCTGGCCGATTTTCTACTCCGGTTCTATTCGCAACAATATTAAAATTCAAGAAGCGGTCCAGGAACAGTACCTGTATGCGTATGAATCCGCGGTGCTTAATGGTGTCCGGGAAGTGCGTGATGCGTTGATGGATTACCGCAAGGAAAAAGAGCGTCGTGCTTCGCTCAGGGTCGCTGTCGACGCTGCCCGCGCCGCGGAGGAGCTGGCCCAGGATCAATACCGCAATGGCCTTTCCGACTTCAACAATGTGCTTGATGCACAGCGTTCGCTGCTCAGCTTCCAGGAAAAGCTCGCCGTAAGCGAAGGCACGGTAAGCCGGAACGCCGTCCGACTCTACAAGGCACTGGGCGGCGGGTGGCGTGCTTTTGAAGAGTAGGATATGCCGTTTTCAACGGCATGCTACCCACAATAATGCTTTATTAGGGGGTTGACGTTCAACGGAACAAAAAGTTGTGCTAAGGATTCCGTTTTCGTTGTGGGCTGTACCTCGGTGTTGATATGTCAGGTCAGCCCATGGCTGTTTATAAGAAAGAATCCAGCAAGCAACTGGATTCTTGCTGTTTTTGCCTAATTGTTTTCTTCTTCTGAGTAATGCTTTTTTAAACATTTTTCGCATATACCGTGGCTGAATTGGGCATCGGAATGTTCACAAATGTATTTTTCAAATTGGTTCCAAGCGCCTTTGTCATCACGAATTTCTTTACAGTGAATACATATAGGTATAATGCCTTCTAATTTTTTAATTGTACATAGGGCTTCTTGAAGTTTTTTGTTGCTTTTTATAGTTTCGTGCCATCTCCTAACAGAAAAAAATAACAGGCAAAATGTCAAAACGATTACAGTAGATAATATTTCATCCACCTCGTATTTCTCATATTCATTTGAGAACGCAACAATTTTTTCGAGAACATCAAATTTACCGAAAAGAAAAAATGAAGCAATCAAAATAAAAGCCATGATAGACAGTTCGATAGCTATTTTGCTGATTTTTATTTTCATGCTGAAGTTTCCTAAAAATTAAACACGGTTTAGCAGCAACTCAAAACGTGACTAATAGCGGTGTTTGTCAGCAAGGTTTAGATGTGCTCTGCCCAAAATACCCCCGTCCGCTTCCTCTGAATTGATTTGGAAGCTGCTATCCTTATGCCATCTGCCTTACAACGACCCGATTTCGACCACTCATTTTCGCATCGTACAGCGCCTTATCCGCTCTGTCAAAAACCATGGAGACATCTTTGATGTCACCCAGAAACGCGACCACACCCATACTGATGGTGACCTTGAGCGGTTTATGAGCTTCGATGGGCACCTCGCTCATTTCCACTTCGGCTCTTACCTTTTCGGCAACCCCGGCGGCCTCTTCAAGGGATGTATGGGGCAGCATGGCAACAAATTCTTCACCGCCGTAACGCCCCACTATGTCCGTTTCGCGCATATTTTCTTTTATGATTTTTGCAACCTGGATGAGTACCTGGTCGCCTGCGGCGTGTCCGTATGTATCGTTCACATTCTTGAATTTATCGATATCGCACATGAACACGGTAACCGGGTGAGCGTATCGAAGGAAGCGTTTGAACTCTTTTTGAACCAGATCGAAAAAGTGCCGTCTATTGTTCATTCCCGTTAGCCCATCAGTGGTGGCTAATAGTTGGATTTTGTCAAAAAGCCGTGCATTTTCAATGGCTGTGCCGGCTTGTTCGGCAAGGGTGTTCAGCCATACCGTGTCGGTTTCCATGCTCTCTACGGAAACGATGAGCACTCCTTGAACCCCCTCATTGTACAAAATCGGAATTCCGGCGACACACCGCTCATCTTCCTTTTTTAACGGAATCGGTTGGTTTATCTCCCAGTTTGAGACGTAGACCGTATTTTTTGTCTGAAGTATTTCAGAGAGCAGTCCATCGTCATTCGGATCAATCACGGTACCTTCCGGCAAGATTTCCCTGGGATATCCTGCGGTTGTCTTCACGACATAGGCGTCGTCGGCGTTGATGAGCATCACGGCGTATTTGAAGTCAACGAATCGTGGTACGGCCTGGAGTACGCGCTGCAACACTTCATCCAGCTCCAGTGTTGAATTGATGGATCTGGTAACGTCCCGAAGGGTTTCGGCCATGACCCGTTTTTGTTTCTCGCTTTCGAGCTGGGTCAGGGAGTGCATGGCATAATCCACCGATTGTTTCAACATGATCAGCGTTTCCACCCGTGCCATGAGCTCTTGGCCTTCAAACGGTTTTTGTACATAGTCGTTGGCCCCGGCTTTGAAGCCCAGCAAAATGTCCGATACCTGATTTTTTGCGGTCAAAATAAGAACCGGCAATTCGAACAGCGGATATTTTGAGCGAATTTTCTCACACACCTCGTAACCGGACATGTTCGGCATCATGAGATCGAGAAGAATCAGATCGAATGAGGGATTTGTATCAAGTTTTTCCAAAGCGTCCTTACCGCTAAGTGCCGTGGTGACTGTGTATCCTTGCATGGTTAGAATATTGACCAGCACCTGGATATTGATGGGCTCATCGTCAACCACCAGGATATGTTTCTTTGATGAAACCACGGCAGGGGTATCCTCCCGGGCAAGGATGTGAGCACTCGGCTCGGCTGGCTTTTCCAACGGCAATATGGGAGAAAGCAGGTCTTTGGAAAAAGATGATTCGGAGATGTCATCGGCAACGGGTAACGAAAAACGGAACACAGATCCCTGTTCAAGAGTGGAAGAAACCGTTATGGTCGAGCCGTGCAGTTCCAACAGTTTTTTGGTGATGGAAAGGCCCAGTCCCGTACCGCCGTACGTTCGAGAGATGGAACCGTCCACCTGTTCGAAGGATTCAAATATACGATCGAGTTTGTCTGGAGGAATGCCGATACCCGTATCAATCACAGATACGCAGACGTTTCCTTCTTCTTGTGTTGCATTCACGGTAATAGACCCGGATTCGGTATACCTGATGGCGTTGTCTATGAGATTCAGAAGAATTTGATGGATGCGATTTTCATCCGCCGCCACAAACGGTATGCCTTCGGGAACCGCATTTTTCAGCTTGATCGGTTTTCCATGAGCCAGCGGTTGTAAAAGCCGAAAGATCATTTCAACGATGGGTCTGAGGGCCACCGGTCTTTTTTGCAGGTCCAGCTCACGGTTTTTCAATTTCGTGAGATCCAACACGTCGTTGATCAAGTGGGAAAGCCGCCGGGCACTGCTGTTTACCAAAGACAGATTGTGAATTTGATCCTCGTTCAAGGGGCCTGCGGCTTCGTTCAGCATGGACTCCATGATCCCCACAATACCGTTTATGGGCGTCCGCAATTCATGGGAAGTATTAGCCAGAAACTGGTCTTTCAGCTCATCCATGCGTTTCAGGTCATCGTTTTTTTCCTGTAGTTCAGCCGCATGTCGCTTCAGATCACCAATCAAGCTTTTGATTTTGCGGGCCATGATTCGAAAGGCATGGGTCAGCGAACCGATCTCGTCGCTGTTTTCAGGTTCCTCAATATCTGCTTCGAAGTTTCCCCGGCCGAACTCTTCCGCAGTTGCCGCCAAGGTCATGAGAGGCTGGGTGATGCTTCGTGTTATGAAAAATGTGATAAGGACAATGACAAAGAGCCCCAGAGCGGAAACCATGATCACGTAATTTCGAATTTGAATGGCACTTGCAAGCACCGTAGCTTCCTGAACGCGGACTTCAACGGACCAGGGAGGGGTGTCCGTGCCCAGACGGATGGGATAATAAGCGGTATAAAATTCGTCTTCAAAAGAGATGTGTTGTTCACCGTTTTTAACAGCCTGTTTGACACTCTTGTTTTTTACTTTTCGGTTTAATTGCTCTCGATCGACGTGCGCGACGTAGGCGCCGTTGTTGGCGAGCACGGCGACGGTGCCCGTCCCATACGGCTTTACGTCCTGAACCATCTTCTGGAGACGATCCAGGGTGATATCGGCGGATACGATCCCCATGAATTTGCCATCATGCATCAGGGGAAAAAGGAAGCTCACCAATAGTGTGTCCTTTCCGCTTACCCGATAATAAAAAGGATCGGGCAGGTACTCTTTGAGTGTTTTTTTGGGAATATGATACCAATGCTCCGTATCATACCCAGCAAGCGGTTCAATGGATATTTTCCCATTGTCTCGAAAAATATAGGGCAGATACCGTCCTGTATGATCATGTCCCGGCGTGGCGTTCCGAAACGTATCATCTTTCCCGTCCAGGGCGTTGGGCTCATACCCCAGGCAAAGGGATAACATTTTTTCATCCGCTTCGAGGATATGCTCCAGAAGCGTGTCCATCATTTTTCGGTCCGTGGCACCGGCATTTTTGAGGGCCTCAAACGTCGATTTCATGGTGACTGCCACGGTACGAGATGCTTCAAATTCCGCTTTCATCCGATAAGCGAATTTCCCGGCAATCTCCATTGCCGTTCGGTTTAAGCCCTGCTTAACCCCTTCCAGGGATATTGATGAAACAATGAAAATTACCGCCAGAAACGTTATCCCCACTGCCGTGGTGATCCAGATAAAGAGTTTGGTCCTCAGTCGAGCATTTTTGAACATAAACCGATTCCTTGTAAGACTCGTTAGAGTATGCTTGATTCTTCGGTATTGTTTCTTTTTTGGCTTAACACTTTTAATGATGAGAAATCAATTTTAAAATTAAAGTGGAAAAATCCAAATGACACATTGGCAATCAAGCATAAATTGTAGCCCTTGTTAAACTATCTGGAATGTGCATGTTCACATGCCTTGCTTTTTTGACTTAAGCTGTGCTAATTATTTTTCAATTCGTAAGATCCATTTCATAAATCAAAGTTAGCCATAAAAAGGACAGGGCCATGAAACAGCCTGAAATTGATTATTGGATCACCTGTATGCTGGAAACATTTGAGAATGTATCAGATCTCAATGTAACTGTGGGCAAATCCCTGCAGGTGGAGACTTCCGGGCAATTGACCGATGTGCCCGTATCGCCGCCGGTGCAGGAGCTGACCCCTTTCCAGGCCGAAGTGTTTGCATTGAACCTGATTAACGGCGATCCCCGGCTTCTGGAGGACCTGGTTAAAACAGGCTCCTGCGATTTGTCCTACTGGCTGGGAAACAAGGCACGGTTCCGGGTGAATATCTTTAAGCAGAAAAATCATTTGACCACCATCCTGCGAAAGCTGGAAACCACCATCCCCAGTATTGATCAGCTTGCTTTGCCTCCTATTTTCAGAAAGATGGGCGAGGAGAAGAACGGTTTGATTCTGGTGACCGGCTCCACCGGGTCGGGCAAATCCACCACCTTGGCCGCTCTGCTCAATGAGATTAACGAAGAAAAGTCTCTTCATGTGGTGACCCTGGAAGATCCGGTGGAGTTTGTCCATCCCCATAAAAAAGCCACATTCAACCAGCGGGAACTGGGAAATGATTTTGATTCATTTCCCACAGGGTTGAGGGCGGCCCTGCGCCAGGCCCCCAAGGTGATTCTGGTGGGGGAGATGCGGGACAGGGAAACCATGGAGATCGGTTTGTCTGCAGCAGAAACCGGACATCTGGTGCTTTCCACCCTCCATACCGTTGATGCCGGCCAGACCATTAACCGTATTCTGGGCATGTTTGAACAGGAGGAACAGGCCCAGGTTCGGGCCAGGCTTGCGGATACTGTCCGGTATATTGTCTGCCAGCGCCTTCTGCCCCGGTCCACAGGCGGCCGGGTGGCGGCCCTGGAAATCATGGGGATGAATCTGCGAATCAACGATATTATCCTGAACGGTGAATCGGAAGGAAAAACCATGCATGAGGTCATTACCGCCTCAACGGCATTCGGCATGCAAACCTTTGACCAGCATATCCTGGACCTGTACAAGGCCGATATTATCACCGAGGAAACCGCCTTTTCCTATTGTTCACAAAAGAGTGTGCTGTCCCAGGGCATGGATATTCTCAAACGGGAAAAGGGTGAGAAAACTTCAGCTATTGAAGGTTTGACCATTGACTGGAAAGAAGAAACCGATACCGAAGAGAACGGGGAGGAACCATCATGATATCCCAGTGTCCCCACTGCAACCAGCCCCTGAAATTCTCCCAGCCCCAGATGGAAAAGTTCAAACAGGCCCTGGCCCGGCTTCCCGAGGGGCGGGCCTTGAAATTCGGCTGTCCCAAGTGCCGGACCCCCATTGAGGTGAATAAGGACGGGGCATTGGCAGAAAAGGCAACGGTGTCGCAAAAACAGGCTGCCCCCCCGGTCAGTCCGCCGGAAGCACCGGATATTGCCTGGCTGGTTTCAGGCGTTGAGGAGGAGGAAACCCTTGTGGACGATGTGCCCACAGCCATGGTGCTGATCAATGACCCGGCTGTCCGGCAGCAGGTTACCGATGTATTAAAAGAAAGAAATTTACAGATCCACTGCCCCGAAAATGTGGATGACGCCGTTGCCGGCCAGCGGTTTAAGACCTACGATGTGGTGGTATATTCCACCGGATACGAAGATGGGCCGTTGGATGCCCATGATTTCCATAAATTTATGTCTGGAATGAGCATGAAACGGCGGCGGAATATTTTTTATGTGCTGGTGGGCAATGAAGTCAGGACCCTTTACGACCTTGAGGCGTTGACCCTGAGTGCCAATCTGGTGGTCAATACCCGGGAACTTCCCCATTTTGTTAAAGTGTTTCAAAAGGGGATGAAAGGATATGAAAGCCTTTTGGGACCTTATATTTCCATGCTTAAACAGCACGGCAAAAGTTGAACAAGCGGATAAAGAATGCCCCCGCAACCCTGCGGGGCATTTTTTATTCCAACGTTGCAAACTTCTCGTCAATCAAAAATGTTAATGCGTTTGCCCTGCCGTGTGTCCGGTTCACCCGTTGGTTCAAGTATCGGTGGAATTTTATTTGAAATTTGCAATTATCTTTTCATTGATACAGCTACGCATAAAACCATTCATTCCAGTCATGTCGTTTGAAGCATAAAACTCAAGCATGAGTGTGTTGAACTCAAGCTGTCGTTTTACTGGAACGTTGATTACAGGGTAACCTTCATTAAGTAATATCCCGTTCATCATAAAACGCCCCATTCGCTTGTTGACATCCCAGAAAAACTGAGTGCGAGCCATTTTTAAAAATGCTGCGACAGCTTTGTCGTAGACATCAGTTATTTTGTCGATATCAGATTCGGTTTGTAACCATATTTCATCGAGTTTGTCTGGAGATGGTGGTTCATGCTCAGAACCACTTATGGATACGTTACCTGAACGAAAAATACCCCATTCAAAGGCTTCTTCTTTGGCAGCCAACGCATGAAGGTCAAGCACAACTGCTTTTGAAAATTGAAACCGATTTTCTTCAATTAACTCGAAAATACGTTCCCATACATTTGCCTGGTTTATAACCATATTTTGGTCACTGATTTTATGCCCACCAACAGTGACGCCATCTAAGATGGTTTGAACCTCAGGTAATGTCATTAAAACACCTTCAAGGTTTACGGCTTCATAAACCAAAGAAGGAACTTCTCGAATCGCGAGATGTTTTGCCATTCTTTTGTTTGGTGTCATATTCCAATATGTATCTGAAATAGCCATGTATTTTATCCGGTTCGGTTGCGTTTTGGTTATAGTTGTTCAAAACAACTCAGTATATTTACGGTACTTTAAGCAACATTTCAATTGGATAGGGAAAATGTAGGGATAAGAATTAAGTTACTCGTTGGTCAGTGGTGGTCAGTGGGGGGCAGTGGGGTGAGGTCAGTGGGTCGTGAGGTTGGGGGTCAGTGGGTCGGGCTCATGTAATGACTTGTAATCATGGTTGATTTTATAAAATATATATCCTATTTTGATCTTAGAGTCCCTTTTGGGGAAGTAAAATTATGGTTTTAACAAACAAGTGAATACGCCCTAAAATAAAAATGCCACGTGCAAAAAGATTTTATATTCCAGGTTGTGTATGGCACATAACCCATCGTTGTCACAAAAAAGAGTTTTTGTTGAAATTTGCTCGAGACAGGAATCGTTGGTTAGATTTGCTTTTCAAGGCAAAGCAGAAATACGGACTTGAAGTTTTAAATTACATTGTCACTTCTAACCATATCCATTTGCTGGTATCAGATAACGGTAACAAAGATACAATCCCAAAATCAATGCAGGTTATTGCCGGGCAGACCGCTCAAGAGTATAACATAAGAAAGAGACGGCGAGGTGCTTATTGGGAGGATCGTTACCATGCAATGATAATTGGGGTCAGAGTAAAATTAAATACCAGGCTTTCTCCACCCAATGGGCTGGCCTCTTTTTTTCTCTCTAACCCGTCTGCCTGTTAATGTCTCAATCTCTTTTCGGAATCGGTCATTGCCAACAACCATGCCTTTATTGGTAGCACTTCGGATTAGCTCTATCTATCGGTCATTAATATGATACTCAAATAATGCTTGATACTTATTACAGCGTTCTTTGGTGTCTGATCCAAGCATCATATACTCTGGGTGAGGTGTGCACAAATCAGAAGCCTTTCCCAAGGCATTGATCCGGTAGCTGGACCAACGATAATCTTCTGGAGATAAAACTATTCCAGCTCTGACCGGATTAAGTTCGATATATCTATAGACCTTAAGGAGATACGTTCTCGATTCAATCAGGCAGGATTTATAACGGCCTTCCCAAAGGGTACCACTTCGTTTGTATTCATAATTAAAATAACGGACATAGCGACGCCCTAAAGCTTGCATCATGCTGCTGATGCCTTTTTCCTGCCGAGGAGTACACAATAAATGGGTATGGTTGGTCATCATTACCCAGGCATGGACATCTACCTTATACTTTTTTGAGTATTCCTTTAACCAGCCGGCATATGCGGCATGGTTGTCATCCGACCCAAAACATACCTGGCGGTTATTACCTCGCTGAATGATATGAATTGGAATATTCTGGGGAGCTATTCGTAGCAATCGAGCCATAAGTTCAATCTATCATTCACTTGTGGAATAATTCAATATTTAATTTTACTCCGACCCCAATTACACCTGTTCTGATTGATTTCATGCAATGATGCGGGCGAGACGCCCGCGCTCCCAGGTTAAATTATTTCTGACTCATTCTTAAATAAAGATGATGTCTCGGATTTATCGTCAGATCCTTTTTCCCAACCTTAGGTTCAAGGTCGTTCCCATCATCAAACCCAGGGACAGAACAAGGACCCTTCCATTTGAGACCCTTTCTTTCTGTGTGACGATTTCACATTTTTTTCACCTTTTATCGACACCTTTTCCACATATGGTTGGCTAAAATCAGAACCATAATTATATGGGTAGTTGTATTTGAAATCAGGGTGTAACGATTGAGGAGAATGAAATGAACAATAATACAATAAAAAAATTCAAGGGTCCCCTGCTGACAGCAGTGTTCTGTCTCATGGTGGTGGGGGCCGGTATGCTGGGCATGGTAAAGTTGGCCGATTCGCGCCAGGTCCCACCCCATAAACCTGAGCCGCCCAGAGGCCTGAATGTCTCTGCCGTTCCCGTTGAAACAGTCTCTGTCCGGCTCAAGGCCTCGGGATACGGCCAGGCCGATGTGGTCAATGTCCAGGAGATTTCCCCCCAGGTTTCCGGCAATATTGTTGAAAAACACCCGGCTTTGGAAGAGGGGGGAATGGTGAAAAAGGGCGAGCTTTTGTTCAAAATTGACGATACCGATTATGCCATTGCCCTGGAAAAAGCCAGGGCAGAGGTGAAATTGGATGAGGCGGCCATTGCCCAATACCGGATCTCCCTTGACCGGGACAACGGTCGACTGGCTGCTGCCCAAAAAAACACCCTGCTGGGCAAGGCTGAATATCAGCGCCTGAAAACACTTTACGAAAATGACCGGGTAGGTACCCTCTCCAATGTGGAAACGGCCGAGCAGAGTTACAACTCCCTGCAGGATACGGAAAAGAGCCTGAAAAAGACCATTGCCCTTTATCCCCTGCAGATTACAGAGGCCCAAAATGATCTGGCAAAGGATAAGGCGGATCTGAAAACCGCTGAACTAAACCTGGCCCGCTGCACCATCACGGCTCCTTTTTCAGGACGAATCAAGACTGAAGCGGTTGAAACCGGGGCCTATATGGCGGCGGGCACTTCGGCGTTGACCCTGGCCGATGATCGGGTCCTTGAAATCCAGGTTCCCCTGAGTGATAAAGACGCCTTTGAAGTCCGTGGACTGGGCAGGAGCGGCAACTGGTTTTCAGGCATAGAAAATGTGGACTGCCGGGTGCAAAGCGTTACCGGCGGGGTGGCTGCCTCAGCGGCAGCAAAAATCCACCGGGTGATCCGGTATGATGCCGATTCCAGGACCCTTTACCTGGCTGTCCGGGTTTTTTCCGGGCAGACCGGCATCGGTACTGAAGTCGGCCACAAAAACAGCGCCGGAACAGCCGGCACCGGCATCTCTTTGATGGAAGGCATGTTCTGCAATGTGAACTTTGAAGGCCGCCAGGTGGACAATACCGTAAAAATTCCCCTCACCGCCTTAAATGCCGACAGTACCGTTTTTTTGTCCCGGGATAGCAAATTAAAAACCCTTAAAGTCAGTCAGGTCACGGCCAACGCCACCCATACCTGGGTTTCCGGCGCCTTTGAGGCTAATGATTTTCTGATTACATCATCATTGTCCAGCCCCGTTGAAAATACCGCTGTCTCCTTTTTTGATTCAAATGCCATGGGGCAGGGCGGCAATCAGATGGCAATGCTCTCCGGGGGTGCCAACTGATGGGGCTGCTCATTGCTTTTGCCCGGAACAAGGTTTTTGCCAATCTGGCCATGTGCGCCGTCATGGTGGCAGGGATTCTGGCCGGTTCCGTAATGGTCCGGGAGGATATGCCGGAGATGGATCTGGATACCATTGTCATCAGCGTCTCCTATGACGGGGCCGATCCCGAAGAAATAGAAGAGGGGATCTCCCGGAAAATAGAAGATGCCATTGAC
>Ga0193963_1001509_pt1 | contig 11512 bp, 11 predicted proteins | sample FB_6_MG_FD_140359 | JGI IMG/M metagenome (GOLD analysis project Ga0193963, IMG submission 140359) | Microbial mat bacterial communities from the Broadkill River, Lewes, Delaware, United States - FB_6_MG | ecosystem: Environmental > Aquatic > Freshwater > River > Microbial mats | place: USA...
AGCTGCCTCTCTCTGTGCAGCGCTTCCACCTATATCTGCATACCCTTGGAGTTGTTCCTGCGCTTGATCTGCTGCTAACCCAATATCACCCCTAGCCTGACCATAACCACTAGCTATATCACCTCTAGAGATTTGACCTGAATCAATTAGCGCCTGCCTAGCCTGATCCGTTCCGCCGGTCACGGCTTGTTCAGCCCTAGTTGCTCCTGCTGTTAATGTGTTTTCTATTCCGCCTTGATAGCCGCTTAAAATATTTCTCGCTCCTGCGAACCCTCCGGTTAGAGCAGCTAGCGATGGGTCAAACTGAGAGGTTAAGTCTTCACGACCCATTCTCTGACCTTCTTCAAGAGCCTGTAGCTGTTGCCCAGCAGCGGCCTCAGCGGATCGTCTAGCAGACGTTTGCCCTGTTATGTTTCTTACAAATCCGCCCATTCTAACCTCGTTAAACCTAGCAAGTTGATATCAATCATTTTGTTCATTTTCGGATAAGCTTTTGATAGCCTGCCCTCTTCAATAAACCCCATTCTCTTAGCAAATCGTAAAACTCTGCCGAAGCATTCTGGGATTTGTACTGTTATCTTCTCTATATCTGTAGTTGTAAACATCCAATCTATACCCATTTTTACTGAATCATAAGCATGAATAGATCTATACAGAGGCAAAACTGACGGGTGAAACTCAACCATTTTTGGATTAAGGTACTTAAAGTAATTAATCCCAATAAAGCGCCCGTCACTCTTTGTTATCAAGTAAATGTGATCGTCTCCGAACTCTAGCTTGGCGTCTTCAACCAAACATCCGTCAAACGATATTGCGTCCCATATAGCAGGATGAGACAGCACATACATAATGTCCTGTTCTCTATTGGTTTCTTCTATTGTTAAACCAGCACCCATCCCGTATCCCCTGTTGCAGTTGTCTTGATATACAAGCCACCACCAGTATCTCTATAAAGCTTATTCTCTGAAGCTTCAATCACACCTTCAGGACTTCCAGTACCTGTTACAACTTGCAGCGCTTCAACTAATCTTGAAAGTTGCTCCATCCATTCTGACATAATCTGAGTTGGCACATTCTGACCTGTTGCTAGTTGCGCCTCGGTTATCCTTTGGCCTCGCTTTGGTGGTATTACTGATTCTGTCATACTCCACTCTTCGCATTAGCTTCAAGTTTTAAGAAAGATGGATTTGAGTTTTCTGAAAAGTGAAACCTTAATACCCTACTTCTTGAGAATCTGCCAAGCCTGCGCCATATCGTTCGCCTTCCGTATTCTCCGATTTTACCAAGCCCGCGAAATAACTTATCGCTAAATGATCGGCCTCCGTTATCTGAGTAATCCATACCAACAAGCGGATTATTAACAAGCGTACCACTGCCAGCATCAAAAACCGCTTCTATTTGAGCTATATTCATAGATACGCCAGTGTTCTCAAATGGCTGTCCAGCGCATAATCTTACAATCACATTGCCGTATTCTTGATATGCTTCATCATTTAGCTCGCCTATCCGCCCATCAACAATATCGCCAACCAGTGTTCTATTGTACGCATTGACAAGCGTTGACACTCTCCATTGTATATCAGACTCATCAATCCTTGAGCTTCTTTCGTGCCATATCATTCTGCTGCCATACTTCGTGGCGGTTGAATCAAAAGATAAAGTTTTAGCTCCAAACGTTATCCCGAAAAAGTGAGCGCCGTTTAATGAATGATAAAACACGTATGATTCATTTAGCTGCTCCGGCGTTGCGTTTTGAAGCAATACATCAACGGGTATAGTTGAAATCTTAGTTAGACCGCCGCCTTGGAAAAGCCAGATAGCCTCTCCCTCATCGGCCCCTGAACCGATAAACGCAAACGACTGGTTGAACTCGTGAACTCCAAAAGTTGACCTAAGCCCTTTATTTAGCACACCGCCTCGAATAGGCGCAAAGACGAACTCTGTACTGCCTACATTTGAGTATGGTTCTATTGTTTCTTTGCCAAGAACATATAGAGTGTTTCTGTGCACATGCAATGCTACCGTATTGTCTGGATCAGCCTCAGCCTCAGCAAAGTCTAGCGCGTTGTATGCGGTTCCATCCCTTAGCTCTGAATGAAATATTATGTTTGAATTCGTCTTATTGAAAACGAAATATCCATCTATAAATACAACTGTTTCCGCAGGACCGGCAAAGTCTGGATCTGTTATCTCAACTAAAGAATCTGGCGATTGCGTAAAGATATAAGCTTTTCCGCCAGGAACAACAATACAAAGCTGTAGTCCGTTATCGGCCATCGATACGCGACCTGATCCCTCGATTGTTCCAAGCGAGTCAACACTAAAAGACTCGGTAAGATCAGGATTAACCGTCCTATTAAGTCTGTAAAGAGTATTGCCGTTCACAAAAAACGGTATCTCACTCATTACATGAGATCCGCGGTTAGGCTCTAGCATTTGACCTGCATCAATCATTGAAATGCCTGGAGTGCCGAACAGACACTCCCTTGAAAGCGTTTGCGTCTCGCTAACGTTTGTATACCAGTTCACGCATCTCTGTGCAGACAAAGGCAGAGAGCGACTCTGGTAAAAGCCGTTCGTAAACGGTAAGTTTATACGCCCGTTAGGTTTTGGCATTAATTAGCCCGTCCAACTGACTGAGAAGCAATAAGATTAACCGTATCTTGATTGTTTTCGCACCATAGCTCCACATAATCTCCGCTAGTAAACGTGTGCTGCCATATTGCTGTTATTGAAGCAGCCTTGGAAGAACTAACAGTACCACCTTTGCCAGTAACAACGACGGGAACACCGTTTATCGCTATATATACAGTTATCTGCTTATCACCACCAGATGCAGCAATAAAAGAGCTAGAGAAATCAATAGGCACGCGCACGTCATTTTCACCAACGTAAGTTATTCTCCCAGTCGTATCGCAAGTAAAATGGCTATCCCCATTACATGTCCATACGGAATTAACCTTAACTGGAGTATTTATTGCAGCTATTGTTGTTTCAAGTATATTTCCGCTGAATGACATTAGAGCATCCTTTCTAGTGTCCTGTATTCCGCTATTACCCGAAAAAAACCATCTAACGTCATCAACAGTTATAGTATCGAGCGGAATATCTAATCCTGAGAAATTACATCCTTGGACTGTAGCTATTGCGCCAGAGGTAACATTTCCAGAACTAGCAAGCCCTGTTATTCCAACTGAACCAGCAACCCCAACGGCTACACCATCATCTATCTCAATAGTAGAAGGCGTTGAGTTTGACATATCTAAAAATGTAAAATTCGGGCTGGTACTTTCCATAAATAATTTCGATATTGAGAATATAATACCATCAGCGCCTAGATTTGTTATCCCGTCATCAATATCTAAAGATGACGCACCCTCTATTAAAACAGTTTGCAAATTGTTAAATGTTCCGTACTTTGTGCCGGATAAATCTCGTACTTTATCACTCAAAAATCGAATCTGACCACCAACTGTATCTGTAAAATCATACCCCTGCGAAAGTGGGTGATCAACTTGCAAGTCACGAATAGTTAGCGATGCATCAACGGACGTGAACATCGTGCCGGTGCCACTGTATGTCAGCACAGGTGACAATATATTGTTGCCCGTTATTAGTGACTTGTCTCCCACAATAAATCGCTTTGCAGTTGTAAACGACGCACCTATGATAAATTGAGTCTCAGCATCAAGTGTTATTGTGGTCGCGTCTTGTGTTGGGAAATCAGCTTCTTTATTTATTATGATAGTATTGGATGGAGCGGGCGTGGCAGATGTTGATATTTGAATAACATCACCAGCTTGCCCAACATTAATCCCTGATCCAGCCTGAAAAGTTCTAGCTACAATAGGGCTGGCAGTTACATCCACGAACGACTCAGCTCCTCCGCTTACTCCATTAGCCAAGTCTACAGATAACTCTATACCGTTCGATGGACTAACCGCTACTGATATTCCGCCTCCTGACTCAATTGATCTTATCTTGTTCTGAGAGCCAGCAATCTGCAAGACTGGCGTTCCACTACCTTCAACAAGCAGTTCCGCTAACTGATACTGTGATGCGAAGTCATCAACTGCGATAGTGACATTCTTGCCGCCATCTTCCATATTAATAGAAGCTGTGCCGCTAACCGTAGTCTGCTTAGTGAATTTACTCCACTTCTTGCCAGAAGGTCTTGTATTAGTAACCATTAGTTGCCGCTCTCTTGAACGATTGTTCCAGTTGTTTCTGCCAGTATTGTATTTGTGTCTGTTTCGTAGAAGTGATAATTGCTATCCAATGTATCGCCTTCATTGCCTGAGCCGATAGGGAGCGTAGATGGGTATTGAGATAAAGGTCTGGTAATTGACAACTTTAATACTGACTTGTAAGCATCACTCGCATTCTCTCTCAAATCCATGCTTACCGCCACCTCATATTGAGGAGCAAGCTTGATAGCGAGGTTTAAAACAATACCCTCTAGCGCACCATCTGGAACGGTAATCTCATCGCCTAGATTGGACACAACCGTATAACCTAGCGCGATCCCTTTAGCCTCCCACGCAAACATCATACGGTTTAAATACCGTATAGCGTCGGTTGCTTCATTGGGCTGAATTGGCTGCTCGGATGATTGAACTATTATTTCTTGAAGTGCATCACGAATGACTGTGCTGGCTGTCTCGGTCACTTGAGGCCTCCGCTTTTACTTTTCGTGTGCGTTTTGATTTAGGCTCTTGTTTTACCCAGCCTTGATTGATAGCGAACTGCTCTTGTGCCCTATCCTCTCTGACCTCAATGAGTGAGCCGCTTGGTCGTTTCCATTGTGCCATTATTAAGACCTCATAGTTAATGTGTGTAGTATATAACTATAAGGTCTTAGAAACAAATTGTTGTGGTTGTTGGGTTATAAGGTGCTAATCCATCCAGGTGTTTACTTGCTCCAAGGCTTCAAACTCTCCGTCCTTGTTAAGTATTGAAACTTCTATATCTACATTTCCATTTCTAAGCTGCCATCCTTGCAACTCTATGACGGCCTTTAGAAAGTCGCTATTTTCAGGCTGCTCTTTTACATATTTAACTTCTCCGTTATCGTCTATTAGCAAGTAGCTCATGCTATTTACTCCTCAAATATCAAGATAATCAAACCCATCTATACACTGACTCTCACCGCATGCCAAATCAGCATAAGATTCGTACACATTAAGCGGAACCACAACAAACTCCCGCCTAACCTTGCCGTTAGTATTCTTCTCCTGAATAATCACGCCATTATTTGCCGCTTCTTCAAGCACTTCTGCGCGGTTTGTGCTTAGTGCTGAACTGTTATATTTTTTCATTAGTTATCCTCAACAATATTGGCACACAAAGGGTTACCATCAACATCATAGATAACCCTAACAGGCTTTGTGTAAACTCCATTTGTAACTGCCGCTATATTTACTCCTTTAACATAAGGTACTTGAGGCGCATCCATTAATTTAACAAGACTGTTTAGCATTTCAACAGATTCGTTCAATAGTTCAAAATGAGCCCTGACCTTGCCCATTGCTTTCTCTCTTACTTCTGGTGAGATTTCAGCGTCAATACTTTTGCTTCTGGATATACTTCCTATCATTTCTAATGGTTTCATCTTCTTGCTCCTTATTAGAATTAATTTACACAACATACTCTAAAGCATAAAAAAGAGGCCGTCAAGCCTCTTCTCGTTTTACCGTCTAACTATCATGAACCAAATCCATGTCCCGCGAAGAACGGATTCAAGGTTGCATAAGCAGGGCGTAAATCGAAACGTACGATCTGCTTGTTCTTGTCACCGTCAGCATACTTACTAACACGAATCTGCAAACCGTCTGCAGTTGTTGCGATAGTATCAGTACTGTAAAGCTTCTTAATCGGTACGGAACCAATCGAGAATGCTTGCTTGTGCCAGAACATATTTGGTTGGATAAGCGTTGAAGCTGCACCACCCAATATTACAACATCACCTGAGATAGGGGCGCTATCAACGGTATTGTAAGCACCTGTAGCTTCATAGATAGCTGGGCCATTGATAACAATGTTGCCTTCACCAGAAGCCCCAAGCGTTACTGTCTGAGCAACAACACCAGTGAACAACACATTAGAGCCTGTATCGTCAATCACTGGCTGTCGAGTCGACAAGTTAAGACGATTGCGACCTGCGATAGTGATGGTTTCACCGGCTGCAACCACCAAGTTAGCCTGGAAGCCTGTAACCGCTAAGGTCTGCTTCATAGTGTCTTTAGCAGTTACATAAGTAACATCAGGGTTAGCTGACAATGTACCTGCGCGATCCGCTCCAACACCAGTTGTATAGCTTGACATAGTGGTAGCTGTCATCACCTTAAGACCTGCGAAGTTATCACTAATGATAGCCTTCTGGTGAGCCTCAGAGATTAAACCACCCGCTGAACCACCAGCACCAAGCGAACGCTGATTAGACGCCAGCTTGGTTTGCGTGTACGGATTGACAGAATAACAACAGCTACCATCCATTGGGATTCCGGTAGACTGCATTACCGCGCCAGCTTCCGCAACATGATCCCAAGTACTAGCCGCCGTTCCAACAGTACCAGCAAGCAAGCCGCTGTTTACCATCATGTAGTTAGCGTAATCAACTTCAAGATCTGTAACGATTCGAGTCGCTGCAGGTTTCAAAAGCTGCTCAAGCTGATCCATCTTGATTGCTTCATCTGCTTCATCATAATCGACATCTACAGTGAAGTAATCTTGAACCGTACCAGTTGCTTTACCTGTGATGATGTCAGAGCGATTACCACCTGAAATATCACCGTTTGACGTACGTTTTGACGTGTAATCAGTAGGGCGCTTAAAGTCTACATTCTCACCAGATGACGGGTTGAACTTGCCATCGAGCAATTGTGTGTTGACGTTTTTAGATAAGACTCGTTCGCTTTCAAACTCATCCAAGAAAACCCGTGCTAGCTGACGGGTAAAGTTACTATCAAAATTATTAGCCATGAGCGACTATCCTCTTAAATTAAGTATATGTCGCGCCTTTCGGCCCCTTTTCTTTTAGGGGCATTCCTGAACCGCTTAACGGCTCTACTGGATTGGGCGCTGTTGGTGTTTTTACCCCAAGCGTAGAAGCCTTTTGCTTAATCTCTGTTTGAATACGAATAGCCGCATTCATAGGATCTAACTGACTGAGAGTTTCAAGCTCTAGCGGATTCTGTGCTAAGTACTTTGTAATCAATGGGCCTTGGTCGTCATTCAAAATAAATGACGCAACTTGCTCATTAATACCGTAGTTAACAACAGCATTGCCAGCCGCTTGTAACTCTGCTTCACTTACCCCAAGCTTTACCGCCCGTTCATTGTAAGTGTTCACAGTTTTAGAAAATTCTTCCTGCTTCTTACTTTCAGCTTCAAGTTTAGCTTTGCTATCTTGCTCGACTTTGTATTCTTGCTGCTTATCGTAAATAGCCGCTTGTCTTATAGCCTCATCCCTCTTTCGTAGATCGTCTTCATAGCTATCACTATAAGGATCAACGTCAGGTATTGATGGCCTTGTTTCCTGCGGTATTTTTGACTTAACATCTTCAAGTTGTTTCTTTAATGCTTCAGCTTCACGTCTAGCTTCTCTAACTTCAAAAGCCTTCTTTGCCGCTATATCATTAACAACTTTCTGCTGTTCATCAGAAAACAATGGTTTATTATCGTGGTTCTCTCCACTATCCGGTGCAGTCTCCGTCGCAGCGTCTTGAGTTGTCGGTTCAATTGGCTGTTGTAACTCTTCCTGCTCACTCATGGTTTATCGCCCTCGCGTATTAATATCGCTAATCTGTAGCGTACAGTATTACTATTGAGTTATATAACTAATTGGATATATTGTCAAGATTGACTCTCTTGAGCATCAAGCACGACCTCGGCTTGCTCTATATAAGCCTCTTGATTAGTTGGCCCGACTATAGTGTCAACACCCATGGCTTCTCGAAGCTTGTTTAATGTGTCAGCTTGGGTATTTAAAGCATTAACCATTGTTTCGTTTTGCTTACGCTGCTGCTCACTCATAGCCAATATTAAGTCTTGTTGCATTTTCTCAAGCTTCAAATCAAACTCTTGCTCTTTCTGTCTTGCGCTAATCAAGCCTCCTGTCTCTCTAGTCTCAAGCTCTTTTAGCTTGATATCTTGATCGCGCATCTTGAGCCTTGCATCGATCTCTTGTTGCTGTGCTGCTGTTTGAGCTTTTAGCATTTCAGCTTGACCAATCAGCATGTTCGGGTCTGGCTGCTGCTCTTGTTGTGCTGCCGCCTGCATCTGTTGCAGTTCTTCGTCAGACATTTGTTCTTGAGGTATCAATCCGGCTTTAAACAACTCTTCACGCTTACGCTCTGCAATTAAATCCATGCCAGGTGCTGTAACGTTACTGAGCAGAACATCACCGCCGAGCTGGATGATAGATGGATCTACCTGTGCCATTTCTGTAATAGCTGCGACTGTCTCTTGCTGCCGATTCTGGAATGACGGGCCTGCGGAGCAAGTTACATCATACTTTCCTTGACTAAGATCATTCAACGTAACCATTTCGCCAGTTTGTTGATCTTGAACCTGCTGATTTAGCATTACCATGTCAAAACTTGCATCTTCTTTTAGAATTCTAACCTGTCGCTCGCCCTCATATACCGCTGGGATTGCGTCAACCAATATTCTAGCTGTGTGACAGATAGCGACTTCTTGAGATGAAAAATACTTAATCGTCCCAGTATCACCCTTGTTTTGCAGCTTCTCGATAGCTACACCAGATTGCAAGCCAGGATTATCGCCCATATTAGCTGCGAATAGTCCTGCTTGTTGTCCTACCAAGGTACGCATTGACTCAGCAAGCGTTACAAGACCTTGATTGATTACCGCTCCGCCGTTTTGCATCGGTGCGCCAGGTGCTTCAGGGTCCGCATTATAAAGTTGATACGCTTCTGAATTAGTGTTTAGTGTGGCCAGCTCATCCTGGTGTCCGATAGCCTGCTTCTCTGTTAGCCACCATTTAGCACGCGGAGCAAGCGAGCCTTCTTCGATCTCTCTTGATTTTGCATAGTTAAACACGCGACAAGGGTCAAGGATCTTCTCAACTGCACCCCAGTAGATAGTTTTATTCTCGAATATCTTAAAGTTTGCATAAGTTGGAATGAGTGGTATATAGCTAAATACCGTTTCTTTTTCTTCTTCTAGCCAGTCTGATCCATCAAACTTACGAACCCAAACCGTATTCTTTGGCCTAGTTCGCCTGTTCTTCTCAGTTACACCTATAGCAGCAAGTTCATCAGCTACCTTTTTAAAGTCCTCGTTATCTTCATAAACAGCGCCGTTGCTCATTAACACTAGCGTTCTTTTTGTCTGCTTAATTCTATATAGCTGACCGACCACAATCATTTCGGCTTTCTGCCAATATGCATCCGCATGACGATCATCACTCACAGACTGACCGCTGCCATCTGGAAACATCTCTTTGTATTTTTCAGGGCTTAATGCAGCTAATTTGAACGCGTACTTAGAGTCACTTCTATCTTGCCGTTCTGAATCAATATCAAACCACACTCGATCAATGAAATTACCGACTGGCTCAATCATTAAATCTTGATCAAAGCTATCATCGTCAACAAACTTTTGAACAACCTCCCACCCATCGATACCACCAGTAACCATTGAGCGACCAGCCAGATTGTAAACATGTTTGGCATTACTTATGTTCTCGATGTTTCTGATTAGTCCGTCAAGAGTTGCCGCAACATCTTTAGTTGCAGACCCTCCGGCTGGCTTAACTCTTATATCAAAGTCTGCCTGCTGCATTTCACCTGCGATTTGATCAACGATTGGATTTGCCTGATCAAATGTATAGCGTGGCTTCCCATCTGAAGCATTCCACCAGAAAGGCTCCCACTGACCATCTCGCTTATCAAGAAATAGATGTGCCTCTCGCGCTTTCTGCCGGTTGTCTTTGTCTGCATCCTGGCAAGTCGTTAGCAGGTCTAATACATAATTATGGTCATTAAAGTCTGGCATTATCCCCACCCTGAAGATTTAACTTTCTTGAATTTTGGTCTTGTTTGGTCGCTAGCCTTATCAAATGACAGTACCGCAGCATCAAATAGATTTGGTGACGGTATAACTAGCTTATTTCCGTCTGGCAAGCTCACACCCTTTCTCATTTCTTCTTTCGTATAAAACCTAACCGTACTACCTTGCTTTATTGGAACCTTTGAGGCTTCGGCTTTTAACTTTTCCATCATTGCGGGCTTTATACCTGTATTTGTCTCGGGATCGTATGACGCAAAGCTTATAAGCGTATCAGGATCATGATATACGCCCTCGGTAACAGCCTCCCACGTCCTAAATATCCTCTCTGCAAACCCTATAATATTCTGAGCCTTTTTATTATAAAGTACGTCTTTATTTAATAGACTCTTACTTCTATTGGTTAAGCCGGCCGTTTCACTCTTAAACTCAGCATTAGGGTCATTTATTTCTGTAGAACCTTTATAAGCATAAATATTTGTACCCTTTCCGCTAAAGCCTTTATCAACATTGTCTCTTAATGTCGCTCCAAGGCCATCAGCATCATACCCAAAAGAATCACAGCCATCTAGTATTGCCATCTTACATGCTTCGTCCATCTTCCTGTTACCGTTATCAGCTTCTATCTCGGTAACGTTAAAGAAAACTATGCCCTGCCTTGATACAAACCCGCAAGGGTCATTTCCTGTATCTGAAGGATCGCAGGCAGAAACAATAGCGCCTCTTTGCTGTATTCCGAGTTTCTTATGAGCATCTATACATACCTTGAACCAATCCTCCTTTATTACAGAGCTGGCTATATCATCGTTAAATTTGCCATACCATATACCATCAAACCTTGCTTGAGACATAATCCCTCGCTTTACTTTTTCTTTATCTTTAGCTAATTCCTGTCTTAGCGACTCATCGTGAACAAACCAAGGATTATCTTCAAATGTAAGTTTAATTATTAAATGGAAGTCATCCTCATAATAACCATTCTTATCTATATCCGCCTGATACGGTATAATAAACTCTTTACTCATTGGGTCTTGAGAGCTACCAGTATTCCATAAGTACCAAAGCTCTGCTCCTGGCGTATCTCTCAATGTAGGGCCTAGAGTGTCAATAGTTGACTGTTTGGTCTTCTCCGCCTCTTCCATTAAGAAGTATTTGTAATCAGCGGCACCCTTAATATCAATTATGTTCTGCATACCACCAAAGGTAAGCTTTCCGCCGTTAGCGTTTCTTATTTCCCATTTTGACGGGACAGGTAGAAAGCCGCCTAATCCGCTACGCCTAACAGTTGATTCAATTCCGGCGTATATCGACTCCCTTAAAGCAGTCATTCTTTCGCGCAACACATAAACCCTACTTCCGCAAGAATGAACGTCACTGGTCATTACATTTTGTGCAAATCTGGTTTTCATGCCACCGCGACCGCCAAAAAGAGCCTTGTATTTCTTGTTCTTTAATATTGCTGGCTCAAGCTTCTCAACCA
>Ga0193963_1001516_pt1 | contig 11496 bp, 8 predicted proteins | sample FB_6_MG_FD_140359 | JGI IMG/M metagenome (GOLD analysis project Ga0193963, IMG submission 140359) | Microbial mat bacterial communities from the Broadkill River, Lewes, Delaware, United States - FB_6_MG | ecosystem: Environmental > Aquatic > Freshwater > River > Microbial mats | place: USA...
GTGTTAGGTCAAGGACGGAACAATAAAACGCATTGTTCTTTTCCTTTTTTTCGCCTGCCCGGCAACGGGCAGGCGTTTTTTATGCATCAAAAAATTTAATCGTTTACAAGCTCCTATCATTCATCCAGAATTTCACGAATTTTCACTGCAATATCAGCCTGAGAAAACGGTTTTTGTATAAAACGGATATCATCATCAAGCACGCCCCGATGAGCTATGGCATTAGAGGTATAGCCCGACATATACAAGACCTTAATTCCACGGTGCTTTAACTCAATGGTCTCTGCCAACTGTTTTCCGTTCATTCCAGGCATCACCACATCAGTAAGTATCAGATTTATCGTTCCATCGTATTGATCAACTATATCTAAGGCCTTTCTCGGAGAACCGGCATCAAGAACAGCGTATCCCAGTAGAACAAGTATTCTTTTACACAATTTCAAAATAGCCGGTTCATCTTCAACCAGCAATATGGTTTCCCCTTTACCGAGTGGTGATTCTTCCATTATTAGTTTTGACTCATTCGCTTTTTCACCAATATATCTGGGAAGATATATTTTAACGGCTGTCCCCTTCCCATGCTCACTGTAAATATAAACAAAACCGTGGTTTTGTTTGACAATGCCATACACGGTAGCAAGCCCTAATCCAGTGCCGCACCCAACGCCCTTTGTGGTAAAAAATGGTTCAAACGCATTTTCCTGGGTTTCGTTATCCATACCACACCCATCATCACTAATGATTAGATAAACAAAGTCGCCGGGCCTGAAACCTATGTGGTTTTTACAATACCTTTCATCCAGTGAGATATTGCCTGTTTCAATAGTTATGTTCCCAATCCCTGAAATCGCATCACGAGAATTTACACAAAGATTGGCTAAGACCTGATCAACCTGAGTTGGATCTATCATTATTGAGTATATATTCTGTCCAGGAACCCATGACAGCTCAATATCTTCACCAATAATTCGGCCGAGCATTTTTAACGTAGTTTTAATTTTTTCATTTAAATCCAATGCCACTGGCGCTATGGTTTGTTTTCGAGCAAATGCCAGCAGTTGACGTGTAATTTCTGTTGAACGCGATGCTGCATTTTTTACCTCAAGCAAGTCATTATATAGAGAAGAATTTTCCTCCATTTCCTTCAAGGCGATGTCTGTATATCCTAAAATCACATTGAGCATATTATTAAAATCATGGGCCACTCCGCCTGCAAGACGACCGACAGATTCCATTTTTTGAGCCTGATAGAGCTGCTTTTCCAAAAGAACACGACTTTGTTCAGCCACTTTTCGCTCTGAAATATCACGCGTGACACCTTGAAATCCTATGGGGTTATTCTCTTTATCAAAAACCACCCTGCTACGTATTTCCACATTGATGCGCGCACCATTTTTTTGCAGCATCTCAATCTCAAATAGTATACCGGCGTCTTCATCTTTTTTTGAAAGAAGCCTTTGCAAACAATTCTTCGCTAATTCCAAATTTTCTAATTTACAGTGATCCGACAATAAGCTGCCAACCCATTCATCCTGGGTATATCCAAAAAAAGAAATTACAGCTTTGTTTGTATACGTAAATTGATAATTAAGATTCATTGTCCAAATGGCATCAAGAGTATTCTCAGAAAGGAGGCGATATTTTTTCTCGCTTCTCAACAATTCGTTTTGAAACGCTTTTTCTTCTGTCTGATCGCGGAAGACAAGAACCACCCCGATAATATCCTGATCACTGTTTCTAATTGGTGATCCACTATCGGCTATGGCGACTTCCCCGCCACCCTTTGAAATCAGGACTGTATGATTTGCAAGGCCAACGACGCCATTCTTTTTCAATGCCATGCCTACGGGATTCTCGCATGGAACTCTGGTAATTTCATTTATGATGGTAAAAACTTCTTCAATTTTATGTCCAATTGCATCTGCTTCCTTCCAGCCGGTAAGGTTTTCTGCAACCTCATTTAGCATTGTAATTTTGGCATTTCGGTCAGTTGCAATAACACCATCGCCGATCGATCTCAAGGTGATTTTGAGTAATTCCTTTTCCTCTGATAACGCTCTTTCTGCCTGATAGGTTTTTTTGACGGTAAATAAGGCCACGCCTAAAAACATTATGATCCAGCCAGGAAGAAAAAACACAGATAACGTCTTAAATTCTTGGTAAACGGTGTCGGCATCCTGAAGGAAACCGGTTGCTTTTTTTCTGGCATAACTCAAAAGAGCAGACATCTTTTGCTCTAATTGTTCAACGTGGGCAGCCCCTTCCGTCCAAGTTGTTTTTGCAGCGATGGCTTTTTCACCTTTTTTCACATTGGCAATAACACTTTCCCTTATAGATCGCCATTCTAAGAACATCACCAGTGCTTCAGAGGCGAGTGCTTGTCCCTCTGCGCCAAGAATATTCTGCTGGACTATCTGGAGGTTTTTGATCGTTTCTTTTTCAATCATATCAACTTTTTCCAAAGTTGATATGATCATTGCTTCGTCATTTACGATAACAACATCTTTCATATTACGATGCATTTTGAGGATATTCGCGTTTGCCTGGAGAGAGGCATTCGAGACAACAAGGGGATGATTGTGAATTATTTTTGTCAGATTGGAGATGCCATTCATCGCATGGAAAAAAAGAAAAGCATGGAATATATATAATAATAATAAGACAATAAAAGCGTAGAATATTCTCGTGGTTATCGATTTTTTATTCTTGGCTTTCATTTAGCCACCTCCCACTTGAAAAAAATTGATTTACATAGTTTTACTTTGTTAGCTTTGCTTTTATATGAACATGGATAAAACATAGCCCACCTTTGTGCCCCCAAGGTGTAATTAATTGTAATTTCTATTTGTTACGATTTTTAAATGATCCATTATGATACTATCTTTGTTCATTATTTCTCGCAACCTATTGAAAATAGATGATCTTTTTTATACCCAAATAACGAAAAAATCCATTTATTTCTAAAATTTGGAATTTAAAAAATAAGGGGTAGAACACGTTTTTATCTTATCATTTTTGCCCTCGGCCTGCCAGTTTTACCCGAAAAAGCATGCCAACCCAGCATTATGAGGATTTCATCTATTTCATAAGGCTCCAATTCATACCGGAATATAAAATCATGGCCTGTCCCAATTTCACACTTGGGGGGGTGTGAATAAGGCGTTTTTATGGTGATGCCTGCACTGATATGATATGATGATCAGATATATTAACAATAAGGAAAATCCATGTCCGAGCAAACTACGCCCTGGAAGCAGGCAGAAAATTTTGTGAGAAAAAGTCAAAACCGACCGTCTTCAAGACAGTCCCATTCTTCATCTTCAAGACAGTCCCATCCTTTTCTGGCAGAGGACCCTGACGCTGTGGTGGGGCAGTTCCAGGATCTGACTGTGAAAAACCTCTCCGACTATGGGGTTTATTTAAGTTTTGGCCAGGACCGGGTACTTTTGCCCAATAAGTACGTGCCGGAAAATGCTGCTGTGGGGCAGACAATCCGGGTTTTTGTCTATACTGATTCCGAGGACAGGCCAGTGGCAACCACATTGGAGCCTGCCGGGGTTGTGGGAGATGTTGTGGGACTCAAAGTCAAGGATACAGCCCCTTTTGGCATTTTCATGGACTGGGGCCTGGAAAAAGACCTTCTGGTTCCCCGCAGTGAACAGGAGGGGCGGATGGAACCAGGCGAAACCCATCTGGTCAGGATTTGCCTGGATGAATCCACCCAGAGGATTTATGGGTCCACCCTGATGTCAAACCTGGCCTCTGGTGATGCCGGGGAACTGTCTTATGGGGAGGCTGTGGACTTGATCATCCATAGTATTTCACCTATCGGCTATACAGCCCTGATCAATAAAACCTGCCAGGGCATGCTCTATAAAAATGAGACCTTTGAAGACCTCTCCATTGGTGACCGGTGCAGTGGGTATGTCCTTCGTGTTCGGGAAGACGGCAAGGTGGATTTAACGCTGAAACAGCCGGGATACGCCTCAGTTGAAGGCTCTGCCCTGAAAATCATCCAGGTACTTGAGGCGGGTGGCGGCGTAAGCCCCTGTCATGACAAAAGCCGCCCTGAAGAAATTCAAGCAGCATTTGCCATGAGCAAAAAGGAATTTAAACGGGCTGTGGGCAGTCTATACAAACAAGGCCGCATCACCCTGCACAAGGCTGACGGGATTCGTCTGCACACAAATAGGGAGCAATAGGAGACCACTTTTTTTCATGCATCAAAAAATTTGCATCGTTTAGGGGCCTGTGTCCTATATTTCAGCAATCAATCCCTGTTTGCAGGTGCCAATGTCAGTTTTTTTTTTGCATGGGCCTTAATAGCGGCATCCGAGAACCACCAGTACTGGACAGAACCATCCATAAAAGCTTTAACCAGGTCTTTCTGGTGGGGATGAAAGGTACGGGCTGCCGCCCCGCCCGGCAAAACCGCCATGAGCTTTTCATCATCTCCCATATCCGCCACAAAACGCAGGGATGCACAATGGGTAACGGCATAGGAGGCGTCGAAATCATACCATCCCCGATACAGAGTTTCACCGGACCCACCCATGGGCATGGGTCCTGTGCCAAACAAGGTCTTTAGTCGCCCCTTACGAACAAGGGGATTAACCAGCTCAAGGGTATGCAGATCCCCCCAGCGCCACTGGACAGGGTCATCGCCAAGGGTCTGGGACAACTCTCTTCGAGCGGCATGGGCGGCTCGGACAAAAAGATCTGCCATGGTTTCTGCATTACCTGCAGTGCGTACATCATCGAAAAAAAGACTCTCCCCGGCCAGCACAAACTGCAGGAGGCGCTCCTGCCAGTAATACCAGGAATTCAACAGCGTTAAAACCTTTTGTGGCCCCAGGTCATCTTCAAACACAGCCAGTGCAAAATGCCGGTATATGGTTTGAAAAATCAGAGGCCCTGCCTTTTCAGGATCATCTTTAAAATCCCAATCCGCCAGAATCCGTCCTAAATCGTTTGTTCCCCCGTTTGCCAAAAGAATCTGCGCCATAATCGGTGCGATGCGCCGGGCCATTACATTGCCTGTATCCCGTTGATATTGCCACAGATCCAAGGGCGTCTGCTTAGGTTTACCCGCCATGAGTTCCTTTAGCCTGGCATAACGGAATGACGGTGCAAAAAAGGAGGAATAGTAATGGGGAAAGCCCGAGTCCACCGTTTTATTGTTGCAGGTGCCCACCCATTTTTTTTCCGGGTTAGTCTGCCCGGGCATCTGATCCGGAGCAATCCAGCCCTGCCAGTTGTCAGTGCTGTCTTTGACCACATGGGGAAACGTACCACCGTTCCTGCGCACGGGAATTCGGCCGGATGCCTGGTGGCCGATATTGCCGGAAGCGTCGGCAAACACCCAGTTAAAACAGGCTATGGCCAGATCCTGCATAGCCCGGGAAATATCTTCTGCATTTTTTGCCGTAAGCAAATCCAGCAATCCGATGTCAGGTGTCATGGACTCCACCGGCGCAAATCTGAGCGTAAACACCTTATTGCCGTCCAAACCCTTGAGGACCTCGGACACCACCGGCCCCCTGCGGGTGGTCCGGATATCCAGGTCTTCTGTTCGAAAGCCACCGGGCGCATTCTTATCTTGAATTTTCAACCGCTCTTTAATATGCCCAAAGGCAATGGAATTGTCCCCTTCCAGATAATGATCCGGATTTGCCGGATCAACGGTTTCAATATAAAGATCCACCATATCACCATAATTGTTGGTGGCGGACAAGGCAATGTGCTCGGTGCGCCCCACCCCCATACCCGGGATGCCGGGGACCTGAACCCCAAGGGCCCGGATGCCCGGGCAGATCAGTCCCGCCGGATACCAGACCCCCGGCAGCATTCTTGGATCCAGGTGGGGATCGCCGGACAGCACCGCAGACCCGGTGACGGATTTTTCCGGAGCCACGGCCCAATTGTTACTACCCACCCGCAACATCCTGTCCCCGGCATAGGCCAAAAGCCCGGGGTCAAACGCCAGGGACAACCCGAGATTCTCCTTGGGCGGCATGGCAATAAAGCCCGTGTCATCAGGGTCATCCACATTGATATTTAAAGGCAGAAGCATGGCGGTTTTTTCATATCCCAGGGTATCCAGCAGCATCTGGGAAATAATCTCCGTGGTCAGGTTGGCTGCCGTGGAATATCCCATATAAAACAGTACGCCAAGACAGTTTTCCACCTGCCATAAATCCGGTTTTATTCCGGCCAAAGAAAATTCCAGAGCAAGGTCATCCGGGCATTTTTTTATGAAGGTATTTATGCCGTCCACATAGTGCTGTAACTGTTTTCGCAAGGCAGGATTCAATATCCGGGCCTGTTTTTTCGCCATGCGTGAAATTCCTATAGTGCGCATACGGACATCTAGGTCCCTGGCCAGCCCCCCAGCCAGCTCACACACCCGTCCTTCATAATACATCCGGGTCATCTGCATCTGGAACAGCCGGTCCTGAGCCGTAACAAACCCCTGGGCAAAAAACAGGTCCCCAATATTTTCAGCATGAATATAGGCAATGCCGGAATCGTCCCGGGTTACGGTTACGGGCCGGCTTAGGCCGACAAGGTTCAATTGTCCGTTATCCTGGTAATCATTCAACTGGGGTAGAAGGGAAAAAAAAAGCACACAGCAGACCACCAGCAAAACGACAACAACACTGACACGCTGAATCCATTTCATGGAGACTCCTTGACCGTTTTTAAGAATACCGCATCATATGCCCTTGGCCCCGGCAATGTCAATAAAGGTGGAGCAGCCCTACCGGCCATTTTTTGAAAAGGGTTGCGCCACATCCGAAAAGGGGATTTCATTATAATTTTTCCAAGTAGATGGGCTGCAGCCGACGTGGTCATGATAAAAAACAACATAATACCGACAACCCGATAACAAAATCAAAAATGCCGATGGGCACCAGATATAAACCTGTTTCTGTGGAGGTCGACGGGGGGCGGTGCGTTCGGGGCGGCCTCCCAGAACACCTGGTTCCATATCGTCAACAGGAAGTAAACCGTTAGACCCCCAACAAAAAGGGCGTCAATGCTGCTGGGAAGGGTATGGCAGGAGGCCGGAAGCCATGCAAACACAAGAAACAGGGCTGATTTAATAGAAAAAGAGAATATAAACAGACCGTTCAAAAGGATGGCAAGTCCCGGAGAGGATATGGGGTTTAGAATGGAGCCCGGCCAGGTTCAGCACACCGGTGCCCCCCATATATCAGACCGATGACCAGCAGCAGGGTTAAGGTGAAGATTTGGTTTAACAAAACATATTTAATGCTGGCGTGTATCCGTGTTGTATCGGCCTTCAGAATCATCAGGCCGAAAGAGGCAACCGGCATGATTTCAAACCAAACGTAAAGGTTAAACAGATCTCCGGTTAAAAAAGCGCCGTGAACACCGTCAGCAAAACTGGTTTGTAACGCCATCTTTAACCGGCCCCGCCTATTTCAGCTTTTCTCCTTTATGTTTTTCACGACACTCCCCCGGAAAAATTGGATCAAACATGGTGAGACGTTTTTGAGATGAGTACAATACCAGAAAATACCCGATGCTCATGGCAAAAACGACAGCAGCTATGGCCCACACGTATTCTGGGCTGATGGTGCTAAAGTCTAGAATGATAACTTTTCGGGCAATGGCCATCAGAGCGGTTGCCATGACGATCTGGACATGGATCACATCTTCTCTCAGGTAAATACATATATTTACAAATATTTCGATGGCAATTAATACTGCCATAAAAGCCGCAAAAGTGGCAAGGATATCACTGAGGGTCAGCAGGAATCTGGGGGGAGAAAGCAATTCTTGATACAACACCCAGCACACATCAACCACCCCCCAAAGGATTACAGCCGTCATAAGTATAGCCAGAACTCTTACGGCAAATCTGATAATGGAACGAAGTCTCAAGATCAGAGGTTCATCGCCGCGGTCATGATTATCCATTATATCTCTCCTATGTAAAAAGAATTATTATTCTAATGTAAATGTTTCTAAAATATTTAATTCTTGGCTTTGTTTAACAGCTTCGCCCAGGGTCAAGCAGACCATCCGTCCGCAAACCACACCTCACCTTCAATTTTGAGCAAAAACATCATAAACAGCCGTGTACTGTCCGTCAACAATCTCTTTAATTTCTTCACCTAAAGTTTCCTGTAAATTTATCGAGCTCCTTTATAGGCGACCATGGTTAGCCAGGCCTTGACGAAAACTTGTTGTGGGGTTTGATCCGGCACAGGGAAAGTCCTATAAAAATCAACGCCTAACAATCAACTTCTATGCCAATTGCATTTTAAGTTGCTGCTAAACTGTTTTTAATTTTTAGGTAACTTCAGTTTCTTTATTTGATAGCACAATATTGCAAAGAACACATGACCAGAAAAGCCCCCAATTCATTTTATAATCGACAGGCCAGGGGTTCATCCAGCATTGGCTACGGGAACAAGGCGTCAAAAGCAAATATCCGGACAACTAGTTGAAAAGGAACAGATAAAATGATACACACAACAAATCATACTTCGGACCGTTTTTTAAAGTCCGACACGCCCTATTCTCAAGGTTTTGAGGAGCGCCGGATAATTATTAAAAGCCCAACGTATGGGGCTGAGTTACAAATAAATGGTTGTATAGTTGGAACCCTTTGATTACATGGGTTAAAAACTATCTAAACCATTGAATAAAGGTCATACTCATGCAGGGAGCTTATTAGACATTAATCTTCGTTCATTATTTTATTGTCAAAAAAAAGTTCATAGGATTTGAACCTATGTAATTTTAAAAAAGAAATGGGAAAAAAATGGCTAAAATAAAAAAGTGGGTGGCATTCATAATCGGCTTGCTTGCGATACTCGGTATCCTGATCGCTACTGTTAAATTTATATTTATAAATTTTTTTGTGGACTTGTGGTGGTTTCAAACCCAAGGGATGAAATCATATTATCTCCTGAGGATACTCTACCCCAATGTTGCATAAAGTTTTTCAAAAACCACTTCATTTCTACGCTGCTTTTTGCAACACATCCATAAAATGGAGTAAATCTTTTTTAACTGTCTGGTTTGGGCTCATCGTAAGGGTGAGTTTTCCCTGAGGTCGAGTTAAGCGACCCGCTCTTTGGATGATCTGATGCCGAATGGTATCCAATTTTTTAAATTTCCAGGCCGTTGGACGTTTTGGTTTAGCACGGGTTGCTGCAGGATGCGCAACCATTTGCATTTCCCGTGAAAAATTATGGGCCATCATCGAAGCAATTGTAAAAACTTGGTTTGATGATAAGCGGTTGCATGGAATAACACCAAGGGCAGTATCTGTTTTAGCATCACCGAATATGGATTCCTGAGAGCCACGGCCATTGTGGAACAAGACGACTGCTTTTGCAGATTCAGTTTTATTGGTCACAATCACCTTGTATTCATAATCCAAATCAAGTGGTACAAAAAGATCCAACTGGAGAGGGCCTTTTTGTTGTTTTTTGACTTTCTTCCTAATAAGCACGAACCGAAACTCAGTGTTCCAGGATTTGGGTTTCCACTGGGTTTCAAAATATGACCACTTTTTATCAATTTCATCCCACGAACAGCAGCCTTCAATCATTTTTTTAAGCTCGGCAAACCTTATAAATGGAACAGAAGCTGTAAACTTCACATGGTTTTCAGACATTAAGGAGATAATCTCCTCATTGAAAAAGGCACTGTCCATCCGGGACTCAATGATAGTTCCAGGTAATTGAGATTTAGCTTTTTTAAAACACCTGAGCATAAAATCTGCTGCACCATTTGAATCATGAACATTACCGGGGCGGTGATGCATATCAAAAAACTGGCCTGTTTGGGCTATCGTACAAAATAAAGGATAGTAGCTTCTGGCACCCTTTTTGACTTTATTGTATCCAACGGCAGACCCTTCAGCATGCCTTTTGGTTGATAAAACCGAACCATCAAAATCCAGAGTAAGCCGTCCGAAATCTTCCCGTTGGAGACCATTGATTACAAATGACCTGGACAGCCGACGAAGGTTTCCAATGCTTTGAGTGTCCATCTGGGATAGACTTCTTGAAATTGTTGAAACATCAGGAAGCTTTTTCAATCCCATTAAGCGGAGAACAAGAGGATCATCCCGGTAATAATCAATTTCCCGCAATCTCCTAAAACCCAAGATCAGGTGAATAATAAGCAGCATCACAACCAAATGATGACCGAAAATGGGGGATAATTTCAAATTAGAAAAGCATTTTTTGAGCTTGTCCTTCAATTCTATCCGTTTAAAGAATAGTTGAAAAATCAACAAACCTGAAAAGGATGTGAGTTGCTGATCTTCGAACTTAATGTCAGGAATTTTATGGAATTTAGTATGAATTTGTGCTTTACTGGACTTCACTTGAGGTGGCCTCCTGGAAAAGGTTGTTTTTTGTCTCGAAAACTTATTATAACCTTTATTCATAGGCCTCCTCAAGTATTTTCTTAGCTAATTTCCTACCCTATTTGTGCAATGAGAGGGTAAACCCAGCAATTCATAAGGTATGGAAGAGAAGTCTGGAATTATTGACCAATGGACGAACTCATTGCCATCATATGCTTGATTAGCAAGGAGTCGTAGTGCATCTTTTTTACTAACCAAAAGCTGATTTTCATCCCAGAGAACACGGCACATATAATCTTCGCCGTGAATACTTTGGACAGCATTAAGATATTTGATAAGAACCTGATCTGTTACATTATGCTCCAACTCATAAATAATCTTTGATTGCTCAGCAATAATGATCATTGGAGCGAATCCGTCAGTATGTTGAAGAATTGCTTTTTGAATAAGATGATTTTGACTGATCAGTTGGAAAGGCTGAGCATTGTATAAACTTGTATCAATAAAATCTGAAGAGATTGTGTCAGCAATCGAATCATATGCGTCTACTTCATAATATAGCTTTAAAAGATGACCATATGCTTTTGTCGACTCGAAAAAAGAATGTGTTTCAAGCCAAGTTATAATAGGCCTATAAATGAGATGTTCAATAGAAGCGTCTTGTGACTTTATGATATCAATGACAAAACGTTTAAAACTTTCATGGTAGATGGAATATCCTATTGCAGATCTATGTCTCAAAATTGGCTTTAAGAGAGTAAGTTGCATAAAAACTGAATTACCTAAGTGTGTTATTTCTTGTATTTCAGTTTCCGTTAAAGAGAAATCTGCACCGCATAAAGCAGACGGAACTCTTGTTTCACCATCGATTTGTTCATAAAGATAGTGATAGTAGCTTGTGAGATTAAACTCATAAGGAGGGAGTGTATCAATCCACTCAAAAGAAGTGTTAGTTTTTGAGATTAAAGCATGGTCAACAAGGTATTTACAGTAAAGGGCGTTACCGTTGCTCTTTTTATGAATTACATGCGCAAGAGAGACCTCATCAACGTTGATGTTTTGAACATCATGTTTATCTAAAAGACCTTCAACAAAACTTTCTGGCAACTCGGCAAGGGTGCAGTGGTGAAATAGCTTTA
>Ga0193963_1001517_pt1 | contig 11493 bp, 11 predicted proteins | sample FB_6_MG_FD_140359 | JGI IMG/M metagenome (GOLD analysis project Ga0193963, IMG submission 140359) | Microbial mat bacterial communities from the Broadkill River, Lewes, Delaware, United States - FB_6_MG | ecosystem: Environmental > Aquatic > Freshwater > River > Microbial mats | place: USA...
GGACTGTTAGGTAATATCTATTCTTTATATCATAAAGATACTATTCAACATTTTGCTGCACAAGCTTATGCTGCTAGTGCAATAGGTGCTGTTTTTGCTGGAGATATGCTAACTTTATTCATCAACTGGGAGTTAATGGCTTTAACATCTTCTGTATTGATTTTTGCTAGAAGAAGTGAAGCATCATTACATGCTGGTATTAGATACTTAGCGATGCAGATTATATCTGGTCTATTACTATTAGCTGGTATTATCGTATATTACAATTCAATTGGAAATCTTGATTTCAACCATATTGGATTAGATGCCCCTGGTGCTTGGTTATTCTTCTTAGCATTTGGTATTAAAAGTGCATTCCCATTCTTGCATAACTGGCTAACTGATGCTTATCCTGAAGCAACTGAAAGTGGTACTGTGTTCTTAAGTTCATTTACTACAAAAGTTGCGGTTTATGCATTAGCAAGATCTTTTGCAGGTGAGGAAATACTAATTTATATTGGTGCTACTATGGCATTCTTCCCAATTTATTATGCAGTTATTGAAAATGACTTAAGAAGAGTATTAACATACAGTCTTATTAACCAGATTGGATTTATGGTAGTTGGTATTGGTATTGGTACAGAGTTAGCTCTAAATGGTGCAGTAGCCCATGCCTTTGCAGATGTAATTTTTAAAGGATTACTAATGATGACAATGGGAGCAGTATTATGGTCAACTGGAGAGATGCGAGGGTCCGAGCTTGGAAACTTATATAAAAAGATGCCAAAAACAGCATGGCTTTGTATAATCGGAGCTGCTTCGATTTCTGCGTTCCCACTGTTCAGTGGATTTGTAAGTAAATCTATTATTGTTAGTGCTGTATTACTTGAAGGTTATTATGGAGTATGGTTAATCTTACTATTTGCTGCTGCTGGAGTATTCCATCATGCTGGTATTAAGATTCCATTCTTTGCATTTTTTGCACACGAATCAAAATTTGTTGAAACTGCAAAAGAGGCACCAAAGAATATGTTATGGGCAATGAGTTTAAGTGCAGTGTTATGTATTCTTATTGGTTGTTTCCCAGGAACGTTCTATTCTATGTTACCATGGGAAATGGATTATACTCCATATGATACGACACACGTGTTAACACAGTTACAATTGTTATTCTTCTCAGCATTAGCATTTGTTTGGTTGAAATTAGCTCATATTTATCCACCAGAGCTTAAGTCAGTTAATCTTGATGCAGAATGGATTTATAGAAAATTATTCCCTAAAGCAATTTATGGAGTTGTTAATATTTGGAGTTCATTCTACGGATCTGTTCAGTTACAATCTGGACAATTATTACAAACAGCTAAAATCACTACTGTTAAATTCTTTGGAGCGGATGGTTTCTTATCAAACTTCCGTTCTATTGGTGGAATGGTAATGTGGGTTGCAGTAATATTATCTACTTCATTATTTTTATATTATCTGTAGGTTTAAAAAAAGTATAAATTGGATTATAACTTCAAATTCTTAGAGTTATAATCCTTATCAAATAATAATTTATACATCAAAATATAAAAAGGTTTCTTATTAAATAATAAGAAGCCTTTTTTTTACTCTCATTTCATTTTATAAAATCACTTTATAAAATCTAAATCACTTTTTAGATATAATCCGATCTTATATAAGAAATAAAGGAATTTATTTAATGAAACATGTACCAATAGTTGTATTAGATTTTGGTAGTCAATATACACAAATTATTGCAAGAAAACTAAGAGAAGCTGGTGTTTATTCTGAGATTGTACCTTACAATGAAAGAATCGAAGATATTTTAGCTAGAACACCAAAAGGTATTATTCTTTCAGGTGGTCCTGCATCAGTATATGCACAAGATGCTTACCATCCAGATGATCAAATTTTCAATCTTGGACTTCCTATTTTAGGAATTTGTTATGGGATGCAATTAATCTCTCAGTTTTATGGAGGGTCAGTTATTCCAGCAGATCACCATGAATATGGAAAAGCAAAACTAAAATTTGAAAAAGATAATGCTATTTTTAAAGACACAGATGATGAACAAATTGTTTGGATGTCTCATGGAGATAAAGTTGATGAGTTAGCAAATGGTTTTGAAGTTATTGGAACATCTGAAAACTCTCCATATGCAGCTATTGCAAATGAAGATGAAAACATCTATGCTTTCCAATTTCATCCTGAAGTTTACCACTCTGCTCAAGGTTCTAAAATCCTTAAAAACTTTGCAAAACATATTTGTGGATGTGATTCAACATGGAATATGGGTGGATTTGCAAAAGAACAAATCAAAAAGATTCAAGAGCAAGTAGGGGACAAAAAAGTTCTTTGTGGTGTATCTGGTGGAGTTGATTCTTCAGTAGTGGCTACACTATTAGCAGAAGCTATTGGTGATCAAGTTATTCCTGTATTTGTAGATAATGGGTTATTAAGAGCAAATGAAAGAGAACAAGTTGAAGCAATGTTCAAAGCAAGAGGTGTTAACTTAATCACAGTTGATGCATCAGAGCAATTTTTATCAAAATTAGCAGGTGTTACAGACCCTGAAACAAAAAGAAAAATTATTGGTGAAACTTTCATTGAAGTATTTGATATTGAAGCTAAAAAACACGAAGGTATTGAGTTCTTAGCACAAGGTACACTTTATACAGATGTTATTGAATCTGTATCAGTTAAAGGACCTTCAAAGACTATCAAATCTCACCATAATGTTGGTGGATTACCAGACTGGATGACATTTGAATTAATTGAGCCATTAAGAGAAATCTTCAAAGATGAAGTAAGACTTCTAGGACTTGAATTAGGACTTCCAAGAGATATGATTGGTCGTCACCCTTTCCCTGGACCAGGGCTTGCTATTAGAGTTATGGGTGATGTTAATTCTCCAGATTTAGAACTTCTTAGAAAAGCTGATACTATCATGTTAGATGTTCTTCATGCAACTGGTCTATATGACAAGACATGGCAAGCATTTACAGTTTTACTAAATGTAAAATCAGTAGGTGTTATGGGTGATAACAGAACATATGATAACACTGTTTGTGTTAGAATAGTAGAAGCAACAGATGGTATGACTGCAACATTTGCACATATCCCTCATGATGTATTAGAAACAATCTCAAGAAGAATTATCAATGAAGTTGATGGAATCAACAGAGTAGTATATGATATATCTTCAAAACCACCAGCAACAATCGAGTGGGAATAATATTTTTGCCGTAATTTCGGCGCATCTTTCACCGAATTCTAGCTTTGATGTACTTGTAGTATGCCTTCGCTAGACTTCGGTAAAATCTACACCAAACTTCTGACAAAAAGATTTGATTTCAATATATTTTATAATTATTTTAGATATTATTTATATTAAAAGTATTTCTCTGATGCTGAGAATCAACTTTTATAATACTATTATCTTAATTGAGGATTAAATGGTGAAAAGTAAAAAAAAAATTTTAGTAGTCGGTTCAAGTCGTGGTATTGGTGCTGAAATAGTAAAATATTTTAACAATAATAAATATTACGTTATTGGTATATCAAGAAGTCCTTCTCAAGATTGTGAATGGATTCAAGCAGATATCTCAACTCCTGAAGGTATAAAACAACTGAGTGATATTCTTACAAAGCTATCAATTGATGTATTGATTTTTTCTAGTGGTGTTTGGGAAGAGTATGGTTTTATGGAAGAATTTGATTTTAGAAAGACAAGTACATGGGAAACTTCTCATATAATGTATGTAAATCTTATTGCTCCTATTGAAATCACAAAAGTAGTATCAAAAAATCTTGCTTCTTCTTCAAATCCTAGAGCTATATATTTGGGTGCTTTAAGTGGAGTTGAGAATATTGCTACATCGCAAGTTGCTTACTGTGCTAGTAAGTTTGGATTAAGAGGTGCAATTCAAGGTTTAAGAAAGGTTTTTAAAGAAGAAAATATTGGTTTTACTGTAATAAACCCAGGAAATGTTGGTACACCTGAAGTAATGCTAGATATAGAAGAGGGACGTTTTAAAGACCAAACTCCTATTCCAATATCAGATATTATATCTTCTATAGAGTTTATACTATCAGTATCTTCTAGTGTTGAGATAGCAGATATTAATCTAATGCAAAAATAGTTATATCCCTCAGGGGTTGAATTAGGACTTCCAATAGATATGATTGGGAAATATCCTTCTTCATAATCACCAGCAACAAGGTTTGACTTAATGTACTTTTAGTACACTTTCATAAATCTTTGACAAAATCTACATAAAACTTGTTAGAAATTTCAAGGGAATTAAATACTAATAAAGAAAAAATCGAATTAAAAACTTGAATAACTATAATCCCAACTTTTGTTAATGGCTTTTTGTTTTACTCTTTTTCATTAAAAAGGGAAAAAGAAACTTTTTCTTCTCTATAAATAAAAAATTATTCAGACTATTTAATATATAATCTGTTTTGAATAAATATTTAAAAATACAAAAGGAAAAAACTTGATTGATAAAATAAAGGAAAGTAAAATTGCACAAATTTTACTTGTAAAGTTATTTGTTGTTGTTACTTTAATTGGAAACTTATATTTTTCATAAAATTACGCCTATGAGCTTGAATCTCTACTTTATACTATTTTGAGTATCAAACTAAATGAAGAATTTAAAAAATTAATTTTTAAACTTTATGTATATACTTTCCTTATTCAAAGGACTTAATATAAAGAGAATACATGAGTTATTAAAACCTAGTGGTTTATTTATTTGAGCAACTTCTTACTTAAGGGATAAAATATTATTTATTGTTAATATTCAAATTTAGCTTATTCGGATATTATGTAAGATAGGAATAATTCCCATTCTTATTCGAAGACTAAAAGCACAGAATTAGATTGTTTAATTGAAAATAAAAACTTTAAAATTATTGAAACTGAAAAAATTTATCAATCAGTTTCTAGTTATTTTATTGTCGCAGAAAAAATTAGATTTTCTAGAGTCAGAGAGCTTTGTTTTTTCTATTAAAAAGTAATAGAAATGAATCTTTTTTAAAACCTTTTTTATAATATTTAAATACAATGAAAGAATCATTATCAAATAATGAAAACACCATAAGGAAAAAAATGAGAACTCACAATGACTGAAATGATACTTGCTTCACTATCAAAAATTTGGCACTTAGTACCAATCGTTATAGCTATTATATTATTTAAGAAATTTATTAATAATAAAGATAATAAAAATAGAATAAATAAACATGAAGAAAATGAAAAAGAAGGTTTGACTTTAGAATTACGTACAGTCAAAAAGTATGAAGATTTAGGTTTTAAAGTAACGTGTTTTGACTTAAGTGATGACAAAAATAAACTAGGGATAGATTTAATTTGTCATAAAGATGATAAAACAGTACTAGTTCAATGTAATAATAACTCTAAATCAAAGTCGATTTCCCACGAAGATATTAAAACATTTTATACTAATGCAATTAACTATGTTAAAAAAAATGATATTGAAGAAAATAATGTTTCTTATAGATATGTTGTACTTTATCGTGATGTATTGGATAAGAATGCAATTAAAATTTTAACAGATGATTCTTATAATTGTAAGTATATGGTTTTATAAAAATTAAATATTTAACTTTTTATAACTTTAAAATGAGATGGAGATAAATAATAGTGAAAATTTCTTATCATCGTAGACGTAAAATTAAAACAAGAAGAATTGCTATAAGAGATTTGATTTTACAAGGTATTGAAAACCCAAAGGATTTAGCAAAAGAACTAAAGGTTACAGTACCTACAATAAAAAGAGATTTAGAAGCACTTAAAACTATGAGTGATGAGGATTTGACTTTTGAGACTAGACAAACATCACAAGAGATACTTGATAAAAAAGATACTATATTAAAAATGCTAGATAATGAAGAATACTACAATGAAAACGGTGATTTAAATATATCAAAGATAACAAGTGAACTTAAAACAAGTAGAACAACAGTTCTATCTGTTCTAAATGGAGAATAAAGTTAAAATAGAGTGTTTAAAAAGCTAAAGATTGATTCTTATATTTCTTTTCTACTCATAGAATACTACGTTTACATTTATTGGCTAAATCATTTAAGATTTGTCTCTTACAAATAAACCTCTTAAGATGTTTTTATTATATTCTACATATTTATATATTTTACCTACAAAAGTGTCACACTTTTTCTTTCTAATTCGTCTTATATATAAGTTTAATAAAAAGGATAATAATGTTTGATGAAAAAAAATCTGTAGAAATGATTGAAAATTTTGGTTCCCATTATAATTATGATGTGGATTATATAAAACGAATGATAAAACAAGCACCTAATGCTTATGAAAAATTTGAGTCATTTTTACCTATGGCAAGTTATTATGAAAAAGCACCTGATGAAGTGATATTTTTAGTAAAGCTTGCTGTTATGAAAAATGAAGATTGTGGTGCTTGTTTGCAACTAAATGTAAATATGGCAATAGAAGCGGGAGTAGATGAGCAGATTGTTAAAGAGATAGTTTTTAATAAAGGTAGAAATTTACCTGAGGAATTAAAAGAACTTTATGAGTTTATTTTAAATGTTGCAAAAAATGAGTCTATAGATGATAAACTATATTCTAAGATTTCTAATAAATATGGGCATGAAATTATGATAGAAATTGCTTTAGCATCTGCATCTGCAAAAGTTTTTCCAACTATTAAAAGAGTTTTAGGTGATATAGAAAGTTGTTCAGTAATTCAAATAAAGGTTTGATAATCATGGATAAATTAGTAGTGCAAGTTGAATGTTATAGGAAAGCTTTAATATCTTATGTATATAGGATTATAGGTTCTATTGAAGATTCTAAGGATATAGTTCAAGAAACTTATTTAAAATATATTAGTTTTGAACAGGATATAGAAAATCCTAAAGCTTGGATGTATAAAGTTGCTACTAATTTATCTTTAGACTTTTTAAAAAAAGCCAAAAGAAAAAGAGAGTTGTATATCGGTCCATGGTTACCTGAGCCATATATAGAAGAGATAAATGATATCCCTGAACAAATGCAAATAGATGAGTCCTTATCTATGGCACTTTTTGTAATAATGGAAAAACTTTCAGACAGGGAGAGAATCGCTTATATTCTTCATGATCTTTTTAGTTTTAAACATAAAGAGATTGCAAATATCTTAAATATAAGTTCTCAAAACTCTAGACAACTAACTTCAAGGGCAAATAAAAAACTAAAGGCAAAAAGAAATAAATATAGCCCGTCTAAAGATGAACATATATCTTTAACTAATTCATTTTTTAGGGCAATTAAAAAAGGGGACTTTGAAGGATTAAAAGAGATATTTAAAGCTGATATTGAACTATATAGTGATGGTGGTGGTAATGCTATTGCAGCAAGAAAGGTACTATATGGAGATGATGAGTTTATCAGTAGGTTCCTTATTAGAGTAACTGCTCCCGTATTCCAATCTGATATTTATAATGTAGAATTAAAGCCTATTTGGTTTAATGGTTCTCTAGGGCTTATTCTTATAGTTGAAGACAAGGTGGTGACGTCTTATAGTTTTGAAATAAAAGACAATAAAATATCAAAAATATTTTCATTGAGAAATCCGGACAAGTTGAAATACTTTTTATAAAATATTGAAGCTAGTAAAAAATAATGAAGACTTTATATCGTAGAATGTGTAAAAATGGAATTACATAGAGGTAAAAGGAAGAATATGAAAAATCCAAATAGAAATACTGTTTTAAAACTTGAACTATTGCCTAATATTGGAAAGACAATAGCTTCTGATCTTAGGTTAATAGGTATTCAGAAGCCTAAAGATTTAATTGGACAAAATCCTTTTGATTTATATGATAAACTTTGTATTAAAAAAGAAAAGAAGATTGATTTTTGTGTGCTAGACACATTTATGGCTGTATTTATTTTATGGAAGGAGAAGAGCCTTTACCTTGGTGGAAATTTACGGAAGAAAGAAAACTAGTTTTAAAAAAGTAAATATATATAATTGTAGATTATATAAGTTAATCTAACCTTTATACTTATTATTAATTAAAGGATAAATATGAAAACAATGACTTGTAAACAATTAGGTGGAGCTTGTGATGAAAAGTTTCAAGCCAATACATTTGATGAAATAGCACAATTAAGTAAAAAACATGGTATGGAAATGTTTCAGCAAAAAGATGAGGCGCATATCAAAATTATGAATGAGATGCAAGAACTTATGAGTAGTCCAGAAAATATGCAAATATGGTTTGAGAATAAGAGAAAAGAGTTTGAGTCTTTACCTGAAGATTAAAGTAATGTAATTTTGTTCTTATGTAAATATGAATATTGATTATAAATAAGAAGGTTTTGAAATGCTTGATTTTGAATACTTAATAAAAGGTGAAAAAGGTGAAAATATTATCTTTTTAAATGGTTTTCGTATGCCTTACTCTAATTGGGATAAAGTATATCCAGTAATTTCAAAAAATAATAGAGTTTTTCTTTATAATCGTAAGGGTGTAGGAAAATCTAATAAAGCAACTCTTCCTCAAGATGCAAATACTGTTATTAAAGAGTTAAAAGAAGAACTTAGAAGACTTAATATTCAAGCTCCATATATTTTTGTAGCTCATTCTTTAGGTGGAATTTTTGCAAATTTATATGCGAGAAAATATATAAATGAAGTAAAAGCTATAGTTTTTGTTGAATCTTCTCACCCTGATGAAATATTTGAGCATAAAAAAATTGAAAGTTCAAATATTTTTACTAAAACCAATAATTTAGTAAAATCTTTAGAAAAAATCTTTGATAAATACAAATATTCAGAAGATGAAGAAATACAAACTAGTATTGAACAAATAAAAAAAGCAGGTAAGTTTCCAAGTATTCCAATAGTTGTAGTCTCAGGGTTAAAAAAAATGCCTTTTATTCCTAAAGAATCTTTTGAAATACATTTAAAGTATCAGAAAAAACTCACGAATCTATCTTCAAAGGTTTTACAATATAAATGTTTTAAAAGTGCTCATTTTCCACAAATTGAAGAGCCAGATATTGTAATAAATGCCATTAAAGAAATTATCAAATAATAAAAAATTGTTAGGATTAATAGTCTCTTTTAATTTTTACAATTATAACTTTATTTTTGGTCTTTGATTATTTGATATGCTTGATTTATTTCTTGTGTTTTAGCTGTTGCTTCTTCTATATATGATTCATCTTTATCTTGTGAACTTATAATATCAGGATGGTATTTTCTTACAAGATTTCGATATGCTTTTTTAATAGTATTCATATCATCACTTTCTTTTACTCCTAGAATCTCATAGGCTTCTTTTGGACTCATAGTTTGCTGTTTGTTTTTCATCATAGTTTCAAATTTATTTACAATTTCATCATATTGCGCTTGAGTAATATTTAATTCTTGAACAATTTCTCTTAAAACTTTTTCTTCATCAGAGCTGATTCCATTATCTACAAATGCAAGTTGAATTAAGAAGCCTACAAACTGTTTACGTTTGTGCATACTTCTACCAATAAGAGTATTTAAGGCTCGTGCTATTTCTTTTGTATCACCATCTTTTTGCTTTTCTTCATTGAAGATTTCTTTCATGATAGCTCTAGTTTTTTCTTTTTCATCGAAAACTTTTGAGATATCATCAAACATCATACCTATAAGTTGAGCTTCTAGTTCCTGAACTCTTCCATCTGCTTTAGCAACTTTAGCAACAAGTGCAATAAAAAGTCCCAACTCACTTTCTTTAAACAGTTCTTTTGAGCTTGACAACTTATTTAATTTCTTTCTAGCATAAAACTTATATAATCTAAATGCTATATATAAAGAGGCAATAATTGAAAGTGTTATAAAGAAGTTTGCAATAAATGCATAATAAAATATCACTAAAAATATTGCTAAAAATATCCATTTTTTTAATTTCATAATTCTATCCATTTTTATTAGGTCTATTTAAAAGACCAGTTTCTTAAGTATCGTAAAATTATATCTTCTTAACCTTATATTGTGTATAGAGGGAATAAACCTTTTCCTAGTTTATACAACTCTTCATATTTATGAAATTGATAGGTTTTAAACTTTTTTGTATCTGGTTCTATAACAGTAAGTACTTTATTTTTTAATAGTTTTTTATTTTTATATGTCTGATTAATTATTAGTAATTTCATAGATTTTTCAAGCATTTCTATTATGTTATTTGTTTTAAGTAAGTTATTTGGAAGGGTTTCATCATAGGCGCTTTTTCCTAAGACATCTATTGCTAGGATTCTTTTATGTTTTGCAAATCTAATACCAAGGTTATCTGTTAAAAATCCATCTACATATACTTCATTGTTGATTGTTTTTTCTTGAAAAACTCCTGGAATTGCCATAGTTGCTAAAAGTGCATCTACAATTTTTATATCATCTTTTTTTGAGAAAACTTTTACTTTTCCATTTTTTAGTTTAGTAGTTACTATTTTTAAGGGAATTATAGTATCTTTGATTTTTTTATCTCCAAATAAATCAAAAAAGATTTTCTCTACTTTTTTAGTCTTAACTATTGCATTTCCATCAAAAGAGAGTTTTATCCACTTTCTTATTTTGGAAAACTCAGCAATAAGTTTATAAATATCATTTGATTTCATTCCTATTGATAAACAAGCACCAATAATCCCACCCATACTTGTACCAATTATTTCAGAAGGTTTATTTAGGTTTTGTTTTTCAAAATTTTCTATTACTCCAATATGAGCAATGCCAAGTGCTCCACCACCACTTAACACTAAACTATATTTTTTCTTATTGTACATTTGAATATTTTCCCTTAAATAAAAAGCTTTTTAGTATTATAGTTAAAAATAAATTATTTAAATACTTTTTATATTTCAATGCCCATTTAATTTATACTTTAGTATACTCTGACCTATTTAAGGAATATACCTAATGCATAGCAAAACGAATGATTCTAAAAAACTTTTAGCTCTTAATAAGCCAAAGGGTTATATTGTTACACGAGCGGATGAGCGTGGAAGAAAGACTGTTTATAAGCTTTTACCTGATTGGGTTTTTTCTGAAGGATGGATGCCAATAGGACGTCTTGACCTTGAATCAAAAGGTTTATTGTTATTTACAACCAATGGCAAAATTGGTGATGCTTTAACAAAGCCTGGAAATTGTATTAAGGTATATGAAATTTGGGTTAGGGGTTATGTTACAGATGAACATATCTCTATGGCAATAAAAGGTGTAGATAGTAAATATGGTTTACTAAAAGCTCTAAATGTTGAAAAGATTAGCATAGGTGGTGCGAAAACTAAGCTTATAATAACAATTAATGAAGGGAAAAACCGACATATAAGACGGCTTTTTGGTGCATTAAAAGATCCAAAATTTGGAACACCTTTAAAAGTTTTAAGTTTGAGTCGTGTTAGTATTGGTAGTTTTAACCTTGATTTAGAAAGTGGTAAATGGCGTTATCTTTCAATAGAAGAAGAGAATTTATTAATTAGTA
>Ga0193963_1001519_pt1 | contig 11483 bp, 14 predicted proteins | sample FB_6_MG_FD_140359 | JGI IMG/M metagenome (GOLD analysis project Ga0193963, IMG submission 140359) | Microbial mat bacterial communities from the Broadkill River, Lewes, Delaware, United States - FB_6_MG | ecosystem: Environmental > Aquatic > Freshwater > River > Microbial mats | place: USA...
TTATATTATTTCAAAATATGAAATAAATAACCCAGCCCAAAAACAAAAAGCATTAATTGAAGCAAATGATTATTTAAAATCTTTAGGAGTAATTTATCAAGATGAATATAAAAGATATATTGCCCAAAAATTAAATATACGTGAAAACTTAGTAAAAGTAAGTGCTGATATACAAAAAAGACCAGAAGAATCTAATTTATCAAAAATAGATATAGCTGAACTATGTATAATCAAATCAATTTTAGAAAAGCCTTCAAGATTAGATTCAGTTTTAGACATAGTTGACTCATCTATGTTTGAAGCACACAAATATGAATTTGAACTATTATTAAATGATATTACAAATATTTCATTAAATTCAATTACTTTAAATGAGAAACTAGAAAATTATGATGATGAGAGATTAAATAAAGAGTTATTAACTTTACTTTACAAATTTTATACAAATAAATTAACATCAACAAAATTTAATGACAAGCTGTCTTTAAAAGAGAAAAGTTTAAATCTTAGAAAAATACAAGATGCCTTAAGACAGTTAAAAAGCGGAAAACTAGTTAGCTATAATTTATAATTGGAAATTAATTTTAATGTTTAATTTTTATTCTAGATTATTTCTTGTAGAATACAAAAAAAGTTTTATAGATTATAAAGAGGAAAAAAAATGAAATTAATACAAAGTGATAATTTACCAGCAGCAATTGGTCCATATTCGCCTGCTGTGAAAATAAATGGTTTAGTTTATACATCTGCACAGGTTCCTATTACTCTTGATGGTACTATGGTTGAAAGAGATATTAAAGTTCAAACAAGACAAGTATTATCAAACTTAAGAACATTATTAGAAGATGCTGAAAGTGGAATGGAACAAGTTATTAAAGTATCTGTATACTTAGAAAATATTGAAGACTTCGGTGTTGTAAATGTTTTATTTGCAGAAGCATTTGGTGAACACAAGCCTGCTAGAAGCACTATATCAACTAATGGATTGCCAATTGGTGCAATGATTATGGTTGATTGTATTGCAACTGCATCAGATTATAGATAAAAAACTTATTGTCTTAAAGAAAGTTTAAACTAACTTTAGATAATATTCCCGTTCAAAATAAAGTTAGCATTAATAAAATGAAGTTAACACAAGAGAAGTTAATTTAGAGGAATAAAAATGTACGCAATTATCAAATGTGGTGGAAAACAGTATAAAGTTTCTGAGGGTGATATCTTAGACATTGATTATACTGGTAAAGCTGCAAAAGAAACATTAGAGATTACTGATGTATTAGCTGTAAATAATGGTGAATTAGTTACAGGTGATGCTGTATCAAAAGCAACTGTTCAAGCAGAAGTAGTATTAGATGGTACAGGTGTAAATAGAGACAAAAAAGTTATCATTTACAAAAAAAGAAGAAGAAAAGATTCTAAGTTAAAAAGAGGTTTTAGAAAAAGCTTCACTAAAATTAGAATTACTAAAATCGCTGCATAAGCACAACACAGTTAAGGAGATAAACTATGGCACATAAGAAAGGTCAAGGTAGTACACAGAATAATAGAGATTCAGCTGGTAAAAGACTTGGTGTAAAGAAATATGGTGGTGAAGTAGTTAGATCTGGTAATATTATTATCAGACAAAGAGGTACTAAGATCCATGTTGGACAAAATGTTGGTATCGGAAAAGATCACACAATTTATGCTTTAATTGACGGTGTTGTTAAATTTGAAGTTAAAGATAAAAAAAGAAAAAAAGTTTCAGTTTACGCTTCGTAATTCTGGACTTATTTAGTTTTTTAAGAAGGGTGTTGGCAAATTTGCTAGCACCCTTTTTTTATTTATACAAAATGGAAAATAAAAAGTTAATATAGAGTTGATTTTTTATTTTTCACAAAAGTGAGGTTAAAATGTTTATAGATAGTGCTAGATTTGTAGTTTATTCTGGAAAAGGTGGACAAGGTTGTTCATCTTTTAGAAGAGAAAAATTTGTTGTTAAAGGTGGTCCTGATGGTGGAGATGGTGGAAAAGGTGGAGATGTTTACTTTTTAGTAGATTCTAATACTGATACATTATCTAACTATAAAGGTAGAAAAGTTTTCAAAGCTGATAATGGAAAGCAAGGAATGGCATCAAGAATGACTGGAAAGTCTGCGGATGAGCTTGTATTAATTGTACCTCCAGGAACTCAAGTTATTGATGATGATTCAGGTGAAATTTTACTTGATTTAGTAACAGAAGGCCAAAAAGTAAAAATTCTTGAAGGTGGAAAAGGTGGACTTGGAAATGTTCACTTTAAAAATTCAAGAAACCAAAGACCAACATATTTTCAACCAGGTCTTCCAGGTCTTAGTAAAAATATTAGATTAGAGTTAAAATTAATTGCAGATGTTGGACTTGTTGGATATCCAAATGTTGGAAAATCAACATTAATTTCAACTACATCAAATGCAAACCCAGAAATTGCAAATTATGAATTCACAACTTTAACACCAAAATTAGGTGTTGTTGAAGTTGGAGATTATAACTCTTTTGTTATGGCTGATATTCCAGGAATTATTGATGGAGCGGCAGATGGTAGAGGTTTAGGACTAGAATTCTTAAAACATATTGAAAGAACAAAAACTTTACTATTTATGGTTGATGTTGCTAATTATAGAACTATGATTGATCAATATAATGTTTTAAAAGAAGAAGTTTCAAAATTCTCTGGTGAGTTAGCTGGAAGAAATTATGCAATTGCATTAAGTAAAATTGATGGATATTATGGTGAAGATTTAGAAGCTGATATTAAACAATTTATTACTGATATTGGATTAGAATGTTCATCTTCTAACGAATTTGGATTTGAAAAAGAGTATCCATATTATGTTCAAGACTTAACTTATTCAAGATTTGATAATTCTAAACCATTTTTTGTATTACCAATTTCTTCTGTTACTAGAAAAAATACAAAATCTATTACTTTTGCACTTTACAATTTATTGGAGCAAAAATAGTGAAACGTTTGGTTATAAAAGTTGGTAGTGCAGTACTTAGAGAAGGTACTGATTTAGCTATTAATAGACTAAATAATCTAGTTGATTTTATAGCTAAACTTAAACAGGAAAAAAACCTTCAAGTAATTTTAGTATCTTCAGGAGCAGTTGCTGCTGGAAATACAAAATTAAACTTAGATAGAACAAACATTTCAAATAGGCAAGCTCTTGCTGCAATTGGGCAACCATTATTAATGAAGTATTATAAAAAAAGATTTGCAGAATATAATATGACTTGTGCTCAAATACTTTTAGTTGCAGAAGATTTTGACTCAAGAAAACGTTCGCAAAATGCAAAAGAAGTTATGGAAATATTACTTCAAAATGATGTAGTTCCAATAATAAATGAAAATGATGTAATTGCAAATGATGAGCTATTATTTGGTGATAATGACCAAATGGCAGCACATGCAGCTTTCTTTTTTGATGCAGATATGTTAGCAATATTAAGTGATATTGATGGTTTTTATAATTCAAATCCTCATGAGAACCCTGATGCAAAAATGTTAAAATTTGTAAATGAAATTGATGAAGAAGAACTTCAAATGAAACATACTCCTAATTCAGAATTTGCAACAGGTGGAATTGTTACAAAATTAAAAGCAGCAAGTTTTTTAATGAAACGAAATAAACCAATGTACTTAACATCTGGTTTTGATTTAAAAAATGCATATGATTTCTTACTTTATGATAATCATAAAAGTGGAACAATCTTTCAATCAAATAAATAAAATAAAGGTAAGCTTATGAGTAAAAAAATACTTTTTATGGGAACTCCTGATTATGCGACAAGAATTTTTGAAGAATTATTAAATAGCCCTTATGAAATAGTAGGTCTTTTTACTCAACCTGATAAACCAGTTGGACGAAAACAAGTTCTAACTGCACCTCATATTAAACAATTTTGTCTTGATAAAGATTTAGATTTTCCAATTTTTCAACCAGAGAAACTAAGAGGAAATGAGGAAGCTGCATCTGATATTAAAAAATTAAATCCAGATTTTATAATTGTTGCAGCTTATGGTCAAATATTACCAAAAGAAATTTTAGATATTGCACCTTGTATTAATCTTCATGCTTCACTTCTTCCAAAATATAGAGGTGCCTCTCCAATTCAAGAATCACTTTTAAATGATGATTATTTTACAGGTGTTACATCTATGTTTATGGAAGAAGGTTTAGATTCAGGTGATATTTTAGCTTGGCAATATTTAAAAATCACTCCTACAATGGAAGTTGCACAAGCCTTTGATTCATTATCTGATATTGCTGCAAAATTAACTATTACAACTTTAGATAATTTTGAAAATATAAATCCTAAAAAACAAAATGAAAGTGAAGTAAGCTTTTGTAAAAAAATAAAAAAAGATGATGGTTTAGTTGATTTTAAATCCGCAAAAAGTTTATTTTTAAAATATAAAGCATATTCATATTGGCCAGGAGTGTTTCTCTCTTCTGGATTAAAACTTAAAGATATTGAATTGATTGAAAATACTTCAAATAATAAAGAAGGAACTATTTTAGAAATTGATGATAATTTTATTTTAATTGGATGTAAAAAGGGAAGTATAAAAATAAAAACACTACAAGCCCCATCAAAGAAAGTATTAGATTCATCTATTTATATAAGAGGGCAAAGATTAGAAAAAGGTGATACTTTAAAATAACTTATGATATCATGACTAAAAATTATTAAAGTTGGGACTATGGCTAGTGATGATTTAAAACATATATATGATATAAGTTTGTTTAATATAAGTGATCTAGATGTATTGTTGCACGAAATACTTAAGTATACTAGAGAATTACTCCAAGCAGAAGCTGGAACAATTTATATAAAAGATAAAAACTATCTTAAGTTTCATGTTTTCCAAAATGATGCCTTGTCTTATGAAAATATTTATAGATTCTACCACTCTACAAATGAATATAAACTCTCTTTAGATGAAAAAGACAAATACTTAGCTGTCGATTCATTTTTAACAAAAAAAATTATTATGATTGATGACGTTTACGATGCTCCTGAATATGAGTTTATTGGTGCAAAAGAGTTTGACAAAAAATTCAATTATAAAACTCATTCTACTATTTCAGTTCCCTTAATACACCCTATTAATCAAAAAGTTATTGGTGTGGTTCAACTATTAAATAAAAAAGAAAATGATAGATATTCTATTTTTACTGTTAAAGATAAAGAAGTGATTTCAACTATTAGTGCTTTTATTTCCTTGTCAGTTTCCAAAGCACAAGATGACGTATTAAAACTTCAAGAACTAAATAAAAAACTAGAGCAATCAAATGAAGAACTAGAAAGAAGAATTGAAGAAAAAATCATTGAAAATCAAAATAAATCTGCAATTATTTTTCATCAATCAAAAATGGCTTCAATGGGTGAGATGATTGGTAATATTGCACATCAATGGAGACAACCACTTTCTACTATTTCAACACTGGCAAGTGGAGTTTCAATTAATTTAGAAGTTGGTGAACCTGATATTAAAAGGGATATTACTCAACTAAGACAAATTGTTGATACAACAAAAGTATTATCAAAAACTATAGACGATTTTAGAGACTTTTATAACGTAGATACAATGGATGAAAATTTTAACATAGCAGATTCGATTAAAAAAAGTATTGAAATAGCAGAAACTGAAATAACAATTAATGATATCAATGTTGTAATGAATTTAGATAGTAGTTTATATATTTATGGTTTAAAGAATGAATTTACACAATGTATTTTAAACTTGTTAACAAATGCTAAAGATACTTTAATAACAAAAGTTCCAATGTCAGAGCAAAGATATATATTTATAGATTTATTTGAAGAAGAGAATAATCAAATCACTTTACATATAAAAGATAATGGAAGAGGTGTAGATTCTTCTTTCAAAAAGAGTATTTTTGAAGAGCATTATTCTTCAAATAAAAAGAAAGAAGCTTCTGGAGTTGGATTATATTTAACAAAACTCATTATTGAAAAACATATGAAAGGTTCTTTATGTGTAAAAAATAAAGAGTTTGTTTATAGAGATAAACATTATTTTGGAGCATTTTTTACAATTAACTTACCAGGCTAAATTAGCCTAAATAAGTTGTATATGCTGTAATTGTAAATAAACTTAATAAAACTCCAAGTACTAAGGAGTTAATTGCAACTTTCTCATCTAATCCACCTTTAATTGCTAAAACAGTTGCCATAGTCATTGGTGGCATTGCAACTTCAATTATTGTAACTTTAACCCAAGTTTCATTAATGCCATAAAAAATCTGAAACCCAATTAGTATAATAATTGGAACAATCACCATTTTTAAAATCATAGCCATTGAAACTATATGAAATTTGACAAAAATATGTTTAAGTTCAAGTTTCATACCAATTGCAATCATAGCAATTGGAACTAAAGTTGCTCCTAATGTTTGGCTTGTTAAAAGCATAAAATTTGGAACTTCAAAGTTTTTAGCAAGTATTGTAATAAAAAACATTAAACTTGGTGGAAATAAAAATACACTTTTAAATATAGATTTTGTATCGTTTTTTCTTCCACTTCCCCAAGTAATTATAAACATACCCAAAGAAACTAAAAGTAAAAAAGAACCAAATAAATCATAAATTAATCCATAAACAATAAAATCTTGTCCATAAAAGGCATCAATATAAGAAAAACCAATAAAAGATGTATTTCCAAAAGTGGCCATAATCATAAATGTAGCAAGTAAAAGTTTATTTAATTTCATCATTCTACCAATGAAATATGCAAGTGCTAAGTTAAAAAGTATAAATCCAATAAACATAATAATAAGACCAAATATTTTTGCATCTAAAGTTAATGGATATATTTTGGAAAATACAATTGCAGGAAGTGAAAAATATATTACAAATTCAATTAATTGTTTTGAATTATCATGATATATAATTTTGAATAAATATCCTAATAAAAGATATATAGCAATTGGTAAAACTGGATCTAACATAATGACCTTTTTAAAAAGATTATATTTAATATAATCTTGTAAAGTAATTATGTATACTTCGATTATGAAAATAATAAAACTAGACGAAGTTGATTCAACACATACATATTTAAAAGATTATATAAAAACAAATGGATATAGCGAAGCTATTTGTATAACAAGTGATTATCAGACTAATGGTATTGGAAGTCGTGGAAATTCTTGGACAGGAACAAAAGGAAATTTATTTTTCTCTTTTGTTTTAAATAAAAATGAATTACCAAAAGATTTACCAATACAAAGTGCCTCAATATATTTTTCATTTATTTTAAAAGACATTTTAAAAACTATAGGTTCAGAAGTTTGGCTTAAATGGCCAAATGACTTTTATATTAGTGATAAAAAAATTGGTGGTACAATTACAACAGTTTCAAATGATTTAATTTATTGTGGAATAGGATTAAATTTAATAAATGTAAATGAAGAATTTGGAAAACTTGATATTTCTATAACTAGCGATAATATTTTAAAAAGTTACTTTAATAAATTAAAACTAAAAGATTCATGGAAGCAAATTTTTAGTGAATTTAAGATAGAATTTCAAAATAGTCGAAAGTTCCAAGCTAGCGTTGGTGATGAAAAAGTTTCACTTGAAAACGCTTTATTAAATGATGATGGTTCTATACAAGTTAACAATAAAAAGGTATTTAGTTTAAGATGACAGAGATAATAGCAATAGCTAATCAAAAAGGCGGAGTAGGGAAAACTACTACTGCTGTTAATTTAAGTGCTGCATTAGCAATAGAAGGTAAAAGAGTATTATTAATTGATGCTGACCCACAAGCTAATGCTACAACATCTTTAGGTTTCCATAGAGATACTTATGAATACAATATCTATCATGTAATGTTAGGAACTAAAGAATTAAATGAAATTATTTTAGATTCAGAAATTGAAAACTTAAAAGTTGCTCCTTCAAATATTGGATTAGTTGGAATTGAAAAAGAGTTTTACAAAAATACTAAAGAGCGAGAATTAGTTTTAAAAAGAAAAATCGACCCAATAAAAAAAGATTTTGATTACATTATTATTGATTCACCACCAGCACTAGGTCCTATTACTATTAATACATTAAGTGCTTCAAATTCAGTACTAATACCAATTCAATGTGAATTCTTTGCACTTGAAGGTTTAGCACAATTACTAAGTACTATTAAATTAGTAAAACAAACAATTAATAAAGGCCTTTTAATTAGAGGTTTTCTTCCTACAATGTACTCATCACAAAATAACTTGTCAAAGCAAGTATTTGCAGATTTAGCACAACATTTTGAAAATAAATTATTCAAAATTGATGAAAGTTCTTATGTAGTAATTCCAAGAAATATTAAACTTGCAGAAAGTCCAAGTTTTGGAAAACCAATTATGTTATATGACGCAAGTGCTAGTGGTACTAAAGCATATACAAATCTTGCACGTGCAATTACTGCATAATTTACACAAAATATATATTATAACTAGGAAAACTTATGGCATTAGGTAGAGGATTAGGAGAATTATTAGGTGAAGTTGAATCAGCTTACGAAAGCAATAATACAGATGATTATAATTCAAAAGTTGTAGATTTAGACCTTTCTTTAATACAAGCTAATCCAAATCAACCTAGAAAAATCTTTGATGAAGAAAAACTACAAGAATTAAGCTCTTCAATTGTTGAGCATGGATTATTACAACCTATAAGTGTAATACAAAATGAAGATGATACTTTTACTCTAATTTCTGGTGAAAGAAGATTAAGAGCACATAAATTAGCTAACTTACAAACAGTAAAATCTATTGTTTTAGATATTGATACTTTAAAATTAAGAGAATTAGCTTTAATTGAAAATATTCAAAGAGATGACTTAAATATAATTGAATTAGCATATTCATATGCACAATTAATTAACGAACATAATCTTACACATGAAGAATTATCAAAAAAAGTGTTTAAAAGTAGAACATCAATTACAAATACCCTAAGATTATTACAATTAAGCTCTTATGTTCAACAATCACTTGCAAGTAATAAAATTTCAGCAGGTCATGCTAAAATTATGTTAGGTTTGAGTGACAATGAACAAAAAATGGTATGTGATTCAATAATTGGACAAAAACTGTCAGTTAGAGAAACTGAAAAGCTTGTAAAAGACTTAAAAGAAAAGATTAATCCTAAAGTTAAAACAAGTAAAAAGTCTTCAGATTTTGATTTCAAACCTTTATCAAACTTACTAACACAACTACAGTCAAGTGACCTAAAAGTCAAGGCTGAGAAGAATTATTTTAAAATTGAAATCAACTCACAAGAAGATATAGAAAAAATTTCTTCTTACTTTAAGTTACAATAGTAACAAAATCTAAAAATTATCAATCTAATTTTTTCTTTTAATATAATTTTATAGTTAACTTTGCTAAAATATATGAGTTTTAGTTAAACTAAACTGTAAAAAATATGGAGGAATGAATGTTAGACATAAGTCCTGTATTATTGCTTAGCTCTGGTGTTATCTTTCTATTAGTTCTTGCTAGACTAAACAGCTGTTTATTCAAGCCATTACTTAAGCACATGGATGATAGATCAGCTTCTATTTCTAAAGATTTAGAAGATGCAAAATCAAACGGTGCGAACGTTGATGGAATGATTGCAGAAGCAAACAATGCGATTGCCCAAGCAAAAAAAGAAGCAACTGCTATTAGGGAACAAGCCTATAAGGAAGCCAAAGAGAGTGCTGATGCAAAACTTGCGAGTGCTAAATCTAATTTAGAAGCAAAATCTGAAGAATTTGCTAAAAACTTACAAGATGAAACTAAAGCTCTAAGAGATTCTTTAGTATCTACAATGCCTCAATTTAATGAGAGCCTAAAAGCTAAGCTTAGCTCAATTTAAAAGGGAAATGGATATATGAAAAGAATTGTATTACTTGGATTAGCTTTAGCTCCTCTTGCATTATTTGCAAGTAGCGAAGGTGCGGTAGAAACAGATATTGTTCAAAGAACCGTTAACTTTATTATATTTGCTGGAATTTTATGGTATTTACTTGCCGATAAAGTTAAAGCATTTTTCGCCGATAGATCTTTATCTATTCAAGCAGAACTTGACAAAGTACAAGATACTTTAAAAGCTTCTGAAGATAAAGTAAATGCGGCTAAAAAACAATTAGAAGATGCAAATAAACTTGCAGCTGAAATTGTAGAAAACGCTAAAGCTGATATTGATTCTGTAAAAGAAAAAGTATCTGCAGCTGTTAATTCTGATATCACTAACTTAGAGAGAAATCTTGAAGAAATGATTAAAGTTGAAACATCAAAAGCGAAAAGAGAAGTTGTTGCAGAAGTTCTTGAAGAGTTATTAAAATCTGACAATATTAAATTATCTCAAGATGAGTTAGTAAATATTGTTTTAAAGAAGGTAGCTTAATATGAATGATTTAGTAGCAAAAAAATATGTTAAAGCATTAGTTGACGGAAGAGATGCTAAGAGTATTGCTGTAATTAGTAATAATCTTAATAGTATTTCTTCAGCATTTTCTAATGAAAAATTTAACTCAATTATTTCTTCACCTGAAGTTAATGATAGTAAAAAAGTTGAATTAGTAATTTCATTAGTGAAAAAAGCTGATCAAACTTTAACAAACTTCATCAACTTACTTGGTGAAAAAAGAAGACTAGAAATATTACCATTTATCGCATCAGAACTTAATGTTCAAATTGCAAAAATGAATAATACTTATGTTGGAGTTGTTTACACAAACGAAGAATTATCGAAAGATTACGTTTCTTCAATTGAAAAACAATTTAGTAAAAAATTTGATGTTAAATTATCGTTATCACAAAATGTTTGTGATTATGATGGTATCAAAGTAGATATTGATGGATTAGGTGTTGAAATTTCTTTCTCTAAAGAAAGATTAAAAACGCAAATGATTGATCATATTCTACAAGCAGTTTAGAACTTAACAAAGGAGAAATTGAATGGGTACAAAAATTCAAGCTGATGAAATCAGTTCGATCATAAAAGAAAGAATTGATAACTTTGAATTAAACGTAGATGTAAATGAAACTGGTAAAATCATCTCTTATGCAGATGGTGTTGCTCAAGTTTACGGTCTAAAAAATGTTATGGCTGGAGAGATTGTTGAGTTTGAAAATGGAGACAAAGGTCTTACATTAAACTTAGAAGAATCTTCTGTTGGTGTTGTTGTTCTTGGAAAAGGTAATGGTTTAAGAGAAGGAAGTTCTTGTAAAAGACTTGGTTCTTTATTATCTACTCCTGTAGGTCCTGCAATGGCTGGTAGAGTTGTTAATGCTCTTGGTGAACCAATTGACGGTAAAGGTGCTATTGAAGCAACTGATACTAAATTAGTTGAAGAAAAAGCACCAGGAATCATGGCTAGAAAATCAGTACATGAACCATTACAAACTGGTATTAAAGCAATTGATGCACTTGTTCCAATCGGAAGAGGTCAA
>Ga0193963_1001521_pt1 | contig 11472 bp, 6 predicted proteins | sample FB_6_MG_FD_140359 | JGI IMG/M metagenome (GOLD analysis project Ga0193963, IMG submission 140359) | Microbial mat bacterial communities from the Broadkill River, Lewes, Delaware, United States - FB_6_MG | ecosystem: Environmental > Aquatic > Freshwater > River > Microbial mats | place: USA...
GGGCGTCTCTCCCAAAGCCAAAAATGACCGGAAAAAGAGAGCTTCTGCTTCCCAATCGTCCAAAACCCGGGGTAAGTCCGTAGCAAAACAGGCGGCCGTCAAACAGGCCGATGCATCTGAAATCCACACAGTTCATGACGTCAAGTCTGTTCCCAAAGCTGAGACTAAGGCGACTCCTCGCACAAAGGGGGCATCTTCAAAAAAGAGTGATTAGGCGGGATTGTTTTTTTAAATTTAACTGAAAATCGTTGATTCTGTCGATTGTCTGGTTAGTAATTGAATGCCTTTTGTCTATTAAGTTCATGAAGAATATTTTCTGCTTGATTTAAGGGTGGGAGATCCTTTAAACCCCGGGATAGGTTTTTAGCCAGAGGAAAATATTATGCCGTCTTTTTTATTTAGACTGATACGTGTAGCTGTGGTTCTGTTGCTTGCATCAGGCGTGGCTTTGTGGCTGTTTTTTTCCAGGGAAAAACCCCAAAAAAAGGAAATGGCACACACACCGCCGACGGTGTTATGCGTTCCGGCGGTATTGGGCAGTTCTGATATGACTGTTGAGGCCTTTGGAACGGTTACACCCCGAAACAGTGTGAAATTGGCCATGGAGATTGCGGGGCGTATTAATTATATCCACCCTGATTTCCGGGAAGGCGCACGCATTAATAAGGGCGAAATCCTTTTGCGCATCGATCAGCGTACCCTTGTCCTGAATGAAAAAAGTGCCCGGGTCCAGGTGGACCAGGCCCGGGCTGATATCCGCCTGCTTAAACAAGAGACACTGAATTTAAAGGCAGATGCCGGACTTGCCCACTCTAATCTGAAATTGGCGTCCAAGGAACTGGAGCGGATCCGGGCGTTGGCCAAAAATCAGTTTGCCTCCAAAACCAGTTTGGATAAGGCGGAGCAGCAGTATTTGTCTGCGAAAAATCAGTTGCAGAAAATTACCAATGCCCAGGAACTTGTCCCCTCGCGCATGGCTTTGAAAAAATCGGCCTTGGCTTCGGCCCAGGCTGCACTTGAAACGGCTCGTCTGATGCTTGAAAAATCTGAAATTAAAGCAGATTTTTACGGATTTGTGATGACAAAACAGATCCAGGCAGGGGAATATGTTAATCCGGGTCAGGTGCTTGGGGTTATATATGAAAAAGATGCCCTGGATGTTGATATCCGCATTCCCCTTGAAGAGCTTCAGTGGTTGGGTTCTGTTTTTGAAGACGGGGGTCGGCCCCAGGTCAGTTTAACCATAGCCAATCTGGAAGGCGGGCGTTCTCCGGTGTGGCTGGGCCATGTGGTCAGAATTAAGGCGGCCGTTGATGAAACAACCCGGACCATGCCCATGACCGTTGAGATCGGTACCCTTGATGTCAAAGATCCTTTGTTGTTGCTCAGACCCGGTATTTTTGTCAAATGCCGTGTTAAAGGAGAGCAAAGGGAAGATGTGTTCAAGGTGCCGCGAACGCTTATGCGCTCTCCGGATACCTTGTATCTGGCCCGGGAAGATCATCTTGTGATTCAAACGGTCAAGGTGATCCGGCGGTTTGAAGAAGATGTTTATATCACCGGGGGGCTGGCCCCGGGTGACCTGATCATTGAATCACCCTTGCCCGGTGCTTTGGACGGTATGCCCATTACTGTTAAAAAGGGCGGGGGAAATCCATGAAAGCCCTTGGCAAATGGTCGGTGGAACACCGGGTTACGGTGAATCTGGTCATGGTGTTTCTGATCGTGGCCGGGATGTTCACGGCCATAAACATGAAACGGGAGATGTTCCCGCAGTTCTCTTTGGATATGATCAGTATTGCCGTGGATTATCCGGGGGCCTCCCCCGAGGATGTGGAAGAGGGCATCTGCATCAAAATTGAAGAGCAGCTCAAAAGCCTTGAAAATATCAAAACCATGTACTCCACCGCAGTTGAAGGCCATGCCGCGGTCACACTGGAACTTGATGCCGGTACGGACATCACCGATAAGCTCAACGAGGTCAGAACCGAGATTGACTTGATCGACTCTTTCCCCACCCAGGCCGAAGATCCTGTGGTGGTTGAAATCAAAAACAATGAGCCAGCTATTTATGTGGCTGTTTACGGTGATGTGGGAGAACGAATCCTTAAGCAGACAGCCGATAAAATCAGGGATGATTTGGTGGGGTTTGATGAGATCTCCCTGGCAGAGCTCATGGGTGTCCGGGACTATGAGATTTCAGTGGAAATTTCCGAAGAAAATCTGCGCAAATTTTCCCTCTCCTTTGATGATGTGGTGCGTGCCGTGGGGACCGGAAGCCTTGAGCTGCCCGGCGGACTGATTAAAACCAGCGGCGGCGAGTTTTTAGTCCGGGCCAAGGGTAAACGGTACACCGGTGCTGAATACGAACAGATTCCTCTGGTGACACGGGCTGACGGCACTGTGGTTCGACTCGGGGATGTGGCCCGGGTGGTTGACGGGTTTGAGGATCAGGATCTTCAATCCCGGTTTAATGGACAGCCGGCGGCCATGGTGGTGGTGAGGCGCACCAGTTCCCAGGATACCATTGCCATTTCCAACCGGGTGCTTGAATATATTGATAATGCCCGGGATGATCTGCCCAAGGGAATCCGTCTTGGGTATTGGTACAATATAGCGGATATGGTCCAGGACCGCATTGATCTTTTGCTGAAAAACGGAATCCAGGGCATTATCCTGGTGTTTGTTGTGCTGGCCCTGTTTCTGGATTTAGGCCTTGCTTTCTGGGTGGCCTCGGGTATTCCCATCACGTTTATGGGGGCGTTTCTTTTCCTGGAATACATTGGCGCGTCAGTGAATATGCTCTCTTTGTTCGGGTTTATCATGACCCTGGGCATCCTTGTGGATGACGCCATTATTGTGGGGGAGAATGTCTATACCCACTACGCTGCCGGCAAAACACCCAAGCAGGCTGTTATGGGGGCCATGGAACAGGTGGGTGGGCCTGTGGTCATGGCCGTGATCACGACCATCGTGGCGTTTACGCCTTTAATGTTTATCTCCGGCATCATGGGAAAGTTTATTGCCGTCATGCCCCAGTCCGTGATCTGTATTCTTCTTATATCCCTTTTGGAAGCCTTTTTTATCCTTCCCGCTCACCTGGAAAGCACCCTGTCCCATCCATCTGAAGGGGACGGCAGGTCACGGATTCACAAAGTGCTTTTTTTTGGGGTCCACTGGATTAAAAAAGATATCGCCTATATTCACGGTATTCTGAGGATCCGGATGGAAAAAGGCTTGAACCGCGTTATCTACGCATATTATCTTCCAATACTGCGATATTGTATTAAAAACAGATATTTTACCCTGGTGCTGGGTGTGGGATGTCTGATCATAAGTTTAGGGCTGATTGCCGGCGGGCATGTACCGTATACTTTTTTTCCGAAAACCGATTCAGACTGGCTGCTTTCGGAAATTGTGTACCCCTTGGGCACCCCATTTAACACTACCCAGAAAACCATTAAGCAGATTGAGGCTGGTGCCTTTCAACTCAACGATTATTTCAGGAACCGGGTTGAGGATAAAAAAAATATTATTGTAAACACCTTCTCCCTTGTGGGGGTTATACCACAACGAGATTGGAAAGCGGGGGTCTGGGGCGGGCATTGCGGTGAAGCCTGGATCGAGATCTTACCGGCTGCAATGCGTCCGGAGATCCTGGCTTCGGAGGTGTCGGCCAAATGGCGGGAATTCACCGGAGATATTCTCGGGGCGGAGCAGTCTACATTCACCATTATCGGTGGTGGTCCCGGGGGAAACCCCATTGAGATTCGTCTGCACGGCAGTGAGCTTTCCCAGATGGAAGCGGCAGCCCAGGCCCTTAAGAAAGAGATTGCATCCTATCCGGGCGCCTTTGACGTCACCGATGATTTCAGGCCGGGAAAGATGGAAAAGCAGATCTATATCAGACCGGGCGCTGAAGCGTTGGGTGTGACCATGGCTGATATCGCCACCCAGCTTCGCCAAGCCTATTACGGTGATGAGGTCCTTAAAATTCAGCGGGGGAAAGATGATGTCAAGGTTATGGTCCGGTATTCCAAGCAGGAACGGGAGACCGAATCCAGCATCGACCGACTTCGCATCCGGACAAAAGACAACCGGGAAATTCCCTTGAACCAGGTTGCCCGCATTGAGACTGAACGGGGGTACGCCACAATTAAGCGTGTGGACAGGCACAGGGTGATTACGGTAACTTCCGATCTTGATGAGGACATTGCCAATGCTCGGAATATTGTAAAGGACTTAAGCAAAAATTTTCTGCCTGACATGATCAAGCGTTTTCCCGGGGTTGACTATGACCTTGAAGGCCAGGCCAAACGCAGCAAGGAATCCATGGACAGCCTGATGAAAGGGTTTATTGTGGCTGCCATGATTATTTTTCTGCTTTTAGCAAGCCAGTTTCGTTCCTACAGCCAGCCGTTGATTATTATGGCCGCGATCCCCTTTGGTTTGATCGGGGCTATTGTGGGGCATTTTGTAATGGGTCTGGATATTACCATGATTTCGATTTTTGGTATTGTTGCGCTGTCCGGCGTTGTGGTCAACGACTCGCTGATTCTCATTGATTTTATCAATGTTGAAGTTGCTAAGGGGACAGAGGTGTTGGCGGCTGTGGTTAAGTCCGGTGAAAACCGGTTCCGCCCTGTGATTTTGACCTCCTTTACCACGGTGGCAGGCCTTGCCCCGCTTTTAACGGAAACAAGTTTTCAGGCCAAATTTCTTATTCCCATGGCCGCAAGTATCAGTTTCGGTCTGGTGGCCGCCACGGTGCTCACGCTGATTTTTGTACCGACCCTGTATGTGGTGATTCGTGAATGGACCCTGTTTTTAACCGGCGGGCAGGATGTACAAAAATATGGGGTGCCATCGGAAAAAGACTTTTAAGAGCCGGTTAAAAAATTTTATTGGAATCGACATGTATTAAATTTATAATATATGCAATTTTATCAGGTGTCAGGTGTCAGCGAACAAACCGCCCGAAGGCGATAATTTAACAGGAAAGGTCTTATGGCTAATATGTTTACCGAGCAGTTCTGGATGGACGCCTGGGTCAATGATACGGCAGGTAAAGATACCCTTGCCGTGCATAAAGGCTATTCAACGGTACAATTCTGGGATAATGCCTCGGTAACGTATAATACGGATAAAGATGAGATCAAAAGTCGGCGTACGACCCGTGCCCTGGCAATGCTGAAAGAGAAAGGCCTGCTGTTTGAGGGCATGCGTGTCCTGGATATTGGCTGTGGTACCGGGATGATGGCTTTGGCCCTGGCACAGGAAGGGGCGTTGGTTACGGCCATGGATTTTTCTTCGGGTATGCTTGACCGGTTTAAAGCAGATATCCCCAAAGACTTAAACGACCGAATTACCCTTGTCCAGGAAGACTGGCACCAGCTGGATATCCGGCAAAGAGGGTGGGAAAAGGCCTTTGATCTGGTCGTGGCGTTTATGTCACCGGCCGTGGCCACCCCAAAGGCGTTTTCAAAAATGCTCCAATGTGCGGCAAAAGGATGTGCGATCAGGGGGTGGGCTGCCCGGCGTCAGCCCCAAGTGCTCAAGGATTTGTGGGAAATGATCATGAAACGTTCTTTGGACGATAAACCCCAGAGCATTCTTTATAAAATTAATCTGCTTTTTTCCATGGGGCTGTACCCGGATATTTATTTTGATGTGGTGGAGTGGGATCAGGTTGTTTCCGTGGAAACCGAAGCGGAGAACCAGGTCTCTTTTTTTACAAAAGTGGCCGGCAAAGCTGACGGGGATATCCGGCCCGTGATTCATTCATATTTGCAGAACCGGGCCGGAAAAGGGCAAATCAGAAAAAAGCAGAAAGGGCTGACCGCAACGGCTGTTTTTCTGGTTGATTCTTTGATTTAGGTGCATTCCCGGTGGGGGCAGTCGTCCATGGATTTAATAAAGGCCTGGAATTTTTTAAAGGTGGATGTGTCCATGGCATGCTCCATGCGGCAGGCGGTGTCGTCGGCCTTTTGTTCATCCACGCCGATAAAGCGGACCAGAAAATCTTTTAACATGATATGGCGTTTTTCAATTTCTTTTGCTATTTTTTCACCTTTGGGTGTCAGGGTCACATAGCCGTAAGGTTCATAATTGATCAGTTCCTGGGCTGCCAGCTTTTTGAGCATCCCGGTAACGGATCCGCGCTTGATGTCGAGCCGTTCGGCAATATCTTTTGACCGGGCAACCGTATTGGTTGTCTGAAGTTCAAGTATGGTTTCAAGATAGTCTTCCAGGCTTTCGGACAGGTCAAGTGATTTTGTCATTCATCTTCCTCCGGTTGAAATTTAGCATTTCTTATAATGAAGCGTCTTGATAAGTTTATCAATATATTTTTTGAAAGTTTTAAAAAAAATTAGGCATTACCTTACATTTTGCGAGTCAAGTTTAAGAGCCTGTTTAAAAATTAGGGGATCGAAGCGAAATATCATGAGAATGAGAACCAATTTTCACAAATTTTTTGTTAATAGCCGGATTATTGGCCGAAAATTTGAGGAGATTGGGGCCATTTTCATGTGATTGCAGCCGATTCATCTATTTTTAAACAGGCTCTAAAGTGTTGTCAGACCGTAAAATCTGATTATAGTATTTAGAACATGTATTGTAGCCTTTACCCGTAATCAATAACTTTTCATGATAGAGGTAAATCCATGAGCGATGATTCCAAACCCATTACGCCCGAGATTGTAACAGAAGAGGAAGAGGAAAACAAAAGCGGGTTGGTTACCCAGAGTACCAAACCTAAATTTTTGTATCTTGTCCCCATAACCGGACGTCCCCACCTGCCGGCACAGGTCCAGCCTTTGGTTGTCAATAAGAAGCGCTGGGAAGAGACCTTGGCCAAGTCAACCAAGGAGAACAAGGGGCTTTTAGGGTTGTCCTATTTCAGTGACGTCCAGAGTAAGTACGTATATAAAGAAGATTTTCCTAAAATCGGATGCGTTGTGCGCATGCTTAATTTCCAGGAAGTGGAGGGTACTCTGCAGTTTATTGCCCAGGGCCTGGAACGGTTTAAAATTAAAAAGTTTCTGTCTGACAAGCCGCCCTTTGTGGTGGAGGTGGAATATTTTCCTGAATCCAAGGACGATGAGGATAAGGTCAAGGCCTATGCCATTTCCATTATTTCAAATATCAGGCAGCTTTTATCCTTGAATCCTTTGTATTCAGAAGAACTCAAACAATACCTGAATCGGTTCTCACCGGACCAGCCGTCTCCCCTGACCGACTTTGCGGCAGGCATTACCACGGCTTCCGGGGATGTCCTGCAGGATATCCTTGAAACCGAATCCATTCTGGACCGGATGAAAAAGGTGATGATGCTTCTGCAAAAAGAGATTGAGATCGCAAAACTGCAGACAAAAATCCAAAAGGACATCAACACCAAGGTAGATGACAATAAACGCAAGTTTTTTCTCAGAGAGCAGCTTAAAGCCATCCAGAAAGAGCTTGGCATCCAAAAAGATGATAAAACCTCTGATGTGGATAAGTTCAAGGAGCGGTTTGCAGAGCTTGAGCCTCCGGAACATGTGGTTAAACGGTTTGACGAGGAAATTGAAAAACTGTCCGTGCTGGAAACCGGATCTTCGGAATACGGGGTGACACGTAACTATCTGGACTGGGTCACCTCTTTTCCCTGGGGGATCTATTCCGAAGACAATATTGATATCGCCCGGGCCGAAAAGGTGCTTGACCGGGATCATGCAGGGCTCTCCGATGTCAAGGAGCGGATCATCGAGTTCTTTGCCGCAGGGGTGTATAAAAAGGATATTTCAGGGTCCATCATTTTGTTTGTGGGGCCGCCCGGCGTGGGAAAAACCTCAATCGGTAAGTCCATTGCCGAAGCCCTGGGCCGAAAGTTTTATCGGTTTTCCCTGGGGGGAATGCGTGATGAGGCCGAGATCAAGGGGCATCGACGCACCTATGTGGGGGCTTTGCCCGGCAAAATGGTTCAGGCTTTGAAAGATACGGCCGTGGCCAATCCTGTGATCATGCTTGATGAAGTGGATAAAATCGGTGCATCCTACCAGGGCGATCCTGCTTCGGCATTGCTGGAAGTGCTGGATCCCGAACAGAATTCAGCATTTTTGGATCATTACCTGGATCTTCGCCTTGATTTGTCCAAAGTGCTGTTCATTTGTACGGCCAATACCCTGGACGCCATTCCAGGGCCCTTGCTGGATCGTATGGACCGTATTAATTTAAGCGGGTATATTACTTCCGAGAAGCTGGAGATCGCAAGAAAGCATCTGTGGCCCAAGCTTTTGAAGCGAAATAAGCTCAATTCGTCCATCATCACCATCACCGACCCCACCATCCGGCATCTCATTGAGGGCTATGCCCGGGAAGCCGGGGTGCGTAACCTTGAAAAGTCTTTGAACAAGATCATCCGCAAAAGTATTGTCAGGATTTTAAAGGAGGAAGAAGAGAAGATCCAGATCAACATCAAGTCCTTGGAGGATCTGTTGGGGCCGCCCATATTTACCCCCGAAAAGCAAATGACGGGGGTCGGCATTGTGACAGGTCTTGCCTGGACCGCCATGGGTGGTGTTACGTTATCCATTGAGGCGGTGAAGGTGCATGGAAAAAATTCTGGGTTCAAATTGACCGGAAAGCTTGGTGACGTGATGCAGGAATCGGCCTCCATAGCACTTTCCCATGTGCGCTCATCGTCAAAAAGTTACGGTGTCGTTGATGATTATTTTGATGAGGCCTTTATTCATATCCATGTGCCAGAAGGGGCCACGCCTAAAGACGGCCCTAGTGCAGGTATCACCATTGCTACGGCTATTGTGTCGCTGGCGTCGGGTCGGCAAATCAAAAGACCTTTGGCTATGACCGGCGAACTTACACTCACAGGCGATGTTCTGCCCGTGGGTGGAATCAAGGAAAAAATCATTGCCGCCCGGCGGGTGGGCATCAAAGAGATCATCCTGCCCCATGGGTGCACCAGTGCGTTTAAAAAACTGCCCGAACATATTAAAGAGGGCATTGAATTTCATTTTGTCAAAAAATATAAAGAGGTCTACAAGATCGTCTTTGGATAGTGTTTGTACAGCTTAGAAGAGTGCCGTTCCAAAATCTTTTGGACGACTTGGGCGGCACTCTTTTCTGATTTAAACAGGCTCTTGCTGTGGTAATTATATCGTTGCCCTGATTTTTTTCCACACCGGGCCCGGGATCTGGGCACCCATGACCTGGCATACCTCGTATCCGCACACCGACCCTAACGCGCCGCTTTTTTCAATGGAAAGGCCGTTGGCAATGCCGTATAAAAAACCGGCTGCCCACAGATCTCCTGCACCTGTGGTGTCCACCGGTGCATTGCCTTTTATCGGCTCAATGCGGGTGACTGCATTGTCATGGGAGATATAGCTGCCCCGGCTTCCCACTTTTAAAACAGCATAGGCAACATCGGCAGACAGCTTTTCAATGGCGGCACTTTCATCTGATTCACCGGTATATGCCTTTGCTTCGTCCTCGTTGGCAATGAGGATATCCACATATTCCTTGACCAAATCCTGTAGAATATCTTTGGATGCATTGACCACCTCAAAACTTGCCAGATCCAGGGCTACCAAAGCGCCGGCGGCTTTGGCGGCTTTGACCGCCGCCATCATCAGGTCGCGGTTAAAGAGCAGATAGCCTTCCACAAGGGCTATGGCCGTGTCTGAAAACATCTGACTGGTAACGCCGGCAGGGTCCAGCAGGCTTGAGGCGCCAAGATCCGTGAACATGGAGCGCTGGGCATCCGGTGTTACAATGGATACTACTTTGCCGGTGGGGGTGTCAAAGCAAGTAAGCATAGGTTCCACCCGACACTCCCGAACTTCGTTTTCAAAAATGTCCCCGTATTCATCTGTGCCCCGGGCCCCGATGAATCTGGCTGCGCCGCCAAGTTTGCCCACTCCTACGATGGTGTTGCAGGCAGCCCCTCCGGGTACAATCACCGGTATCTGGGACGAGGCCGATATGATGGCCTGCTGCTCATCGGCCGTTACGTAGGTCATTCCGCCTTTTTCTTTGTTCAGTTCTTGTAAGAATTCATCGGTCTCGTTGATAAGCACATCCACTAAAGCAGAGCCGATTCCGGTGATGGTATTTGAAGGCATAATATATCTCCAGTTTTGGTGTTTGGACGAAAAGTTGCCCATCTGCAACGCCACAGATGGGCAACTTTTCGTCCAAACACGGGTTTTCGTTAAGCACTATATCACTAAGTGTTGTTTGTAAAATGATGGTTATCATCAAAAAGTCAGGCTCGCTTGTCAAGGCATTTTATAAGATTTATGCAAATATACAGATATCTTGATATATTTTTATGAACCATTGACAAGAATTGGGATAACTGTCATTAATGTATTGATTTTTGCATTTTCCGCATTGGGTTTGGTGAATTTGAAATTCCAATTTTGCAGCCCGGAGCCGGGAAAATATACATATCAAAACGCATGAACAAATAAATAATCCATATCAAGCGTAAGGAGATATTATGTCAGAAGACAAATCTTTTCTGTTTACATCCGAATCTGTGACCGAAGGCCATCCAGACAAGGTGGCAGATGCCATCTCAGACAGCATTCTCGATGCCATCATGTCCGAAGATAAAAAATGCCGCGTGGCCTGTGAGACACTTGTTACTACAGGTCTTGCCATGGTAGCCGGAGAAATTACAACCGACTGCTATGTGGATATTCCCGAAGTTGTCAGAAGCACCATTAGAGATATTGGTTACAACTCCTCCAACATGGGGTTTGACTGGCAAACTTGTTCTGTGGTCACCAGTATTGATCAGCAGAGCAGCGATATTGCCCAGGGGGTAAATGAAGGCGACGGACTTTACAAGGAACAGGGTGCCGGCGACCAGGGTCTGATGTTCGGTTATGCAACCAATGAGACCGAAGAGCTGATGCCCATGCCTATCGTTTATGCTCATAATTTGACCAAACGGTTGGCCCAGGTTCGTAAGAACGGGGCCCTTGACTTTCTGCGTCCTGACGGAAAATCACAGGTCAGCATCGAATATGTGAACGGCGTGCCCAAACGAGTTGATACAGTGGTTGTTTCCACCCAGCACTCACCGGATGTCTCCTATGAGGATCTTAAGTCAGCCGTAATCAAGGACGTGATTAAAAAGGTTATCCCCGGGGAGATGATGGACGGTGACACGCGGTTTTTCATCAACCCCACCGGTCGTTTTGTTGTGGGAGGACCCATGGGTGACTGTGGTGTGACAGGACGTAAAATCATCGTGGACACATATGGTGGCCAGGGCAGCCACGGCGGTGGTTGTTTTTCCGGAAAAGATCCTTCCAAGGTTGACCGTTCCGCCTCTTATATGGGCCGCTATGTAGCTAAAAATCTTGTGGCAGCAGGGCTTGCCGACAAATGCGAAGTGCAGATCGCCTATGCCATCGGCGTGGCCGAACCTGTATCCATGATGGTGGATTTCATGGGAAC
>Ga0193963_1001525_pt1 | contig 11450 bp, 9 predicted proteins | sample FB_6_MG_FD_140359 | JGI IMG/M metagenome (GOLD analysis project Ga0193963, IMG submission 140359) | Microbial mat bacterial communities from the Broadkill River, Lewes, Delaware, United States - FB_6_MG | ecosystem: Environmental > Aquatic > Freshwater > River > Microbial mats | place: USA...
AGTAGATAAATTAATAAATCACTCGGAAGAAATCTTAGATTTTATTGATACAAAAGTATCGCCTGATTATAATATGTTAGAAAAAACTGGAGAACAATATGAAAAAGATGCTAAGTTTGTTAAAGAACTTACAGAAGCAATTGCTAACTCTATGAAAGATATTTCATTATCAATTAATTCTGTAAATGATGGGATTGAAGAAGTTTCAGCGGCAGTTGAAGAAGCGACAGCTGCATCTCAAGAAATTAGCGGAAGCATAGAAGAAACTGCAAAGGTAATGGAAAATGTATCAGAAGCGAGTCAAGAACAATCTAATATGGCAGAAAATCTGACTGTACTGGTTTCAAAGTTTAAATTATAAGAAATAGCAGATTAAAATAAAAGTTAGAAAAACTAAATATTTTAAAAGTTTAAGTATTTGGAATATTATCCTTCAGATTAATTGTAAGATAAAAATATAATTAATCTGGAGGTATTTTTGTTATAAAAATATATTATTTAGCTATTGAATAATAAGAATACCTATTTTAATGATAAATTAGGCTAAGATGTTTGTATTATTTACTATATTTTAGTATACTTTAATAGGAAATATGAATGTTTAATAGGCACTTTAAATGTATAAATTGACGAGGAGGGAGATGACAGCATGGATCAGCTTGAAAATGTTTTAGTTTGTGTTACAAGACAAAAAAACTGTGATCGTCTAATTAAATATGGTGCTGATATGATAAAAGATCAAGCAGAGTTATTTATATTGCATATGGTTCATAAAGATGAAAAGTATTTACATGTATCAAATGAAGGGGATGCTTTAGAATATCTATTTGATATAGCAAAGAAACATGGAGCAGAATTATCACTTCAAAAAGTAGATGATTTCCAAAGCAAGTTAAATGATTTTATTTGTAAAAATAAGGTTAAAAAAATCATTTTAGGCAAACCTAATAATGGATCAACAGAAATTAAAAACCATATAATAGCAAAAAATATTTTAAATAAAGAGTTAGATATTATTATTATTTGATAGGAGAAATAAATGAATACGTTATTTAGTCAATTAAGAGTTAAAAAGCTCTTGTATGATTCAGATATACAAAAGATAATGCATTGCAACATTGAAGAAACTGAGTATATTGCACATGCAATATTTCAGCCACTAGATGGTGAATTTTTAAAATTATTAATTAAAGATGGTTTTGAATATTGTGAAGAGGAAGGAGTTCAGTATTTAATCCATAAAATTAATAAAGAAACATTATTATCAAAGGCTATAGAAAGAGGCGAGATAAATTTAGAAAAAAGTGATTTTCTATTTAAATCTATGAAAGTAAGAATTAAAGAGTATCAAAATATTCCATTTAAGATACTTAAAAATTTAATTCAAATTGATAATATTTCGATATCTAAAAGTGGAAATATTAAGATTTCACCAATGTTTCAATTAGCTAATGAAAAAAGAGAAGTGTATTTGTCGGAAGTGTTATTAGATTTAAGCACATTGTTAGAAATGTTATATGTAAATAACCCAATAATTGATAATAAAAATGATTTAGTTTCACCAATTATTAAAGAAGTTATAGATATGGGTAAAAACACAGAATTCATTAGTTTGCAACAATGGATTGAGAAGGTTGATCAAATTGTTTTTATAAATGATTCAGAAAAAGTTTTAGATGATGGGAAAAAAGAAAAGACCAATGTATCTTTTTTAAATGTTAAAGGTTGGATTGTAATAGCAAGTATATTTATCCTTATAATTCTTTTGATTTCTTTTGGAGTAAGCCAATTGTTTAAGAAAACAGATGAAGTACCGAAAACTTCACTTTCTTTAGAAACAGATAAACAAAATGACAGTGTAGAGAATGTTTTAGAAGATAAAAATATTGGAGATGTAGAAGTTACTTCGATGGAAAGTGAGACAGTTTCATCGGATGAAACAATTAATTCTTTTGTTTCGGATAAAATGAAAAATGCAAGCGAATTGGTTGCGTCGATTGATTCTAGTGTATATTATAATGGAAGTCAATCTTTAAAATATGAGAATGATGGAACAGAAAATGAGGTTTTATTTGCAGAAGTTAACTTTAATCAAGAAAAATATGAATATTTAAAGACTAAAGATATAGATATATCTTTTTGGACAAATGCTACTAAAGAACAAAGTGTAGATTTAATTGTTAAAATATTTTCTGGAGAAGACCTGATTGGTAAAACAAATAAAAAAATATTTATTACGGCTAATATATGGGGACTTAATACGCTTAATCTAAGATTAGGAGATGGCGATAGAATTGAGATTTATTTAAAAGTGAAAGAAAAATCAACAATATGGATGGATGATATTTCTTTAAATATTTCAAAATAAAATTACTAGGAGGGATTTTATGCAATTTGGATTTTTATTCGCATTATTTTTTGCAGTTTTAGTAACATTTTTTGCACTTGGTAATTCACATGAAATTTTAGTTAATTTTTTTATAGCTGAGGTTCAATTACCAACAGCTGCATTAATTTTAATGGCTACGGCTGCGGGAGCTTTAATCACATTTTTATTAGGAAGTTTTAAGTATTTAAAATCAATAAGACAGGCAAGAGTATTTAAAAAAGAATTAAAAGTTGAAAAAGAAACAAATGTTGGCTTAGAGACTCAATTAGTTGAAACACAGGGAATGCAAAGAGAAAATTTGGAACAAATAAGAAAATTAGAGATGGAAAAAGATGCATTACAATTAGCATTACAACAATCTAAAAAAGTTCAAAAAGAAACATTATATAAAATTGAAAATAAAGTAGAAGAAAATAAAGAAGAACATATTGAAAATGAGAATATTGATAGAGAAGAAAAAAGTGAAATAGAAACCGAAATAAAAGAAGATTTGGTTGATTAATTATAACTAAATAATTTGGAGATTGAGTATGAAATGGATTTTAAAGGGGGCTAAAAAACCCTTTCGAAAAAGCGATACTTCAATTTGGAGTAGTGCTTTTTTGCGTTTAATGTGTATTAGAGGTTTTTCTGAAAATGAATTAGAAAGTTATGTTAATCCTAAATCAGAAAAAATTGATGCCGAAGAAAAGATTAAAGGTATTAGGGAAACTTGTGAATATTTATTAAAAGAAGATAGAAAAAATATTAAAATTTTAATTTATGGCGATTATGATGCAGATGGAATAATGAGCACATATGTTTTATTTAATGGTTTAGGACTTTTAGGGTTTAATAATGTAAAATATTATATTCCAGATAGAGAAAATGATGGATATGGATTAAGCGTTGAAAGTTTACAGAAATTTAATTTAGATTCATTTGATTTAGTTATAACTTGCGATAATGGTATTTCAGCTATTTCAGCTATTGATTATTTGAAACAGAACAATAAAATGGTGATTGTTACCGATCATCACGAACCGATAATAATTGATGGGGAAGAAAAATTACCAGATGCAGATTATATTATTAATCCAAAGTGTCAAGTTAATGCTGAGTTAAAATTTAAAGAATATTGCGGAGCAACGGTTTCGTTTTTTTTAATTAAGCAATTATCTAAATTATTAAAAATAGAAAATATTTATCAAAACTTTATGCCATTTATTACAATTGCTACAATATGTGATGTTATGCCAATTATAGAAGATAATAGAGCTATAGTAAGTGATGGATTAAAAGCAATTAGAAATACTGATAATATTGGACTAAAAAAACTTATAGAAGTATTAGAGCTTGATATAGATAAAATAAACACATACCATATAGGTTTTTTAATTGGCCCATGTTTAAATGCTACAGGTAGGCTTGAAACTGCTAAAATTGCATTAGATTTATTAAATGAAACTGACTTAGATAAAGCAAAAAAACATGCACAATATTTAGTTGAACTAAATAATAAAAGAAAACAAATGACAGAAGATGGCACAAAAAAAGCTGTAGAAATAATAAATGCGGAATCTTTAAATGAAAATAATTTTATTATAGTACATGTAGATGATGTTCATGAAAGTATAGCAGGAATAATTGCAGGACGAATTAGAGAAAAGTATAATAGACCAGCACTTATATTTACAGATTCAAAAAGTGAATTTTTAAAAGGGTCAGGTAGATCAATTGAAGGAATAGATATTTATTTTTATCTTTCTAAATTCAGAGAATTATTTAATTCATTTGGTGGGCATGCAATGGCATGTGGAGCTTCTATAACAAAGGAAAATCTAGTTAAACTTAATAATGAATTAAATAAATTAAATATTGACAGTGAATTATTTGAAAGAAAAATTAAAATTGATTTAAAATTACCATTAGCTGCAGTAAATTTTAAATTATTAGATGAAATTGAATATATGGCGCCATTTGGTAAAGAAAATGATAAGCCAATATTTGCAGATAGAAGATTAACTATTGTTAATACAAAAGTCTATAATTCTAAAATTGATGTTTATAAATTCTTAATTAAAGATTCAAATAATAATCTTAGAAATGGTATTTTTTTTGATAGAGATAAGATTTTGCCTGAAATGATTAATAAAGAATTTGGTGATGGTGAATATGATAGATTAATAACGAATAAATTTGATAGATTTGTTGATATGATTTTTCAAATAGAAAAAAATGAGTATATGGGTAAAACTTCAATTCAATTGAAAATTATGTATTTTAGAAAAAATTAAGGAGGATATTATGAATTATAAAGAACATATTAGAAGTGTTGTTGATTTTCCAAAAGAGGGTATTGATTTTAAGGATATTACTACAGTATTAAAAGATCCTAAATTGTATAAACAATGTATGGAAGATTTAAGTTCATTAGTGGATGATATAGAGTTTGATTTAATAGTTGCACCAGAAGCTAGAGGCTTTATGGTGGGTGGACCTGTTGCATACTTACAAAATGTGGGATTTGTGCCAATTAGGAAACCTGGTAAGTTACCGGCTGAAACTCTTAGTTATGAATATGATTTGGAGTATGGACAAGATATATTAGAGATGCATAAAGACGCAATAAAACCAGGGCAAAAAGTTGTTTTATGCGACGATCTTTTAGCAACAGGTGGAACATTAGAAGCGGCAATTCAAATGGTAAATCAACTAGGTGGAGAAGTAGTTGCAATATTATGTTTTATTGAATTAGAATTTTTAAATGGTAAAGATAGATTTAAAGATATACCTGTAAAAGTATTAGTTAAATATTAATTTTTTTTATTAAACGAGTTGTATGTATATTGCATATGACTCATTTTTAATATTATAAATATATTTAAAATTAGTAGGCATATGGTATAATAGAGAATAAAATAGGCGAAAAGAGTGAAACATATGGGATATGACAAGTTATTGCAAAAAGCAAAAGAATATTTAAAAGATGATGAAATTCAAAAAATAAATAAGGCTTATAGCTTAGCCGAAGAAGCACATAAGACGCAGGTTAGAAATTCAGGCGAGCCATTTATTGTGCATCCAGTTGCAGTTGCAATAACTCTTGCAGAATATAATATGGATGCAGATACTATTATAGCGGGTCTTTTGCATGATGTAGTAGAGGATACTGACTTTGAGTTAGATTATATTGAAGAAAAATTTGGAATCGGTGTAGCAACATTAGTTGATGGAGTAACTAAACTTAAAAAAATTCAGTATAGAACAAAGGAAGAACATAAAGCTGATAATTTAAGAAAAATGGTTATTGCAATGGCAAAAGATATTAGAGTTATTATTATTAAATTAACAGATAGATTGCATAATATGCAAACACTTGAATATATGTCAGATAAAAAGAAAAAAGAAAAAGCAACTGAAACATTAGAAATATATGCTCCTATTGCAAATAGATTGGGAATGAATAGAATTAAAGCAGAATTAGAGGACTTATCTTTAAAATATCTTAATCCTGAAAAATTCAATGAAATAAGAGAAAAAGTTGCAATGAAGAAAAGAACTAGAGAGGCATATTTATCTAATATTATGGACGATTTAGATAAAACGTTAGACCAATCACATATATCACATCAAATAATGGGAAGACCAAAACATTTTTATAGTATTTATAGAAAGATGGCCTATCAAAATAAAGAATTTGAACAAATATTTGATGTTATGGCTGTTAGAGTTATAGTTGAAAGTACAAAAGATTGTTATGGAGTATTAGGTTTGGTTCATACTATGTGGAAGCCATTGCCTAATAGATTTAAAGATTATATAGCTATGCCTAAAGCTAATATGTATCAATCTTTGCATACAACTGTTATTGGTCCTAGTGGAGAAATTTTTGAAATTCAAATTAGAACTGAAGAAATGCATAAAATGGCTGAATATGGTATTGCTGCTCATTGGAAGTATAAAATGGGAACTGATAAAGCCGAATTAATGGATGATAAGTTAGATTGGATTAAAAGATTATTAGAAGTTCAGGAAGAAACCAATGATCCAAAAGAATTTTTAGAATCTATGAAAATGGACTTTTTTACAAATGAAGTTTTTGTTTTTACACCTCAAGGAGATGTTATTAATCTTCCGCAAGGTTCAACGCCAATTGATTTTGCATATAGAGTGCATACTGCTGTTGGAAATAGATGTGTTGGGGCTAAAGTAGATGGAAGAATAGTTCCTATTGATTATAAATTAAAAAATGGCAATATAGTTGAAGTGTTGACTTCACCTAATAGTAATGGGCCGAGTAGAGATTGGCTTAAGATTGTTAAATCAACTCAAGCAAGAAATAAAATTAGAAATTTCTTTAAAAAAGAAGAACATGAACAAAATGTTGTTATGGGAAAAGATAAATTAGAAAAAGAAGTTAAAAGACAGGGTTTTGTTTTAACTGAAATTCTAAAAGAATCTTGGATTAAAGAAATCTCAGAGTTTTTAAGATTAAATGGGGTTGAAGATTTATATGCAGCAATAGGTTATGGAAGTATTTCATTATCTCAAGTCGTTCCTAAACTTAAGAATTATCATAAGGAACATTACAAGACAAGATACGAAGCTAAAAAACAAGAAATTCAAGAAGAGATTCTTAATAAAAAAAGACCTTCAAAGCCTAATCAAGGTGTTGTTATTAAGGGAATTGATAATATAAAAGTTAGGTTTGCTAGATGCTGCAATCCTCTTCCAGGTGATGATATTGTTGGATATATAACTAGAGGTAGAGGTGTATCTGTTCATAGATCAGATTGTACTAATATTGGAGAATTGTCACAGGTTGCAAGATTTATTGAAGTTGAATGGGATATTAAAAAGGTTGTTTCATACCAGGCAGAAATTCAAGTGAAAGCTGTAGATAGATCGGGATTATTGTCTCAAGTTAATCAAGTGATGAGTGAAACTAATTTAGTGGTATCATCTGTTAATGCTAGAAAAACTAAAGAGGGTTATGCCATAATTAATTTAATTGTAGATATAAAGGATATAAAACAACTTGAATTAATTATGAAAAAAATAAGAACAATAAAAGATGTAATTGATGTTTATAGAGTAATTTCGTAGGAGGATAAAATGAGAGCTGTTATTCAGCGTGTAAATCATGCAAGTGTAGAAGTAGACAATAAAATTATTTCTAAAATAGATAAAGGGTTGTTAGTGCTTTTAGGAGTAGAAGAAAGTGATGAGAATTCAGATTTAATCTATATGGCAGATAAAGTTAGTGGATTAAGAATTTTTGAAGATAGCAATGAAAAAATGAATTTATCAGTAAAAGATATTTCGGGAGAAGTTCTTGTAGTTTCTCAATTTACGTTATTAGGAGATTGTAAAAAAGGTAAAAGACCAAGCTTTAAAAAAGCTATGGAGCCTTCTAAAGCAGAAGAAATGTATTTATCTTTTTGTAAAGAAATGAAAAATTATGATTTAGTTATTAAAGAGGGACAATTTGGTGCAGATATGAAAGTATCTTTAGAAAATGATGGTCCAGTTACTATAATGATTGATAGTAGAAAAACGTTTTAGGAGGCAAAAGTATGGAAATATTCCACATTTCAGTTGGCTTATTAGGTGCAAATTGCTATATTATTCATAAAAATAATAAAGGCATTATTGTAGATCCAGGTGGAGATATGTTTAGAATTGAAAAAGAATTAAATGAAAAAAATATTGAACCATGTGCAGTATTATTAACACACGGACATGCAGATCATATAGCTGCGGTAGAAGAGATAAAAAATAAATATAATATTGATGTTTATATACATGAATTAGATGAAGAATTATTAAAAGATCCAAAGAAAAATTTAAGTTCAATGCTCACTATGCCAGATATAATTACTAATGCAGATAAAATATTTAATGAAAATAAATTATCTATTGAAGAAATTGATATTGAAATTATTCATACTCCGGGGCATACACAGGGAAGTGTATGTTTTTTAGTTGGTAAATATTTATTATCTGGAGATACTGTATGTAAGGGTTCAATTGGTAGAACTGATTTAATTGGAGGTAATTATGATGATATTATTAAATCATTGGAAAAAATAAAAAAACTTTCAGATGATATTTTAATTTTACCTGGACATGGTCCTGCAACAAAATTGATTGAAGAAAAACAAACAAATTATTATTTTAATAGGAATTAGTATGAAATTTTTTGTAGCAATTGAAAATAAAGAAAAATTAATAAAAGAAGTATCAGAATCGTTTGGATTAGATAATGAAATTTGTAAAAATAAAGATAAAGCAGATATTTTGATTTATAAAGAGCATAATTATATAATTTGCAAATATACAAATAGCGAAATCTTTAAAGAAAAGATTGAAAGTGATTTAATATTTAAACCTTCGATTTTAGCTATTAAAAGAGTATTATATAGATGTTTAAAGTATATTACTAATAAGGATCTAAAATGGGGAATACTTAATGGAATTAGGCCAGGCAAAATTGTTCTTAAATTACTTTCTTTAAATAAGAATTTTGATGAAATAGAAAGGTATTTTTTAGAAACGCTATTGGTAGATCAAAATAAAATAGATATACTAATGGAAGTAATAAAAAAAGAAATAGAAATAAATAAAAAATTAAAAAACTTTTCTGTTTATATTCATATTCCAGTTTGTCCAACAAAATGTAGTTATTGTTCTTTTTATTCTATACCATTAGATAAAAATGATTTTGATTTTGATAAATATGGACAAAAAATATGCGATGAGATAGATTTAACGTTTCAATCATTTGCTAAATTAAAGGTTGATAGCATATATTTTGGAGGAGGCACTCCATCTTGTTTACCAGTAGAACAAATTGACAATATATTTTTAAAATTAAGAGATAAATTAATAATTGATAATAATACTGAAATATCTTTTGAAGCGGGAAGACCAGATCAAATAAATGAAAATCTATTAGAGTGTTTAAAGAAAAACGGAGTAAATAGAATTAGTTTAAACACTCAAACGATTAATAATGAGACATTGGTCAAAATTGGAAGGAAACATAACTTTAAAGATTTTATAGATGCTTTTAAAATGATTAAAAGATATAATTTTGATAGCGTAAATACCGACTTAATTTATGGTTTGCCTGGAGAAAATATTGATGATTTTAATAAAAGCATCAAAACTATAGTTGATTTAAATTTTGAAAACATTACACTACATGCACTATCTTTAAAAACAGGTTCGGAATTAAAAAATAAAAATAAATCAAATTTATATCAATATAACTGGGATATGGTAGATGTATATTCAATGTTAAAGGAAAATGGCTATTTTCCATATTATTTATATAGACAAAAAAGAAGTGTTGGCAATCTTGAAAATATTGGGTTTTCAAAAAAAGGAAAAGAGTGTATTTACAATTCAGTTATGATTGAAGAAATGCAAAGTGTTTTTGCATTTGGAGCCGGTGGCGTTAGTAAATATATTGATATTAGTAAAAATGACTTTATTAGGGTAGAACAACCAAAAGCGATAGAAAAATATTATTTAAAAATGACAGAAATAACAGAGGAAAAAAGAAAACTTTTAGAAAAATTATAAATGAAATAATATTTATTAGTTTTATTGACAGAAGATAAAAAAAGTAGTTATAATAAGAGGAACATACTGATAGAAATAGTAATAAAAATTAATTGGCTAAGAGAATTGGGATTGCTGTGAACCATGCAATTATTTTTATGAAGACATCTATTATAAAGGTATGCGTAAGTTATGCGATAAATACTTATGAGTAAAATAATAAGGGTGGTACCGCGAATAATTTCGCCCCTGCAGAAGCAGGGGTTTTTTTATTATATTATAGGAAGGAAGTCTTATATGAAAGAAAAAATGGGTGATTTAAGAAGAACTCATAGATGTGGAGAATTATCGTTAGCAAATCTTGATTCTAACGTTACTCTAATGGGTTGGGTTCAAAAAAGAAGAAACTTAGGTGGATTAATATTTGTTGATTTACGTGATACAACAGGTTTAGTTCAAATAATATTTGATGAAAGTATTAATAAAGATGCATTTTTAAATGCAGATAATTTAAGAAGTGAATATGTAGTAGCTATTGAGGGGATTGTAAAAGAAAGAAGTTCAAAAAATAAAGAAATGAAAACTGGAGATATTGAAGTATATGTTGAAAATTTGAAAATTTTGGATTCTTCAGAAACTCCACCGATATACATTAAAGATAGTGATCCAATTTCGGATGAAATGAGACTAAAATATAGATTTTTGGAGTTAAGAAAACCATATCTGCAAAATAATTTAAAAACAAGATCAAAATTAGCTCAAATAGTTAGAAATTTTTATGCTAATAATGATTTTGTTGAAATTGAAACTCCTTTTTTAAATAAACCAACACCAGAAGGAGCTAGAGATTATTTAGTTCCTAGTAGATTACACGAAGGACAGTTTTATGCATTACCTCAATCACCACAACTTATGAAACAAATGTTAATGGTTTCGGGTATGGATAGATATTATCAAATAGTAAAATGTTTTAGAGATGAAGATTTAAGGGCAAATAGACAACCTGAATTTACTCAAGTTGATGTAGAAATGTCGTTTGTTGATATGGAAGATATTATTTCAATTCATGAAGAATTATTAAGAATTATTTTTAAAGAAATAAAAAATATTGATATTGAACTTCCAATTAAAAGAATGCAGTATGATGTCGCTATGAAATTATATGGAAGTGATAAACCAGATTTAAGATTTGATATGCACATTAATGATTTTAGTGAAGTGTTTAAAAATACTGATTTTAATCTTTTTAAGGGTGCATTTGAGCGTAAAGATGTTGTTAGAGGTTTAATAGTTAAAAATAGCGCTGATAAAATTAGCAAAAAAGCAATTTCAAAATATGAGAAATTTGTTAAAGGATTTGGTGCAAAAGGGTTAGCTTGGTTTAAAAATGTTGAGACTGGATTAGAGGGTTCAATAGCTAAATTTATTAAAGAAGAAGAAGTAGTTGCAATGCAGAATTCTCTTAATTTAGAAAAAGGAGATACAGTATTTATTTTAGCGGATAAAGAAT
>Ga0193963_1001526_pt1 | contig 11449 bp, 12 predicted proteins | sample FB_6_MG_FD_140359 | JGI IMG/M metagenome (GOLD analysis project Ga0193963, IMG submission 140359) | Microbial mat bacterial communities from the Broadkill River, Lewes, Delaware, United States - FB_6_MG | ecosystem: Environmental > Aquatic > Freshwater > River > Microbial mats | place: USA...
GAATTCATTCTTTGTTGTTCAGGATGCTCAAGCTCAGAAAAATGGAAAGAAACAAGATACACAGGAACAAATTATTTCTAACCTTATTGAATCATCAGTTAATTTTCGTGATAGTAGTTTGAACCTAAGTGTAGAGGTTTGTGATAAAGCTATCAGTTTGGCTCAAAAAGAAGGGGCTGACTCTTTAATGGCTTTGGCATTCAAAACACAAGGTATTAACTATTATTATTTAAGAGAATTTGACTCTTGCCTCGTTTATTACAATAAATCTATAGTCAGTTTTGAGGCCTTGGGAAATAAAATTCAAGTGGGTAAAATGTTGGGAAACATAGGTCTTATTTATAAGAATAAAGGAGAATACAATAAAGCATTAGAGTACTATTTAGAAGAAATAGATATCTTTTTAAGTATAAATTACATAAAAGGATTATCAGTAATATATTCAAATTTGGGATCTTATTCGTTACTATGGGCGAGTATGAAAAAGCAGAAAATAAATTTCAAAAAGCATTAGATTTAGCTGATCAGAATAATAATGAGGGAGACAAAGTAGATGCTTTAAGTAATTTAGGTGTTTTATATGCAAAGCAAGATAGACTTGATGAAGCTCTACAGACATTTGAGAAATTATTATCATTTACTACTACTAATGGGAATAGTGTAATGATAAGCAAACTTTACTTGAATATTGCTGTTATTCATAGAAGATTGAACAATTTAGGCTTAGCATCTGATTTTTTAGATAAAAGCTTTGATATTAGGAAATTGAGAGGAGATTATCATGAGCTACTCGGTGTTTATCATGAAAAATTTGAGCTTGCTCTTTGTAGAGAGGATTATATAAGTGCGAGGCATTTAATTGGTACAATGAAAGATTTGGCGGAACTAAATTCTGATCCCGAATGGTTAGCTGACGTTTATAGCGCTTATACAAGTTTTTATAAAGCCATAGGGGATTATAAATTAGCATTTGATTCATACGAACAACATCTGCATTTGAGAGACTCAATACTTGAAGCTATGAATGAGATAAAGTACAATGAGTTAATGATTAAGTATGATCTGAATTATAATAAGCAGAATGTTGAGCTTATGACTCAGAAAACTAAAATTCAGAAATTAGAACTTGATAAAAAGAATGCCTGGTTGGTAGCTATGATTGTTATTATGCTTTTAGGTATTATTACTATAGTGGTTTCATTTAGAATTAACAAGTTAAAGGCCGAGCATAAGTTGATGTCTTTAGACCAGAAAGTTTTGCTTTCACAAATGAATCCTCATTTTTTGTTTAATGCATTAACAGCTGTTCAGTGTTTGGTATTAGGCGATGAGAAAGATAAAGCGAATTTATATTTAGCAGAGTTGGGAAATCTCGTTCGAAGTATATTGGAAGATTCTCGTAAGGAGACTATTAGTCTCAGACAAGAATTATCCATATTAGAGAAGTATATTGGATTGCAGAAATTACGTTTTGATTTTCCTTTAGAATTTCGCTTTGACATAGACGAAGATATTGATTTAGATGAGTTAAAAATACCTCCTATGCTGACCCAACCTTTTATAGAGAATTCTCTTGTTCACGCTAATTTACAAGAGGTTGAAAAACCTGAAATTTTTATAAAATTAAAACTTGTTGATAATCATTTTGTAGAATTTAGTATTCAGGATAATGGCATTGGTATTGAGGAAGGTAAGAAACAGTCTTTAATGAAAGAAAAGAAGTCATTAGCTATGCAGATTGCTAATGATCGAATTCAAATTTATAATTTTAAATCGAAATATCGGATGAAATTAGATATTGTCGATCTTAAACATATAGATAACAATTCACAGGGAACTTTGGCCAGAATTACAATTCCAACCAGTCTTAAATAAGTGTGAATATGTGTAAAATTGCCTTACTCAGCCTGTATATATTTGTTATTAGCTTTAATCTAAAGGCTAGTATTTTTTCAACCGATAGTTTGATCCAACCATCAGTATTTCATGATCAGTTATTAGATTCTATAAAAAAGGTGAAATTATTGAGATCGAGTTCACCTACAGAGTGTTTAAAGTTTGGGGAAAGAGTTATCGATATGGCACGCGAAACCGATATTCCTTCTTTAATTGGTCTGGCTGAGAAAACACAAGGGGTTAGTTACTTCTATCAAGGTGTTTTTGATTCGGCACTTCATCATTATAACAAAGCAATTCCTAAATTTCTGGAAGCCAAGCAAGAACTGGATGTTGGGAAGGTCTATAATAATATTGCGATTATATATAGACGGACAAGCAAGTCGGAACTAGCTTTAGAGAACTACCTAAAAGCTAAAGAAATATATGAACAAGTTGATTATGTGAAAGGAATTGCGAGTATATATTCAAATGTCGGTGGTGTTTATTATAATCTTGGCAATTATAAAGAAACTGAACGTTATTACTTATTGTCTTTAGCTTTGCTTGAAAAATTAAATTTTGGAGCAAGAATTGCAAAGGTTAATATGAATCTGGGAGTTTTATATTTGGGACAAGGTCAGTTAGACAAAGCCTCAGTATATTTAAATAAGGCTAATATTTTGACAGAAGAGTATGGGAAACTCAGAGATAAAGGTGAAGTTCTTATAAATTTGGGAGATCTGGCTTTCTATAAGAAGGAATATAAAAAAGCCTTAGATCTTTATGTGAAGTGTGAAAGTATCAGATTGCAAATAAATGATTATTGGGGTTTACCAAAAAACTATATTTTCACAGCTAAGTGTTTAACAGAAATTGGTAGATATAAAGAAGCTCTTGTTAAACTTAAAGAATCGGAAACGATTTGTTTGCAATACAACTTGCGAGAAGATTTACATGATACCTACGTGCAGCAATCAATTTTATTTGAAAAAATGAAAGAGTTTGAACAAGCCTTAATTTACCACAAGAAGAATGTTGAAATTAGGGATTCGATAGATAAAAGTAATCGTTCGAAAACACTTGAAAAACTTGAGTTTACGCACTTTTTAGATCTTAAGGAAAAAGAACTAGCGATTAAGGATCTTGATTTGAGTAGAAAGAATATCTTGCTGCTATCCTTACTAGGTTTTATTCTTTTTGGAGTAGCTTTTATACTTTTTTATTTGAGGTCACGCTCACATCAAAATAAGCTTCAAACCCTCTCATTGGAGCAGAAAATTCGTTTAAGTCAGATGAATCCACATTTTTTATTTAATTCCCTGTCGGTGATTCAAGATTTTATTTTAGACAGAGAGAATGATAAGGCATTTAATTATATGTCAAAACTCACTGGATTGATAAGAGGCGTATTGGAGAATTCAACGCAAGACTATATCACAGTACGTGAGGAACTGGATATTCTGACTGCTTATATAGAATTACAGAATTTGAGGTTTGATAATGATATCTCATATCGTTTTGATATAGATTCTGATATTGATCTGGATGAGATTCGTATTCCTCCTATGCTGGCCCAGCCCATAATAGAGAATGCTTTAATTCATGGAGAATTGAGAAATAACCCTGATGCAGAGATTAAAATTTGCTTGCTTAAAAATGTGGATAAGGATAGTATTGATTTTACCATTGAAGATAATGGGGTTGGAATCAATAGTAAACAAAAGTCCTTGAGTATGCATAAACCTATGGCAACTGATATATTGAAGGATAGGGTAAGAATTTACAATTATTATTCTAAAGATGATCTAAGCATAGAAGTGATTGATCTTAAAGGCTTGAATAAAGATTTGCATGGAACACGAGTCCGTTTCAGGATACCACTATTCATGAATTAAGAATAGTTCAGCTGACTGCGGTGTTTGATTCATTTTCGTGTTTCAATAAATAAGTCAATTTAGTCTCAATTTGTTTCAGTTGGAACACTAGTACGAAAAAAGCCGCTCAACTGAATGAACGGCTTTCATATTTTAAAGGATTTGGAGAATTATCCCAAAACTTCTTTCATTTTGTTTCCAATATCGGCAGGCGATTTTACCACATGAATACCAGCAGCGGCAAGAGCTTCCATTTTCTCAGCAGCCGTTCCTTTTCCTCCGGCGATAATTGCACCGGCATGTCCCATTCGTTTTCCTTCAGGAGCTGTTTGACCAGCAATAAATGCCACAACAGGCTTCTTTACATGATCAGCAATATATGCAGCAGCAGTCTCTTCATCTGAACCACCAATCTCGCCGATTAGGACGATAGCTTCCGTTTCAGGATCTTCATTTAATAGCTTAACCGCATCGATATGCTTGGTTCCAATAATTGGATCGCCACCAATACCGATGGCAGTAGACTGACCGAAACCAGCATTACCTAGTTGGTGAACTGCTTCGTAAGTCAAAGTACCCGAACGTGAAATAATACCAATTTTACCTGGCTTGTGAATAAAACCTGGCATGATACCAATCTTTGCGACACCAGGTGTAATAACACCAGGACAGTTAGGTCCAATTAAGGTCGTTTTAGGTCTCTTTGAAAGGAACTCGTGTACGTCAACCATATCTAGAGTAGGAATACCCTCGGTAATACAAACCACAAGCTCAATACCCGCATCTGCAGCTTCCATAATAGCATCTGCAGCAAAAGCTGGAGGAACGAAAATGACTGAAGCATTTGCTCCTGCTTTGTCTACAGCATCCTTTACGGTATCAAAAACAGGTACGCTATCCATAAACATTTGTCCACCTTTTCCAGGTGTCACACCAGCAACTACATTGGTGCCATATTCTATCATTTGTTGGGTATGAAATCCCCCTTCTGAACCAGTAATTCCCTGAACCACTAGTTTTGTATCTTTATTAACTAATACACTCATTGTGTTAATTGTTTTTATTGTGATAGGTCATTTAGATGACCACTTACGAATACCTATTTACTAACTGCTTGTCCTAATGTAGCAACCACTTTCTCAGCAGAATCTTTAAGCTCTGTGGCAGCAATAATATTCATGCCAGATTCCTCCAGAAGTTTTTTACCTTCTTCGGCATTGGTTCCTTGTAAACGAACAACAATAGGTACTTGGGTATTGATATTTTTGATGGCTTGAATAACACCGTTAGCAACACGATCGCAACGAACAATACCGCCAAAAATATTAATTAAAACAGCCTTTACATTTTTATCTGAAAGGATGATACGGAAACCTTGTTCTACAGTTTCAGCAGATGCAGATCCTCCAACGTCAAGGAAGTTTGCTGGTTCTCCTCCGGTAAGTTTAATGATATCCATGGTTCCCATAGCCAAACCAGCACCATTTACCATACAACCAATGTTTCCATCTAGTTTGATATAGTTAAGACCTGACTTATCAGCCTCAATTTCCAATGGTTCTTCTTCGTCAAGATCGCGAAGTGGGGTTAATGTTTTTTGACGATACATGGCATTATTATCAAAATCTGCCTTAGCATCCAATGCAATCACATTTCCTTCTTCAGTTACAACCAATGGATTAATCTCGAATAGAGAAGCATCGGTTCCCATATATGCTTTATAAAGGGCAAGGAAAAATTTTACTCCATTTTTAAATGCAGCTCCTTTTAATCCTAAAGCAAAGGCCATTTCTCTGGCTTGGAATGCTTGCAAACCTACCGAAGCATCTACACCAATCTTTACGATTTTTTCAGGTGTTTCCTCAGCAACTTTCTCAATCTCCATACCTCCCTCGGTAGAAACCATAAAGGTTACCTTCGATGAGGCACGATCAAGAACAATACCAGCATAATACTCATGCTTAATGTTCGAAGCTTCTTCGATCCAAACTTTCTTTACAAAACGTCCTTCAGGACCAGTTTGGTGGGTGATTAGGGTCATTCCTAAAATATCACTTGCATATTGACTCACATCCTGAGCGGTTGGTGCAAATTTTACACCTCCACCTTTTCCGCGGCCTCCGGCATGAATTTGTGCTTTAACAACGACAGGCAATCCAATTTCTTGAGCTGCTTGCTCTGCTTCTTGTACTGTAGAAGCGATTTTTCCTTGGGGAACAGGTACGCCAAAAGATTTTAGGATTTCTTTGGCTTGGTATTCATGAATTTTCATGGGCTAAAATATTATAGTGGCTTAGTTAGAATAACTCGTTTTAAAAGCCTTTTATGTTGCTTAAAACAAGCCTTATTTTTTTAACGAACTTAAATATATAAATAACTGAATGAATTTAAAAAGATGATAGAGCTTTTTTCGGACTTCGTTGTCTTAAATCCAATAGATAATATCAATGAGGTTATTTTAAGCACTTTGGAGATGAGTTTTTGTATGGGTGGATATCATTCAATCCATTTCGGTATTTTATAGGGGATCTTTTTGAATAGGTTAATCGTTTTAACAAAATGATGACTGAAAGTAGATTCCTGATAAATAATAGATACTTTAGTGATCATTTAAAAAAATTATTAGACGATCCCCTATGGAAAATGTAGAAACAGTAGAACAAGGAAACAGAAACGAATTGGTATTGGAAATTCAAGCAGAAGTCTTTTTGCGTGAAGGTCGAAAGTGGGCGAAATTTTTAGCCATTGTAGGTTTTATATTTATTGGTATAGGCGCTCTTGGTTCTATAGGTTTATTTGCCGCTTCAAGCATGATGAGTGAGCTTACACCTGTTCCGATGGGGAGTGTTGCCATTTTTTATTTAATCATTATTGGAATTTATTTTTTTCCGATTTATTACCTGCTGAAATTTGCTGATAAAGCTAAGGAGGCTTTGGATTCGCGTAATACACAAACTCTAACCGAGTCGATGCAATATTTAAAATCGCATTATAAATTCTTGGGTATTTTCACTATTGTGATGCTTTCTCTATATCCGATTATCATTATAGGAGCTATAGTTTTTGGTGCTAGCCAAGGATTATAATATAGGCTCAATTTTAATATTAAATACTCCCTTTCTGCTCATGTGAAAAGGGAGTTTTTGTATTCCTAATTGTTTATTTTTTGTCATCTCTATTATCATCTATCAAATTAGTTTTTATAAGCCATTGTTATTTGATAGTTCCTTGTTGGTTTTCTTACTTTTGAGTTAAAGTTATTTAGTATTGAAATAAAATATGCAGGGGGTCTTATATATGAAGAAAAAAAGAGTTGTTTATTTTAGTCTGGTCTGTATTGTTATTTTGTTGGGATTAATCTCTAGGCAATTATCTTTTGTGCCTTTATTTATGGGTGATCTATTGTGGGCAGTTATGATGTTTTTTATTGTCCGGTTTATTTTTCCTGAAAGAGCCCCAATGCTTATTGTTTTTATTAGTTTGACTCTATGTTATGCAGTTGAAATTAGCCAACTCTACCAAGCAGAATGGATTAATTCTATTAGACAGACCTTACCAGGAAGATTAATTTTGGGACAGGGCTTTTTGTGGAGTGATATTGTTTCCTATACCCTAGGGATTCTATTGGCATTATTTTTTGAACAAGTCAAACTACTTCAAGGCTCTATTGAAGGCACTAGCGAAAATTAAAATCTATTAGCTTTTTCCTGATTATCCATTCTCCGATTAGTCATGTTTTCAAAATTAGTGTAAGTCAAATAAAGTATTTCTATATGTTCAAAAAAAACTGTATTTTACATCTTCTACAATACGGCTAATACTTTAGCTTTGTAGTTCTATATTATGACAGAATCGATTAGGAAATATAAGTTTAAGGATGGGCTTCATTTGGAGTTTGAGATTATAGACTTGCCTCAAATTCTGAAATCGAAAAAGGATTTAATGACCATCCCACATCGGGCACAATTCTATCATATTCTTTGGATTGAGAAAGGTGAGGGCACACATTTTGTCGATTTTAATCCAATCCCCTTGGAGGACAGCATCCTTATCTTTATACCTAGCAATAGTGTTAATATATACGATAAGGTGGGTTTGTACGAAGGGAAAGCCATTGTTTTTACTGATAGCTTTTTCTGTAAAAATAAGAAGGATATTCAATTCTTGCACTCAAGCCTTTTGTATAATGACCTCTTTCATATTGCTAAAATGAAGTTGAGTCTTGGAGCATCGGATCTAAGGGGTCTTTTTAATGCTATGGAAACGGAGTTTTTGAGAGAGCCTGATGATTCCCAATTCCCCATACTGCACAATATGCTGCACATCTTTTTATTGCAGGCCGAGCGCGAAATGCGTAAACAAGGCTTTGAAGGTTTGAAACCAAGTGGAAATCTCGATGATTTAATGCTATTTAGAAGCCTACTGGAACAGAACTTTCGTAAGGAAAGGTCGGTTAATAAATACGCCTCTGAATTGAACTTGTCAGATAAGCAGTTGCATAGGGCATGCATAAGTGTTTTGGACAAAACTCCAAAGCAAATTGTAGATGAACGCGTTATATTAGAAGCAAAACGTTTATTAGTCCACAGTAAGCAAGCAATAAAAGAAGTTGCCTATGAATTAGGTTACGACGAACCGACAAACTTCATTAAATACTTTCGCAAACATACTAACTCAACCCCATCTGAATTCAGAGATCGATTCTAATTCTTCAATTTTAGTCTTTGGAGTAAATGTATCATTCAAGGGCGTAAACCTACCTTTATCTCCCTTCCCTTTTGCCTCACCTTTGTATTGTAATTAAAACTTAAAGCAATGCGAAAAATATTCATCATTACAGTATTAACAGTGGCCTCATTTGTTTCATGTGAGGCAGATAATAATGAGACAAATATGAAAATTTCTAACAAACAAAAAGTAAGCGAGCTTTTAAAAGCAATTGAAACAGGAGCTGCAGAACCAGTAGCATACATTAATGCAAATAACTATACACAGCATAACCAGGCTGTAGCCGATGGTTTAGCTGGTTTTGGTGCTGTATTGGGTGCTTTGAACGAAGCCGGTGGCGGAAGAGTAGACGTGCAAAGAGTTTTTGAAGATGGAAACTTTGTGGTTGCGCATACCAAGTACGACTTTTTTGGTCCTAAAGCGGGTATCGATATTTTTCGATTTGAGGATGGTTTAATTGTTGAACATTGGGATAATTTGCAGGAGATTGTAGAGAATACAGCTTCGGGGCGTACTCAATTCGATGGACCAGTAGAGATTAAAGATCTTAATAAAACTGAGGTAAATAAGACCTTAGTAAAAAATTTATTGAAGGATATTTTTATGGGTGCTAATCCTAATAAAATAACTGATTATATATCTACAGAACAATATGACCAGCATAATCCAGGCGTAAAAGATGGACTAGCAGGTTTGGGAGAAGCGTTGGCTGCTTTGGCGGAAGCAGGTATGCCAATGGTTTACGAAAAGAATCATATCGTATTGGGTGAAGGAAACTTTGTATTGTCAGTATCAGAAGGAATCTTCTTGAAAGAAAAAGTAGCTTTCTACGATATCTTCAGAATTGAGAATGGTAAAGTTGTAGAACATTGGGATACGATTGAAAAAATTGTTCCAGAAGCTGAAGCTATAAATACGAATGGTAAATTCAATTTTTAATTGAAGTCGATTCCATAAGGAGAGAGCAAGCTTAATAAACTTGCTCTCTTTTATATTCTATCTTATTCTTCACATTCTCTTTCCATCTGCTTTCGTCCCCAGGCACCCACATGAGAGATGAAAGGAATCAATTCTTTTCCCGTTTCGGTTAATGAATATTCCACCTTTGGAGGCACTTCAGGGTAAACTTTTCGGTTGATTAATTTGTCTTCTTCAAGCTCTCGCAAGGTTTGAGTTAGCATTTTTGAAGTAATGTTCTGAATCATTCTTTTTAGTTCTCCATATCTCAGCACATTGTTCTCAGAATGAATATACCATAAGACACGAGCTTTATATTTACCTCCTATTCGTCGGAAGGCATAATCTAGAGAACAAACAGGTGCATCGGAATTTATTTTCGTCATAACTTCATTTTGTTATTCGTGTAATTTCTTGTAAATCAATCTTAGTTCCTTTTTAGTAACTATATATCATTTAAGTATGTACTTGTCACAAAGGTATATATAAAATATATTTGTCCCAAACTTTGATAAAAAGACAATTCCGATAAAAAATAAATAGTTAATAAGATGAAAGAGAAGAAAGAAGAAATATTAAAAGCACATGCATATAGACGTGCTATTAAGGAGTTTGAACCTGACAAGAAGATTTCGGAAGCTGATTTCGATTTTATTTTAGAAGTTGGAAGACGCTCGCCCAGTTCATTTGGATGGGAACCATGGAAATTTCTTGTTGTTCAGAATACAGAGCTTCGCGAGAAGTTGATGGAACCAAGTTGGGGAGCGCAAAAACAATTGCCATCAGCTAGCCACTTTGTAATTCTTTTGGCAAGAAAAGGAGATGAAATGCGTGTAGGTTCAGATTATTTAAAAAATAAATCGCAAAAAGTTGACCAATTGCCAGCCGAAATAGAAGAAATGAAACTTGGCTTTTTTAAAGGTTTTATGGAAAACGAGTTCGATCTAACGGATGATCGTAAGATTTTCGATTGGGCCTGTAAACAAGTTTACCTTCCATTTGCAAACATGATGACTGCTGCTGCACAAATTGGAATCGATTCTTGTCCTATTGAAGGTTTCGACAGAGCAAAGGTTGAAGCAATACTAGCTTCTGAAGGTGTTATTGACTCCAACAAGCTTGGTATTGCTGCGATGCTTGCTTTTGGCTACAAAAAGGAAGATTCTCCTTTTCCACAATCTCGTTTCCGTATGGAGGAAGTTGTTGAGTGGGTTAAGTAAATTGAGCTTTAGGTCTTGTGATATTAGCTAGTTATCACATTAAGTGGTGTTAAAGAATATTAATAGGGATATATTGGTTTAGAATTTTTATAAATTTAAGTGATAACTTATAAAACAATTAAAACTGATACAACATGGGAGCAATCTTTCAAATGGCATTGGAAATAGTGATTTTTATGATAGAAATTATGTCCAAATATATGATGAAAGTGAAACCTGATCCTGTAAAAGTTAGAGTTGATTCCAATAGAAAAAACCGATAGCTCGATGAGGCTGATATATAAAAAGAGAGTACCCGTAATGGATACTCTCTTTTCTTTTATCTTGTTCGGAAAGGCTTAAAGCTTAAAAGCTTCTTTTACCTTCTCGATATAGTCTAGTTTTTCCCAAGTGAATAGCTCCACTTCAAGTTCCTTATCTTCGAAATAAGGAGAAGCAAATTTTTTCACGATAGTACGAGGTGTACGTCCCATATGACCATAGGCAGCAGACTCTTCGTAAATTGGGTTACGTAATTTTAAACGTTGTTCAATTGCAGCTGGGCGAAGGTCGAAAATCTCACTGATTTTATCAGCAATTTCACCTTTGCTCATATCAACATTACATTTACCATATGTACCAACGTAGATGCCAACAGGTTCTGCTACACCAATTGCATACGAAAGTTGTACTAACATCTCATCAGCTACACCAGCAGCAACCATGTTTTTAGCAATATGACGCGCTGCATAAGCTGCAGAACGGTCTACCTTTGAAGGATCTTTTCCTGAAAATGCACCACCACCGTGAGCA
>Ga0193963_1001527_pt1 | contig 11448 bp, 9 predicted proteins | sample FB_6_MG_FD_140359 | JGI IMG/M metagenome (GOLD analysis project Ga0193963, IMG submission 140359) | Microbial mat bacterial communities from the Broadkill River, Lewes, Delaware, United States - FB_6_MG | ecosystem: Environmental > Aquatic > Freshwater > River > Microbial mats | place: USA...
AAAATTGATATCGACTTAAAAACTCATGACAAGATGAAAGAAATTTCAACTCAATTGAGAGCCTTAGAAACTGAATACAGCACTAAAAAATAAGGATGTTGAATATGAAGTATCCAAAATGTAATGCATTCAGGGGTATTTAGCGTATTAGGTACGTATCGTTTTAATGATACTAATGCCAAGGCGTTTAGCCATACGGTTTAAGTTTGCTCGATCTGTTTTTAATGCTCGGGCAGCCGCAGACCAATTACCTTGGTATTGCTTTAATGCGTTGCTAATGAGCTGGCGTTGGAAATCTTCGGTTGCTGATTTTATACCGAGCTCCAGCGCTGGCAAACCTACACTAGGCGCTTCCGCTGATACTAATGTGTGGTGGTCAGCGCTTAAGGTGCTATTTGCAGTTAAAGTATGGGTAAGCGGCCCGATATGAGACAACTCAATAGTCACAACTTCTGTTTCTGCAAAGCCGCTACTCAGTGTATGGCTCTTAGCTTTTAAGGCTGCACGATTAATTGTATGTTCAAGTTCGCGAATATTGCCGGGCCAATCGTATTGTTTTAAATACTGAGTCACGTCAGCTGCAAATTTTATTTGCTGTATGCCGAGCTTGCGCCGTGTCTGTTCAATAAAATACTCTGCTAGCAATCCTATATCATTATCGCGTTCGCGTAACGATGGAACCAAGATGGGATAAGCCGTTAAGCGATGATATAGGTCAGAACGAAAATTCCCTGCGTCAACTTCTTGCGCTAAATTTCTATTGGTCGCTGCGATAATTCGCACATTAACGGTATGAGTTTTATCTTGCCCTACGGCCTGAATTTCTTGGCTTTGTAATGCCCGTAATAACTTGCTTTGTACGGCTAGAGGAATTTCGCCAATTTCATCAAGAAATAAAGTGCCACCATCTGCGATGGTGAATTTACCTGAGCGGTTTTCATTTGCGCCCGTAAAAGCCCCTTTGCGATGACCAAAGAGCTCACTTTCAATTAAATTTTCTGGCAGTGCGGCGCAGTTAACATAAACCAAGGGTCCTTCACTGCGGCTAGATTGCTGGTGCAGCGTTCTGGCAACTAACTCTTTACCGACGCCCGTTTCGCCAGAAATTAAGGCCGTAAAATCGGACTGCGCCACAATCTGAATTTCTTTTTTTAACTTTCTCATTACCGCACTATTCCCAATCAACTCACCACCATCTTTGAGTAAGGCTTCGTGGGTTAATTCGGCAACCACTTGGCGGCTATGAGATGCATGTTGCTCTAATAATTCTAGGGTTAGGGCTGTTTTTAACGTTGCTGCTGACATGGCGGAAATAATATCGAGCGTGCGCTGAGGGATATCATCAAAACTATTAGGTGTGAGGCTATCAAGGGTAAGTAGGCCAATTAAAGAGCCTTCAAATAACAGTGGCAGGCCCATGCAAGAGTGAACGGGTAGATCACCTTCCATGGCGAGCAATAATCCATCATAAGGATCAGGTAAAGGGCTATCACTTTCAAAGCGTACCGGGGTTTTGCTTGTGCAGATATGCTGAAAGCGAGGATGCTGGTCAATCTCAAAGCGACGACCTAATGTATCAGAGCTTAGACCTTGCAATGCCAAAGGTTTAAGGCGGTCTCCTTGGCGAGCAAGTAAGACCACGGCATCGCAGGATACTGTTTTGCGTACTGTCGTTAATAGGCGTTCAAATCTATCTTTGTTGATTAAACCGCTGCTTAGATCGATCGCTAATTCAATTAGAGAAGAGTAAGAAATATTCGCCATTATGATTGTGTCTCAATGCTAATTACAGAATAAAAGATAAAATCAATATAGCACAAAAGAGTCAAAATGACTCTAATATTACTTGAGTCATTTTGACTTATATTTAATTTTAATATTCGTAAGTTATTGAAATATATGAATATTATTAGTTGGCATACTCTTCGCAATAGCTTAGATAGTGAATGCAGAAGGTATTGGCGAAGCCCTTTAATATTGATAGCAATCCAGATATCCAAAAAATCAAAGAGAAGTAGACATCATGTTAAATAATGATCAAATAGAATTAGTAAAAAGCACGGTGCCATTATTAGAAGCATCAGGGCCAGCAATTACCGACTATTTTTATAATCGTTTATTTACCCACAATCCAGAAGCACAAAATATTTTCAACATGAGTAATCAAGCGTCTGGTAAACAATCATTTGCTTTATTTTCGGCCATCGCGGCTTACGCTAAAAATCTTGATAATGTTGAGCAGCTATTAACGATGGTTGAGCGTATTGCACAAAAGCATACCAGCCTTAACATTCAGCCAGCGCATTATGATTTAGTAGGTCATCATTTAATCGAAACCTTGCGTGAGTTAGTGCCAGAGCAGTTCACTAAAGAAGTCGAAGATGCTTGGACGGCGGCATATCAGGCGCTCGCCGCTATTTTTATTCATCGTGAAAGTGAGCTTTACCAGCAGCGTGAAGAATTAGTCGGTGGCTGGAAAGGCGGTCGACAATTTATTTTGGTTGAGAAACGTATCGAGTCTGAGCTGGTAAAGAGTTTGGTCTTTGAACCGGTCGATGGTAACGCTGTTATTGATTACCAACCTGGGCAATATATTGGTATTGAAGTTCAGCCTAAGCACAGTGAATTTAAGGAGATTCGCCAATATTCACTATCGGATAAAGCCAATGGTGAAAGTTACCGCATATCAGTGAAGCGTGAAATTGTCGGTACGCCAGGCATTGTATCGAACTATTTGCACGATGGCTTAAGGCTAGGCGATGAAGTAACCCTATACGCTCCGGCTGGCGACTTTTATCTGCAAGAGAATGCTAAACCTAAGGTATTAATTTCAGCAGGGGTTGGTTTAACGCCTATGCAAGCGATGCTCGAAAGTTTGATCGCAAAAAAGCAGAGCGATACCGCGGATATATTCTTTTTGCATGCTTGTGAAAATGTGGCGCAACATTCGTTTAAGAAGCGACAAGCTGATCTTGCTCAACAAGGTAAGGTCATCAACCACATTTGGTATAAATCAGAAAGTGCTGAGTCTGCGCTGCATGGATTTATGGACATAAGCACCATTGCAGATCAATTACCGTTAATAGAAGCTGACTTTTATCTGTGTGGCCCTGTGAGTTTTATGCAGTTTGCCAAGCAGCAATTGGTAACGCTAGGCGTAGAGAATGATTGCATTCACTACGAAGTATTCGGGCCTCACGAAAGCTTTTAAATCATAAAAGACATCAAGCTAGAAAGGGATTATCTAGCTTGGTCGATTGACGTTTTTACCAACTAGCGTATTCTAAAATAATGACATCTTATTTGCGCACGCATCCCATTAGCATAAAGAGCCTTGTGCTCACCTTGTTACTGTCCTTTATCGGGCAGGCATGGGGGCTAGCCGATATTTGCACAATGCAAAAGGCGGAAACAAGCCATGTATCTCCTTGCCACCAAATGATGCCTTCTGCCGAAATAGATGCTTCTAACAACATGGACTGCTGCGATTCGCCAACCATCACCAACCAGCATGATTGTTCTTGCCCTGATAGCAGTGGCTCCGCATCAGTGCCTTTTCTTACGCAAGATGTAACCTCTTCTTTTACCTATAACGAGCAAGCAAATAGCTACTCGCAACTGGGTTTTCCCCATCAAATAAGTTCAGCACTCTTTCGACCTCCGATCGTTTAATACAGACAAATATTTAACGGGTTAAGCAATTGCATTAACTTAACCTTATATTTTTAAGTATAAGCTGAATGTTCGGCTTGTCGTGTATTAGAGAAACATCATGAAAATTTTATTATCTATGTTATTCGGTGGGATCATTACCCTATCGATTTTAGCCATTATGCCCGATCATTTTTCAGTTTTTTTGCCTGCTAAAGAGGCCGCCATTATTAATAGCACTGCTGAGCCTGACGTGCTTTATTGGGTAGCGCCGATGGATGCTAATTTTCGTCGAGATCAGCCAGGGAAGTCTCCTATGGGAATGGACTTGGTGCCTGTTTATGCCAGTTCTAATGCGGCTGCTTCAAATATGAGTGCTGGAGTCGTCAAAATATCCGCCGCTATCAGTAATAACCTCGGTATAAAAACAGCCTTAGCTAAGTGGGTTCAACCAGAGCTAAATTTTATCAGCAGTGGTCGCGTTCAATACGCTAAAGAAGATTTGGTGCATATGCATGCAAGGGCCAGTGGTTGGGTAGAGAAGTTATATGTCACCGATGTTGGCGAAAAAGTTAAAAAAGGCCAAGCTTTATACGGTTTGTATTCGTTAGAGCTGATCAGTGCCCAAGAAGATTATTTACGGGCAATTAATGCACAGAATGACAATTTAATTCGAGCAGCAAAAAATCGTCTTAAATCGTTACGGGTTGATAAGAAAGTTATTGCGCAACTCAAGCGCAGTAAGCGCGTCAATCAAGTCACTTCCTTTTATGCTGCACAAGATGGTTTTATCGAAAAGCTTGAAATTACTGAGGGCATGTATGTAAAACCTGAAAATCTTATTCTATCGTTAGCCGGTTTTGATCGCGTTGTTGTAGAGGCGGAAATTGATCATCGCCAAGGTGCTTGGTTAAGCCAGTATCCGGGCAGTATTGAATGGGCGCTGACGACGGATTTAATGCCGACGCAAGTATGGCAGGGCAAGCTTGATTATATTCGACCAACCCTCAATGAAGCTTTGCGCACATTAAGTTTGCGCTTATTGGTTGATAATACCAAGCAGTTATTAAAGCCCAATATGTGGATGAATCTTAAGGGAGATATTCGTTTATCTAAAAAGACGTTAGTAATCCCAAGCTCAGCGCTTATCCGTACTCAGCAGGAAACTCGAGTTGTGATGTCTGTGGCTGGGAAAGATGATTCGCAAGGTATGAATACAAATGAAAGTATTCATTATTTTAAGTCAGTCGCGGTTAAAACAGGACGCTTCTTTAATCAGCAGGTTGAGATATTATCAGGCCTAGAAGCAGGAGATAATGTTGTTATCCGTGCGCAATTTTTAATTGATTCTGAATCAAATATTGATTCTGACTTGCAGCGCATGGATGCTACAGAATTGAGTTCTTCTGAAATGGGTTCTTCTGAAATGGAGAGTCACGAATGATTACTAAAATTATTCACTGGTCAATTCACCATCGTCTCTGGGTTCTTTTAATCACCGCACTGATTATTATTGCGGGTGGTTTTGCTGTGAAAAATACCGCAGTAGATGCTATTCCAGATTTATCAGATGTACAGGTTATTATCAAAACCTCTTATCCAGGGCAAGCACCACAAGTAGTACAAGACCAAGTCACTTATCCTTTAACGACGGCTATGCTGTCTGTTCCTGGTGCGAAAACCGTACGCGGCTTTTCATTCTTTGGTGATTCTTATGTCTATATTATTTTTGATGATGATACCGATCTGTATTGGGCGCGAAGCCGAGTTCTAGAATATTTAAGTCAAGTCACCGATACACTTCCTGCCAGCGCGAAGCCTCAACTTGGCCCAGATGCTACAGGCGTTGGTTGGATCTTTATTTATGCGCTAACCGATACAACGGGTCAATTAGACTTAGCAGAGTTACGCTCGCTGCAAGATTGGTTTTTAAAATACGAATTACAAACCGTCGCGGGTGTTTCAGAAGTTGCTGCCGTTGGTGGCATGGTGAAGCAATATCAGGTGCAAGTAGATCCGCATAAATTACGGGCTTATGGTATTCCATTATCGTTAGTGCAAACAGCGATAGAGCAAGGCAATCAAGAAGTCGGAGCGTCGGTGATCGAGATGGCCGAAGCGGAATATATGATTCGCGCTACCGGTTATATTTCAAGTATCGAAGACCTAAAAAATATACCGCTTGGCATGACGGGCAATACATTGACGAATAAATGGCTGGCTAATGGCCAACCATTATTTCTCAGTGATATCGCTAATATTGTCGAAGGCCCACAGATGCGTCGAGGTATCAGTGAACTTGATGGTCAAGGCGAAGTTGTGGGTGGCATTGTGGTGATGCGATCTGGTGAAAATGCTCAAAAAACAATTGAAGGAGTGAAAGAAAAATTAACCCAGTTAAAAGCAGGTTTACCTGAAGGCATTGAGGTAGTCACGGTCTATGATCGCTCTGATTTAATTGGTGCCGCTATCGACAATTTATGGGAGAAGCTAACGGAAGAACTCATCATGGTTGCTTTGGCCTGTATTTTGTTTTTATTCCATGTGCGCTCTTCACTGGTTGCCATTATTAGTTTGCCAATTGGTATCTTGATGGCGTTTATTGTTATGTACTTGCAAGGTTTGAATGCAAACATCATGTCGCTCGCCGGTATTGCTATTGCCATTGGGGCGATGATTGATGGCGCCATTGTTATGATCGAAAATATGCACAAACATATGGAGCGTTCTTTAGAAAAGGGACAACCATTAACCGATGTTAATCGCTGGCAGGTCGTGAGTCGGGCGGCAAGTGAAGTAGGCCCCTCCTTATTTTTCAGTCTGTTGATTATTACCGTGAGTTTTTTACCGGTATTTACTTTAGAAGCTCAAGAAGGAAAACTCTTTTCCCCATTGGCGTTCACTAAAACCTACGCCATGGCGGCGGCTGCGATTTTAGCAATTACTTTGGTGCCTGTATTAATGGGGTATTTTATTCGCGGTAACATTCTTAGTGAACATAAAAATCCACTCAATCGCTTATTAATTGCCGCTTATAAGCCGCTATTGAATAGCGCTCTTAAATTCCCCAAAACAACATTAAGCATTGCGCTATTGATCGTGATAGCAAGCTTGTATCCGGCGAATAATATCGGCAGTGAATTTATGCCAGATTTAGACGAAGGTGATCTAATGTATATGCCCACCACTTATGCCGCGCTGTCTGTCGGTAAGGCTCGGGAAATTTTGCAGCAAACAGACAAATTAATCGCAACCGTGCCTGAAGTTGAGCATGTGTTTGGCAAGATTGGCCGCGCCGATACCGCAACCGATCCAGCACCGCTGACGATGATTGAAACCTTCATTAAGCTCAAACCTAAAGATCAGTGGCGTGAAGGATTAACCAGCCAAGATTTGCGCAAAGAATTTGATCAGTTAATTCAATTTCCAGGCTTAACTAATGCTTGGGTGATGCCGATTAAAACGCGTATTGATATGTTAGCGACGGGAATTAAAACCCCCGTAGGGATTAAAGTTTCTGGCACTGACTTGGCGGTTATTCAACAAATCGGTCAGCAGCTTGAGCAAATATTGGCCGAGGTAAAAGGTACGGCTTCTGTTTATTCAGAAAGAGTTGCAGGAGGGCGTTATATTAAAATTGATATACAGCGTCGTCAGGCTGCGCAACATGGCATGAGCATTAAAGACGTTCAGCAAATCATTAGCAGTGCGATTGGTGGGAAAAATATTGCGGAATCGGTCGAAGGGGATAAACGTTATCCGATTAACTTGCGTTACCCGCAGCATTATCGTGACTCGCCAGAGCAACTTGCACGCTTACCGATCATTACTCCGTCTAAGAATGGAACGGGCCATTATATTACGTTAGGTGATGTTGCTACTATTCGTATTGAAGATGGCCCGCCGATGATAAAAAGTGAAAACGCGCGTATTAATGGTTGGACGTATATCGATATTGAAAGCCGTGGTGAGAACGCCATTGATATTGGAAGTTATGTAATAAATGCTCAGCAGATTTTGGCCGATAAATTAGCCAGTGGTGAATTTAATTTACCTGCTGGTTATGCCATTCGTTGGGCTGGGCAATATGAATATATGCAAAGAGCGAAAGAGAAACTGAGTTACGTGGTTCCTCTTACGTTAGGCATCATTATTTTATTATTGTATCTAAATTTCAGAAATGGTCGTGACGTTGCATTAATCTTATTAACGTTACCGATGGGCTTAGTGGGCGGAATATTAATGATGCAATTTTATTCATTTAATTTTTCTGTTGCTGTGGGTGTCGGCTTCATTGCGTTGGCAGGGGTAGCGGCTGAGACCGGTGTGATTATGTTGCAGTATTTGAAACAAGCTTTGCTGGATAATAAGCCAGAAACAAAAATAGAATTACAAAATGCGATTTTGAATGGGGCTGTGCATCGAGTACGTCCGGTAATGATGACGGCGATAGCAACCATTGCAGGTTTAGTGCCGGTGATGATGGGTAGTGGGGTTGGCTCTGAAGTGATGAGCCGAATTGCTGCGCCTATGTTGGGTGGCATGATCAGTGTCGTGATTCTGACATTATTGATTTTGCCAGTGGCGTATTATCAAGCACAATCTTGGCAAGAGTAATGTATTGACCTTAGCGGATGTTTAATTGTATTGTGTACAATATAATTTTATGCAATTTAAGTTGAAAAGGAATAACCCGATGATGAAATCTTTGAAACGTGCGTCTTTGATAGGCCAAGGGATGGTAGTACTCATGCTCTCTCTAATGGCCGCATTGAACGTATCTGCGGCGGAAAAGGCGAATGAAGACGTATCCACAGAGCCGGGGCAGTTGCCTATTACGGATGAGACCTTTACCTGCATTCGCGATATGACGAAAGTACGTGGTTTTTATGTAGGCAACCTGAAAGGTGATCTAGAAAATACATTAGCGGTTGCTAACTCTGAAACAGGCGGTATTTATCCTCCAGGTTCCGTTGTACAGCTAGTACCTGGTGAAGTGATGGTAAAGCACGAAGTCGGTTATAGCCCAGCCACAAAAGGCTGGGAGTTTTTTGAGTTAGATGTTTCTGAAGAAGGCTCTCACATTCGTAAGCGGGGTTTTGCTGACGTCGTGAACCGCTTTGGTGGCAACTGCTTTGCTTGCCATATTCAAGCGAAGCCACAGTGGGATATGGTTTGTGAGGATACTCACGGTTGTGACCCCATTCCAATTACCAAAGACGTGATTGATCTGATTCAAAGAACAGATCCACGCTGCAGCGATAATGAAGAGCTAACAGCGGGTGAATCTTACGAATTGTTCAAGCTTAAATTAAAAGTGGGTGTTGGTAGTGCGATTGGTTCAATGAAAGAAATGATGTAGTTGAACGATTCAGTGCTTGCTGCTTGAATCTGCAAAGGCTTATTAAGAGGGTGCATTAAATTTATCTAGCCACTCTTTTGGCGATAGCCCAGTTTTCTTTCTGAAGACTCGGGCTAGTGCTGAGCCATTTTCATAACCTACCGCATTAGCCACCAAGCCAACCGATTTATTTTTTTTCAATAACCCCTGCGCAACAGATAGACGCCAATCGGTAATGTAATCTCCTGGTGGTTGGCCAACAGTCGCTTTAAATAATTCAGCAAATTTTGAACGTGACATCGCCGCTATACTCGCAAGTGAATCTAAATTCCAATTCTCCTCAGGATGTTTATGAATTTTAACCATCACATGGGTTAGTTGTGGGTGTGAAAGTCCCGCAAGCATGCCATGGGCGACATCACCGTCTTTAAGCACTTGCCTAAGTACCTGTATAAGAAAAATATCACTCAAGCGATCTATCATTGGCTGCCTGCCGCAGCGTTCATTAAAAGCCTCTTCAAATAACCAATTAGCACACTGTCCTAAATACTCAGAATCGGCGATATCAAAATATAAAAACTTAGGCAGAGCACTCGCTAGCGGATTATTAAAACCATCATTGTAATGAATATTGGCACAGACCAATTCGGCTTGATCAGATTCATTGGCAATAATTCGATGATGCGTTGCTTGTGGGAAAAAGATAACAGAAGGTCGATCGAATACTTTTTTCTCACCCTTATCATCCATTAGCGTTAGCGTGCCAGAGCGTAATACATGCAAATGCCCTTCACTCTTATCGCTAGAACCAAAAGGCTTTATACCGCACATACTGCCACTGAAAAATACTTGAGCATTCATAGAAAAGCGAAGAAGAATGTCTGATAAACGATCCATTTGATGGCCTCTAATGCAATAAAATGACTGAAATTGTACGATTCTGGACGATTTGAATCAAAGTATGGACTATATCATCCCACTTACCAGCAAGAAAACCGTAATCTAGCTCCACTGACAAACGTTCTATAAAACAAACCCAACCTTAAGTGGAGTAATACCTATGAATCTTTCTAACGCAATTAAGTCTGTTTTTACCGTTAGTGCATTAGCGCTGAGTAGCCTGACATTTGCATCTGATATTGATATGAATGCTGATGAAAACGATGTCGCGATTAGTGGTTACGATACCGTTTCGTATTTTACAGACGGTAAACCGACTCACGGCAGTGCGCAATATACGGCAACGTATAAGAACGCTATTTATCAATTTTCGAGTGCTGAAAATCGTAATAAGTTCCGTGCAAATCCAGAATATTATGCACCTCAATACGGTGGTTTTTGTGCCATGGGTGTTGCCCTAGAGAAGAAGCTGACGGTTGATCCAACAGCTTGGTACATTGAAAACAACAAGCTGTACTTGAACTTAAACAAGGCTGTACAGAAAAAATGGCTTTCAGATGTTCCTGGCTATGTAGAAACGTCTGAACATAACTGGCCTGAAATTAAAAACCTAAATGCCACTGTTTTAAACGAAGGCTAATCTTTTCAACGATCAGTAAAGGAGCTAAAGATGAATAAAAAACTCATCGCTAATGCTGCTTTACTGGCTGTTTTAGCAGCCGGTACTGCAGCTCCTGCACACGCAGCAGGAAAAGAAAAATGTTATGGCGTCGCAAAAGCGGGCCAGAACGATTGCAGCAATCTTGCTGGCACGCATTCCTGTGCAGGACAATCGACGGTCGATAATGATCCTGGCGAATGGAAAATTGTTGCTAAAGGAACCTGCCTAGAGTTAGGCGGTTTGAAAAAAGCAGATGCTAAAAAACGTTATAACGAAAGCCGTTCGTAAAGAACGAATTGTATCACCCTAAGGTTGGGAGAACTTTAATGAAGTCGATTAATGAAAGCTCAATAATGATTGGTGTGGGGTTACGTCATCAACATTATGCTGATGCTTTGTCTCAGCCTTATGGTGCTATTGCCAATGAAAAAATAATTGATTTTGTTGAAGTGCATTCTGAGAATTTTTTTGCACAAGGTGGTGCGAGTCGGGCGCTCATTCGTGAAGTTGCTCAGCGCTACCCAGTAAGCTTACATTCAACCGCATTAGGGCTTGGCTCTTATGCCCAGGTTAAATACGATTATTTGGATTCGTTAAAAGAATTAATCGACGTGGTTAATCCTTTTTTAATGTCTGATCATGCTGCATTTTCTTGGACAGAGTTGAATGGAAAAATACAGCACGCTGGTGATTTATTACCCATTGCCTTTAATCAAACAACATTACAAGCGATGGCAAATAATATTAATGAATTACAGCAATCAACAGGTCATAAAATACTGATAGAAAATTTATCAGCTTATGTACAACCCACAGATTCAACATTTTCGGAAACAGAATTCTTAGTCAAACTGACGGAACTCACACAGTGTGGTTTATTGGTTGATTTGAATAA
>Ga0193963_1001530_pt1 | contig 11440 bp, 10 predicted proteins | sample FB_6_MG_FD_140359 | JGI IMG/M metagenome (GOLD analysis project Ga0193963, IMG submission 140359) | Microbial mat bacterial communities from the Broadkill River, Lewes, Delaware, United States - FB_6_MG | ecosystem: Environmental > Aquatic > Freshwater > River > Microbial mats | place: USA...
AATGGAAAGGTGCAAAAGTATTTGCAATAGTTAATAAAGAAGAAATGATAGTAGCTAATTTATTTGGAGCTGACGTAGTAATTGATAACAATGTAATGACATCAAAAGAATATACTGAGATATATACTGAAAACAAAGGATTTGATATTGTATTTGATGCTATAGGAGGAGCTCATTTAGAAAAAATATTTGAAACAGTAAAAATAAATGGAAAAATAATTACAACACTAGCATTAGGAAACTACAACTTATCTCAAATATATAGAAAATCAGCTACATTGAGTCCAGTTTTTATGGAAACACCTTTATTAGAAGGTATAAATAGACAGGAACAAGGAAATAAAATGAAGCAAATAGCAGAATTAATAGAATTAGGAAAATTAAAAGTTTTTAAAGACAAAAAGCAATTTGGAATAAGAGATATAAACAAAGCTCATGAATATATGGAAAGTAGAGAAAATAATGGGAAAATTTCCATAGTCTTTTAAGAATAAACATAGTATAAAGAATGGAAAATTAACTGCACGATATTAAACTTTATGATATGCTAATAGAAATTAATAATATGCCGATAAAAGGGAAGTATTGGTTTAAAAGGTGTGGTTAAATGATAAGAATTCAGTTGAAAAAAATAACAATTATAATAATAATTACAATGCTAACAGGATGTAATTCTATAGACATAATAAAGGAATCTAGAAATTTAGAAATAAGAGAAGATAATTTTGAAGACATATTTTTAGAGAAAGACGAAGAAATATTCTTAGATTATGAAAAATTATTAGAAGAGGATTCTTCATCTAAAAAAATATATGAATATTTAATCGAAAATATACCAAAGGTATCTAAATTAAGTTCAAATATAATGATTGATAAATTTATAGAATATGCTATATGCAATGAATATTTAGAGCATGAAAAGCATTTGAAATCTAAAAACTTAGAAATCGAAAGTATTGAAGATCAATTTGAATCAATTTATCATGAAAAAATAGACTATAGACAATTGTATTTAGATTTTGGAAAATATTTATCAGATGACTATAAAGATTATTTAGAATTAATAGAAATTGAATTAAATGAACCAATTAGTAAAGAAGAGGCATTGATTGTTTCTTGGGATGAGCTTGGAGAAAGGGTTATTTTATTTGAAAAATACCTTGAAAAATATCCAATAGCAGAAAATTTTGATCAAATACAAGATAAATATTATTATTATATGTCTAGTTATTTATATGGACTCAATAATACTCCAGTATATGAATATTCTACAGGAACTTTATTAGAAGATGTAAAAAAAAGTTATGAAAGATTTATAGAAAAGAATCAAAAAAGCCAAACCACAATAATCATAAGCGGGTATTTAGGGAAATTAAGGGAAAACAAATGGAAGGTAGAGAACACTGAAGTAGTGAATTATTTAGTTGAAGTTTATGAAATATTGCAAACAGAAAATTAAAAATGAAGGCATTTAGTGAAAAAAAGGTGAATTTATGTATAATACAACTGATTTGATAAATAAAGCTATATCACAAGCAAAAACAAGAAAAAGATTTGTAGAAGGTTTAGCAAAATCAGAAGATGACTTAGGCAAAAAAATATTATTGCGAACTCTTACTAACTGGGTTAGTAGAGATATTAGTTACTATGAGAGAATATTAGAAACTATAACAGCAGAAGTTGAAGAAAGTATAGATTTTTTCATATATGATAAGATAGCATCTTTGATATATCAATATGGAGAAAAAATGAAAATTGTACCAACATTTAAAAACAAAATTCAGATTTTAGATTTTGCCATAGAAATGGATCAAGGATTAAAAGCGTTGTATGTAGACATACAAGGGAGATTAATACAAAGTGAAGCAGATAATCAATCCATGACATATAAAGTCCTGAGTCAAATGATAGAATACAAAATTAGAAATATAGAAGAAATGAGAAAATTTAAAGATAGCACAAAATAGTATTCGTTAAAAGAAGTTATAATTTAGTAGATAATATATTAATAGTTTTGATAAAAGTAAACTCTATATTAATATTTAGAAAAGGAATTCTTTGAATTTTTTCTAAATATTGAAATAGAGTTATTTTTTATAAAAAAACAAAAGATTACTTGTAGCTATAAATAATCTATCACATTTTCTAAAACTAATCTGAGATTAGTTTTAGAAAAATAAAAATGGGAATAAAATAAATATACTAATGCATTATTGAATATCTAAAATTTTGACAGAATAAAAAAACATTGGTTTTTGTATACAAAATAGTTGAAACTTGATGATATTTTGATATAATGAAAAAGCAATGAAATATAATCATAGAAATATATATTCATTAGCAAAATACGTCTTGTATCCAACGAGAACGAGAACGGAGGAAGTTAAAATGAAAGTAGCAGGTAGAGAAATTACCACCAGAGAATTGACGCTTATAGGGATAATGTTGGCAATAACAACATTATTGGATTACACCTTCGGGGTGATACCATTACCAATGGTAAGTGCCACAATTGTACACATTCCCACAGTAATTGCAGGGATCATAGCAGGACCAGTAGTTGGAGCCATAGTAGGGTTTTTTATGGGGCTTGAATCATTGATTCACTCAGCAACTAGACCACCTAGTATATTAGCTCCATTGTTTGTAAATCCACTAATATCCATATTGCCAAGGATATTTATAGGAATAGTATCATATTATGCCTACAATGGATTTAAGAAAATCTTAAAGGGAAAACACAAAGAAGCAATTTCTATATTTTTAGGAGCCGCATTAGGTAGTTTGACAAATACTATTGGAGTATTATCTATGATATATATAGTATATGCAGACAAAGTAGAAGCAATACTTCAAAACACAACAGCAGGAGCCTTTGTAATAGCAGTAGCATCTACAAACGGAGTGGCAGAACTTATTGTAACTGGAGTTATAGCAGTACCTATAGTGATGGCTGTGAAAAAAATATGGTCAACTAGATAGAAATCAATACACAAAAACTAAAATTTAGCGTACAATAGATATCGTAAGAAGTCGATTTCTTTTGTACGCTTTTAATTGATAAACAGAAGAAAATAAAAGTAAAACAGGAGTGATAAGCATGTTATTAGTAGTAGACGTAGGAAACACAAATATAGTATTAGGTACATACGAAGGAAAAAAATTAACTAATAGTTGGAGAATGACAACACAAACTAAAAGAACATCAGACGAATACGGAATGTTCATATCAGCATTATTGGATCAAAAAGGAATAAAAAATAGTGAAATAGAAGATGTAGTCATATCATCAGTAGTACCAAATATAATGCACTCTTTAGCTAGTGGATTTATAAAATATTTTGACAGAGAACCACTTATAGTAGGACCAGGAATTAAAACAGGAATTAATTTAGTAACAGACAATCCAAAAGAAGTTGGAGCTGACAGAATAGTCAACGTAGTAGGAGGAAAAGAACTATATGATGCACCATGCATAGTTATAGATTTTGGAACAGCAACCACATATGATGTATTAAATGAAAAAGGGGAATTTATAGCAGCTATAACATCACCAGGACTTCAAATTAGTGCAGACGCCCTTTGGAATAGAGCAGCTCAGCTACCTAATATAGAGCTTAAAATACCAGAAGGCGGAATAATGGCAAAAAATACAATAACTAGTATGCAAGCAGGTCTAGTATATGGATATATAGGTCAGGTAGAATATATCGTAAAGAAAATCAGAGAATCAATGAAGAATGACAAGATAAAAGTAATAGCAACAGGTGGATTAGGATCTATAATAGAAGCAGAAACAGAATATATAGATATATACGACCCAATGTTAACACTAAAGGGATTAAGAATAATATACGAAAAAAACAAATAGATAAATACAGTGCACACTTAGAAAGACTATAATATGCATAAATTGATTGGATGATTGGAAAAAATTAATAAAAAATCTCTTGAATATTTAAAATTCAGAAGATTATTAAGAGGAGGACACCATGAAAATAGCTGTAATAGATGGAAAAGGCGGAGGCATTGGTAAATCAATAGTAGAAAAACTTAGAAATAGTAATAATAAAAACTTAGAAATCATAGGTCTAGGTACAAACTCACAAGCTACATCAGCAATGTTAAAAGGTGGAGCAAATGGCGGAGCAACAGGAGAAAATGCAATTGTTTGGATGAGTCAACAAGTAGATATCATAGTAGGTCCAATGGCCATAATAGCAGCTAATTCTATGATGGGAGAAGTGACAGCTAAAATGGCAGAATCAATAGCCAGTAGCTCTGCAAAAAAAATATTGCTTCCAACAAGTCAGTGCAACATAGATATAGTAGGAGTAGAAGACTTACAATTAAAAGAACTAATAGATAGAATTATAAAACATATTTAAAAATTATTTAGTATAATATTGAATTAGTATAGATAATTTAAATTAGAATTATATTCAGAAAATAATATTATATTTAGTATTTTTGTTTATAAAGAAAGAATAAAATAATGATTTTACCTATTGTTTTGTATATAATTACGTGAATTAAAACATAATCATTAGTAGTGAATTTGAATTAAAACTATATAATTAGAAGTATTGACAAATGCAAAAATCATCTATAAATATAGCCACTTAAAAAGTGTAATTTATAGGTGATTTTTTATTTATAATTAGCAGTAAATTAATGTGTGCTCTGAAACAGAAAATATTCACTTAAATGGAAGGTTTTACAAATCCGAAATTTGTTCATTGCGTTTTTTTTTATTTGAAGGGTATATAAAGAAGAGAAGGCAAATAAGATTCAATTAAATTTGGGTCAAAAAGTATGAGGAGGCGTTTATATGAAAAGTATTAAAGGTAGATTGGTATTGTTTTTTTCAATAATGATAGCAATTGCGATAGCAGGAATCATAGCAATATCATATTTGAATTCATCTCAGATATTGACAGAATCTGTAGGGGGATCCCTGGAACTTATAGCAGAAAAATCAGCAGGAATTATTGAAAAGAGTTTAAAATCAGATTTAGACTCACTAGAAGCATTTACAAATAGTTCTGTAGTTGGAGATTCTCTTATAGAATTAAATACAAAAATAGATGCCTTGAAAGCAGAGCAGTCTAGAAAAGGTTATCAAAGAATGCATTTAGTTGGAATGGACGGAAAAACAAATGCTACAAATGACCAATCATATGATCTAAGCACAAGGGACTATGTTCAAAAAGCATTAAATGGAGAAAGAAATATATCAGAACCACTTATTAGTTCAGTTACAGGTGAACTAGTTATTCCTATTGCAGTACCTCTTAAAGAAAATGGACAGATAAAAGGAGCTATTGTAGCCATATTAGATAGTAGTGCAATCAGTAGTGTAGTAAGTGAAATTCAATATGGAGCTACAGGTTATGCATATGTTATAAATGGTTCAGGAACGATTATAGCTCACCCTAAACAGGATTTAGTTGATACTGAGTACAATTTAGCTGACGAAGCAGCTAAAGACGCTGATCTTAAAGAGTTAGGTGAATTTACAGCTAGTATGATGAATGGAAATCAAGGCTATGGAATGTATTATTTCCAAGGTGAAGATAAATTAATGGGATTTGCTCCAGTAAAAGGAACTCCATGGTCATTAGGAATTACGGCACCTCAAAGTGAGAATTTAGGAGCACTTTCAGGTATGAGAAACTTTATGATGTTAGTTGGACTAATATTTATAGCTTTAGCAATAGTAGCAACATACTTTATTGGAAATAGCGTATCGAAACCAATAGTTGCAGCAACAGAACATGCAGAAATCATGGCATCAGGAGACTTAAGAAATGACGTACCTGAATCATTCTTGAAGAGAAAAGATGAACTAGGACATTTAGCAGCTGCATTTAGTCAAATGAACAAAAACTTTGTAGAATTAATTACAGACATGTCTAAATCATCTCAGCAATTAGCAGCATCAGCAGAAGAACTTACAGCAACTAGTCAGCAATCATCTAGTGCATCTCAAGAAATAGCAACAACAGTAGAAGACATAGCAAAAGGAGCAACAGATCAAGCTCAATATACAGAAGAAGGTGCAGAAAAAGCATCAGAACTTGGATCAATAATAGATCATAATGCAACACTTATGGACAACTTAAATGATGCATCAAATCAAGTTGGAAGATTGATTAAAGAAGGACTTGAAATAATAAGTGGACTTAATGTAATCACAAAAGAAAGTGGAACAGTAACTGTAGACATTCATAGTGAAATCATGAGAACAAATGAAAGTTCTAACAAAATTGGTGAAGCAAGTAATGTCATAGCAGCTATTTCAGAACAAACAAATTTATTAGCACTTAACGCAGCTATTGAAGCCGCTAGAGCAGGAGAAGCAGGTAAAGGATTTGCAGTAGTTGCAGATGAGATTAGAAAACTTGCAGAACAAACAACTAAATCAGCAGAAGAAATAAACAAAGTCATAGTAGAATTACAAGACAACTCACATAGAGCCGTTCAAATGGTAGAAAGAGTATCAGAAGTAAACGGAGAGCAATCAGAAAAAGTACAAGTAACAGAAGATAAATACAAAGAAATAGCAGATTCAATTCATGCATCAATAGAAGCAATAGATAATCTTGGAACATCAGAAAAAGAAGTAGAAAGAACTAAAAATGAAATATTAGATTTGATTCAAGGCTTGTCAGCAATAGCAGAAGAAAATGCAGCAGGAACACAACAAGCAGCAGCATCATCAGAAGAACAAACAGCTTCAATGCATGAGGTAGCTAGTGCTAGTGAAGACTTAGCAGAACTTGCCATGAACTTACAAAACAATATTGAGAAATTTAAAATTTAAAAAAAAACCAAAAAAACCAAAAAAACCAAAAAGAACCAAAAAGAACCAAAAAGAACCAAAAAGAACCATACTAAAGTATAAATACTTTAGTATGGTTCTTTTTAATTCTAAATTAAATATAAAAAATGACAATTAAATAGATTTTTTTACATTCAATATATCTTTTTCCAAATTGATCTCATCAGATTTTGTAAAAATTTCAAGACTTCGACTCAAAATACCAGATAAATAAGCCAAAACCACCCCATAATTAGTAATGGGAACCCCTTGATCCTCGCACATTTGAATTCTAGTACGCATAGTTTTAGAATTGAGCATACAAGAACCACAATGTATGACTAAATCGTAATCAGACACATCATCAGGAAAATCATGGCCCATTCTAAAAGTAAAATCAAAACTCTGGTCAAAATATTTTTCAAGACCGCGAGGAATCTTTATTCGTCCAATATCCTCATGAGAATGATTGTGAGTACAGCTCTCTGAAATTAAAATTTTGCTGCCAGCTTTTAAAGAATCTAAGGCATTAGCACCACGAACTAAACCAGCTAAATCACCTTTATATCTAGCAAACAATATAGAAAAACTAGTAAGAAAAATATCATCAGGAACCATTTTATCTACACTGTGGAAAGCTTGAGAATCAGTAATAACTAAATCCACAGATTTCAGTTCAGAAAGAGCCTCCGTCAGCTCTGTATCTCGAACAACATAGGATTTGATACCATGATCTAAACAATCTCTAATGACCTGTACTTGAGGCAATATAATTCGGCCTTTAGGAGCCTCTGAATCAATAGGAACAACCAAAATAACAGAGCTACCATAAGGCAAAATATCACCAACAATAGGAGGATCAGACTCTTCCGATTGAATTCTATCAATCAAAGCAGATTTAAAATCTAAAATATGCTCACCTTTTTCAGCAGAAACAAAAAAGGCATGGGGAAAATTTTCTTTCCAAGTAATCATATCAGAAGTAGATAATGTGTCTATTTTGTTGATAACTACCATATATGGAATATGAAATTTCTTAAAATTGTGGACAGTTGATTCGAAAGCTGACTCATCAAAATCCAAAGGATCAATAACATAAACCGCAAAATCAGTTCTCTGCAAAATTTTCAAACTACGCTTTACTCTCAAAGCTCCAAGCTCACCATCATCATCTAGACCTGCTGTATCAATAAAAACAACAGGTCCTAGAGGAATCAATTCCATAGCCTTAGTAACAGGATCAGTAGTAGTTCCCTTCACGCTAGAAACAAGAGAAATTTCTTGTCCTATAACAGCATTTAAAAGAGAAGACTTACCAGCATTTCTATTGCCATAAAAAGCAATATGTGGACGATTAGCACTAGGTGTAGTATTCATAAAAACCTCCTATAAGAATAAATCACGCTCGCCATTGTGTAAACGCTTCAAATTGTTAATAAGAAGCTCTTTTATATCAGGGCGTTCTATTTTTTCAAGTTCTTGGTCAATAACCTTTTGAGCCATAAGCTTAAACTCATCATCACCATAATCCAAAGCATATTCAGTTAAAGTCATCATAGCATTAGGCTGACAAACATGTTGTATTTGACCAGATTTAGCCAAACTCATAAATCTATCACCAGTACGACCATTTCTATAACAAGCAGTACAATAACTAGGAATATAGCCATGATTCATCAAAGACTTAAGAACCTCCATAGGACTTCTCTCATCGGAAAGCTGAAATTGGTCACTAACATTGCCAAATTCTTTATCCTTATAGCCACCGACGCTAGCACATGAACCAGCACTAACTTGAGAAACACCATATTTAATAACCTCTTGTCTCATCTCAACAGTTTCACGAGTAGACAAAATAAGACCAGTAAAAGGAACAGCCAAACGTATAATAGCAACAAGCTTCTTAAACTCATCATCACTAACTAAATGTGGGAAATCTTCAATACTCATACCATCAGCTTGCTTTAAACGAGGAACACTAATCGTATGGAAACCAACGCCATATTCCTTTTCTAAATGCTCATTGTGAAGCATCAAACTAAGAACTTCGAACTTGTAATCAGCTAATCCAAATAAAACACCCCCGCCAACATCATCAATGCCACCTTGCATAGCACGGTCAAAAGCAGTTAAATGGTAATTGTAATCACCCTTAATAGACTTTGGATGCATATCCTCATAAATAGGTTTGTGATAAGTTTCTTGGAATAAAATATAAGTACCTATGCCCTTATCTTTTAGTAATTTATAATTTTCAACAGTAGTAGCTGCAATATTAACATTGATACGTCTAATAGCACCATTATCCAATTTAGTATTATAAATAGCATCAATAGCATCTAAAATATAATCCATAGTGCAATTTACAGGATCTTCGCCAGCTTCAAAAGCCAAACGTTTATGTCCTAATTTTTCCAAAATACGAACTTCATTTTGAATTTGCTCCATAGTAAGACGAGTTCTATGAAACTCATTATCTCTTTTATAACCACAATATTTGCAATTATTAACACAATAATCACTAACATAAAGAGGAGCAAAAACAACTATACGATTACCATATATAGACCTCTTAATATCACCAGCAATTTTGAAAATACGATTCATTTGAGATTCATCAGTAGTTTGTAGTAAAACAGCAATATCCTCATGAGACAGACCCTTGTGTTTTTCAGCCTCATCTAAAATTCGGTCAATTTCTTCCTTAGTAGCACTTTTCGCAGAATTTAAAAGATTTTCAACATATTCATGATTTATAAACATGACATTCGCCTCCATTTTATATGGTCTCCCCTTGATAAATCAAGAGCAAAACCAGCGTTTTCAATTCTTCTTTGAATACAACCACGGCACTCTGCCGCTTCATCACCAGTACAAATTTTGCCATTGTATAAAGCATACTTTTCTCTAACACTAATAGGTGAAAGATTAGGCATAACTACATTAGCGCCAGCCTTTAATCCTCTTTCTCGTCCCGTAGGATGAAGAGTACCAAGAGCTGTAGTAGCAGGAAGTAAAACATCAGGCAACATTAAACGAATCATAGACAAAAGAATTACAGTTTTATCAATAGTACCACCAGACTTATCACCTAAAGGAGTATCACAATGAGGGATAAAAGGACCAATACCAATCATATGAGGATCTAAATCCTTTAAAAACAAAAGATCTTCAACTAAATCCTCATCAGTTTGATTAGGCAAACCAATCATAAATCCTGCACCAACTTGATAACCAATAGCCTTTAAATCCCTAAGACAACGTCTTCTATTGTCAAAGCTCATATGAGGATGCAAACTCTCATAAAGAGACCTAGAAGCAGTTTCGTGTCTTAAAAGATATCTGTCAGCACCAGCATCGAACAAAGCCTTATAAGAATCAAAAGAACGTTCACCAACGGATAAAGTAATAGCACAATCAGGTAATTCCTTCTTTATAGTAGAAACAATATCCACAAGAACTTCATCAGTAAAATAAGGATCCTCACCACCTTGTAGCACAAAAGTACGATAATCCAAACGATATCCCATATGACAACATTCTAGAATTTCTTCCTTAGTCAATCTATACCTATCAGCCTTTGGATTATCAGCCCTAATACCACAATAAGAACAATGACACTTACAATAATTAGTAAACTCAATAAGACCTCTTAAAAAAACCTTATTGCCATAAAACTCACTTCTTTTTTCATTAGCTTTTTGATGGAGATAATTAATATCCTCATCACTAGAATTGTGCAAAATAGAATATAAGTCATTTTTAGATAAAACTTTGTTATTATACAATTCATCAATCAGAAACTTCATGAAACCTCCTATTATACTTCTTTTTTTGAAATAGACGTCTTAACAGAAACATGAGGGATATTACCTAATTTACCAGTTAAGCTATTAATTTCATTTAAAGTACCTAAAACAGTAATAGAAATAACAGAAATACCTTCAGAATCAAAAGGAATACCCATTCGACCACGTACAATATTAGCATATTCTGCAATTACCTCATTGAAATATTGTTGACTAGACTGAGGATCATCTAAGACCGCTCCAATAACAGCTATTTTTTTCATAACCAACCTCCTGATAAAATTAAATAAAAAACCTTCTTTATAAATAAAGAAGGTTTAAAAATACGCAAACAAAAGCAATGCCGCAACCGGCAAACCCTTTGTAAAATTATCTTTATAATCCTTCCTTTCAGATAAGAGCGAACTCTATTCTGTTAGGTTGTGTCTTTTCACATAAAACAAATCAACTAAGATAACTCTCAGTAGAAATGAACTTGTTAATAGTTTATCAATCCTTATATCCTTTGTCAACTAAATAAAATCAAAATACTTAATATTCTAAAAATAAAGTATTAGGCATATAAAAATACTGAAAAACTAAATAAACTATATATTAAATTATAAAGTTTATTTTGAAATTATGCAAAGGAAATATTAATTTTTTGACAAATATAGGGAAAACAATAATTATACGACAATAATTATATTACTTGAATCAGTCTCATATTTTTGTGAGAACAAAGAAGCACATCACTTTAAAGAAGATATTAATTTTGAAAATTAAAACAAATAAAAGAATATAAAAAAGGGTATATATAATAAAAAGG
>Ga0193963_1001531_pt1 | contig 11439 bp, 9 predicted proteins | sample FB_6_MG_FD_140359 | JGI IMG/M metagenome (GOLD analysis project Ga0193963, IMG submission 140359) | Microbial mat bacterial communities from the Broadkill River, Lewes, Delaware, United States - FB_6_MG | ecosystem: Environmental > Aquatic > Freshwater > River > Microbial mats | place: USA...
AATTCCTTAATTGGATCTTTTTCAATTACATCTTTATCTCCCCAACGTAAAAATGCTGTAATTAACAACCCAAATTGTTTCCCATAATCTCCTAAATGATTTACTGCAATTGCATTATATCCCAAACATTTGTATATATTATATAATGCATGTCCTATTTTAGTAGAGCGCAAGTGACCAATATGAAATGGTTTTGCAATATTAACTGAAGAAAATTCTACAATAACCGTTTTATCCTCTCCTATATTTTTTTCACCGTATTTTTCTTTTTTATCTAACACTTCATTTAAAATGCTCTCAACTAATTGTTCTCTATTAATAAAAAAGTTTAAATATGCACCCTTTACTTCAACATTTTTAAGTATTTCACTTGAAATTTTACTTGAAAGTTCTTCTGCTATCATCTGTGGTGATTTTCTCATTATTTTAGCTAATTTAAAACAAGGAAATGCAAAATCACCCATCTCATAATTAGGTGGAACTTCTAGAGTTTCCATCACCGTTTCTTTTTCTATTCCGTCAATTTGTTCTACTAATAAATTTGCTATTTTTTCTTTAAAATCTATCATCTAATTCCTCCAATCTATAAACTTAAATAAAAAAACTCGTCTCTATTAAGAGACGAGCCTACTCGCGGTACCACACTTATTGAAGCATTTGCTTCCACTTTACCTTAACGCCGGTTCGCGGAAATCTTACTTTTTCAGATTCATCTCAGTGGTACGATTCACTTTCTTCTATGTCCATTTTCCAGCTAACCATGGCTCTCTATTCATATCTAAAAGTTACTATTCACTTCATCGACTATTATTAAAATGATTAGGTAATAGTTTAACATATACACATTAAAACTTCAATACTATTTTCAAGAATTCTGTCTTATTAGTCCTTTTCTATAAGCAATTAATAATAATTCTAAATTTGAAACCTGTTTTTTTAAACTTTTTCCTACATCTGTATTGGATACTCTTTTTCTATTATTAGTTTTCTCCAATACAATTGTAGTTGATAAAACATCAGTTTCCTGTAAAACGGCTCTTTGAATTGATTCAAAGGGTTCATGTGCAACTAATCTTAACCCCAGTGAATTATATATAAGAGTATATCCAGCAATTCCCGTTTTTGCCTGATACGCTTTTGAAAAGCCTCCATCTATAACTAACATTCTACCGTCTGCTTTAATTGGAGATTCACCTTTCTTAGTTTCAACAGGAACATGACCATTTATAATATGAGAATTTTCTGGATCAAGTTCAAAATCTCTAAGTATTTTTTTACAAAAAGATGGTATTTCTCTAAATTTAAAATAGGCATTTTTAGGTTCATTATGCGTTCTTTTATCATCTATAAAATATCTTTCAAATGTTGTCATTACATCCTTTCCAAAGAGAGGCGAATATTTTCCTTTCCATAAATACCACAAAATATCAGCGCTATCTGAATTTTGACTTTCATCACCTCTTGCAAAATAAGCTTCCCTTGCCATTCTTTCAAATTGATCTAATAATGATCTTCCTGAATAATACTTCCCTCTAATTAATATTTTTTGATAATCCCCTTCTTCATTAACCGGAATACAGGCATGATACATTAAATTTTCATTATAAACTAAATACATACTGCCTTTTGCATAAAGTAATCTGGTATGTTTTTGCATTTTTTCAGAATTCATAAAGGATGCTCTTAACCTGTTAATTAAATCTATTTCTTCATCTATTAATTTAAGAGGATTTTTTATATCTACTGTTGGAAAATTTTGATCATTTATTTTATATTTCTCTCCATTTATATCAATTTCAAATTTATTATAATCAATTCTTTTTAACATTTGTCTATCTAACATATTGTATTCTGGATGTCTTTCAACTAATTGACCTTCTAACTTAAATTGAATAATTGCTATAGCCTTATGCATTTGAGCAATTATTTCATCGTCGGCATCCCTAAAGGTACTTTCCTGACATATTTTAGGCCTAAATGCACTGCAAGGATCTTCTCCATAATAATTCATGGCAAATCTTGCTAAAGGCAATAAATTTATTCCATATCCATCTTCAATCGTTTCAAGATTTGCATACCTTAACGCTATTCTAAGCACATTAGCAATACAAACATCGGATCCTGCCGCCGCTCCCATCCATAATACATCATGATTTCCCCATTGAATATCTACTGAATGATATTTAATTAATTCATCCATTATTTTATGTGCACCTGGACCTCTATCATAAATATCTCCTAATAAATGCAAATGATCTACGGCAAGACGCTGAATTAAATGAGAAATTTCAATAATAAATTCATCCGCTCTATTTATAGTTATAATAGTATGTATTATCTCATTATAATATTCTTTTTTATTAACTGCATGTTCTTCTTCATGTAATAATTCTTCAATAATATAAGCAAAATCCTTTGGCAATGCTTTTCTAACTTTCGATCTAGTGTATTTTGATGAAACAAGTCTGCAAACTAAAATTAAGCGATACAATGTTATTTTGTACCAATCATCATCAATTATATTTTGAATTTTAAGTGCTTCTATCTTTCTTTCTGGATAATAAATAAGTGCTGCTAAACTTTTTTGTTCTTGCTTACTAAAAGTATTTTCAAAATTATCTTCAAGCTTTTGTCTTAATACACCAGAAGCATTTCTAAGTACATGGGAAAAAGCTTCATATTCCCCATGTACATCTGTCATAAAATGCTCAGTAGCTTTTGGTAAATTAAGAATAGCTTGTAAATTAATTATTTCCGTACACACCGAAGGAATATTAACATATTGTTTCGCTAATAATTCCAAATAATCTCTTTTATCTTCTAATTCTTTTATATCTACCTGTCTCATATTTAAACTCCTTTATTTATCGAAATAGAAATCTTCTGAATATACTAGTGGTTCTTCAAGTGACATTCCATTTATTTCTTTCAATTCATTCCCATCTATTTTTATTTCAACTGTTTCAATTTCATTTAAATAAGTTAATGTATTTACTATTGCGGTAATATGAAGTTTTGTTTGCTTAAGATCACTTGGCATGTTAGTTTTAAATTCTTCTGAAAAATCCAATATAATTTTCCCATTATCAATTGTATATTCATTTAACTTTGTCTCTTTTGGTATAGGTGTTAAATAAGCTCCAAAACTTTTTTGATCCATCATCTTTTCTAGAACATATTCTGATACTATTTTACCCTCTAATATGTCTTCTTTAACTGCAAAAATTTCAGGTGCTACACCACTATAATCATCATAAATAAAAAACATTTGATATGAATATTCTACAGTATCCTCTTTACTAGCACTATTTTCAGTTTCTACTATTTCATTGTTTTCATCAACTAATACTTCTTCTATTTTATTGTTTTCCTGATTGTCATCTATTTCTCCTTTTTTTTCACCACAGCCAGTAAAACTAACAATTAATATCAATGATAATATCATAATTAAATATTTTTTCATTTATTTTCCTCCTTATTTTTAAAAATTCCATTTGTTATTTCCTTTTCATCAAAACATATAACACCGTTTTTTTCAAGCAATTCTGCAAAAATACCATTATTATTATTTTTTACTCCTGTAAAAGTTCCATCATAAATAGTATTTACTCCACATGATGGACTACCATCTTTTAAAATAGCAAAATCAATTTTTTCTTCAATTGCAATTTTAAGAGCTTTTTCTGCTCCTGTAATAAATTCTTCTGTTACGTCCTCTCCTTCTTTATTAATTACACTCCTATCATCATCTTCAATAACTATTTCCGCTGGTATTCTCGGTGTAGATAATCCACCTAATTGTTCTGGACAAACTAAAACACATTCATAATCTGCTACAAAATCGTATACTTCAGAACAAAAATTATTTCTAGCACTATATTTACAATTAATACCCATTAAACATGCACTTACCATTATTTTCATTTCTACTCCTTTAATTCAACGATTGATACCCCATCTCCACCTTCTCCATAAACTCCAAACCTATGTGATTTAACATGTCTATGTCTTTTCAAAAATGTGGTTAATCCTTCTCTTAATACGCCTGTTCCTTTTCCATGTATAATATTAGCTCTAGTAAAACCATTAATATATAAATTATCAATATATTTATCAATTATAACTATTGCTTCATCTAAAGATTTACCTCTTACATCTATTTCCATAGACAAACTCTTAGTTTGTCTAACAAAAGAAGCATTACCAGAATTTGAATTTTTGCTTTTCTTAACTCTTTCAATTTCATTTGTAGATACGTACATTTTCATTATTCCTACCTGAACCTGAATTTGATTATCGCTATTAGGTTTTGAAAGTACAGTTCCTTCTTGTCCTACTCTAAGTACCTTTACAGTTTCACCAATTTTCAAATCCTTAATTGCTTTTAACGTTTTTTTAACTTTTAATAATTCATTTCCATCTGATGTGGCATCTATTGCTTGGTTAAACTTATTTTGTGCATCTTGCAATTTTTTATTTTCTTCCTTAGATAAATTAAAATGCATTGACCTTATTTCTTTAATAATTACATCTAATTCTGATTTATTTCTATTAACTATCTGTCTAGCTTCTTTTTTAGCATTGCTTAGAATTTTTTCTTTTTGATTTATAAACTTTTCTTCTTTTTCTTTTAATTTTTGACTTCTTTTCATAATCTCGTTATACTTTTCTTCTGCTGCTAATAATTTATTATTGCTCTCTTTTCTTTCCTTATCAAGTTGGCTTAAAATATCTTCAAACCTATTGTCTCTATGTCCAATAAAATCTTGAGCACTATTTATTAGATTTTCCGAAAGACCTAACCTTTTTGATATTTCAAATGCATTAGATTTTCCTGGTAGTCCAATAATTAATTTATAACTAGGACTTAATGTTTCGACATTGAATTCTACAGAAGCATTTTGAACTCCTTCTGTATTTAAAGCAAACATCTTAAGTTCTGCATAATGTGTTGTTGCAACAGTATACACTGATTTTTTATGCAATTTTGTAAGCATCGCCATAGCTAAAGCTGCACCTTCAGTTGGATCAGTTCCGGCACCTAATTCATCAAATAATACTAAATCTCCAGGTTTAACCTTTTCAAAAATTTCTACAATATTTGTCATGTGGGATGAAAAAGTACTAAGAGATTGTTCTATGCTCTGTTCATCTCCAATATCTGCAAAAATTTCTCTATATATAGGTACAATACTTCCTTCTTTTGTTGGAATGTGAAGTCCAGATTGAGCCATCATGCACAAAAGTCCAATAGTTTTTAAAGTAACCGTTTTACCACCAGTATTAGGACCTGTAATAACTAATGTATCAAATTTTTTTCCAAGAAAAATATCATTAGCAACCACTTCCTTACTAGCAATCATTGGATGTCTTGCTTTTTTTAAATTCAATTCTCCACAATCACTAAATTTAGGCATAAATGCATTCATTTCAATTGCTAGTCGTCCTTTAGCAAAAATCAAATCTAATTTTCTTAGATTTTTTTGATTACTAATTATTCCGGATCCTATTTCTGCAACACGTTCAGTAAAAGCTCTTAAAATTCTTTCAATTTCTTTCTTTTCTTCTATTGCCAGTTCTCTTAATTCATTATTCATTTGTACAACAGCCATTGGTTCAATGAAAACAGTTGCTCCACTTGAAGATTGATCATGTATCATGCCTGGTATTTTTTTCTTATGTTCCTGTTTTACTGGCAAACAATATCTATCTCCTCTAATAGTAACCAATGCATCTTGTAAATATTTATCATAGTGAGTTGAATGAACCATAGAATCTAATTTTTGTCTAATATTATCTTGTTTTTGAAGCATTCCCTTTCGAATACTTCTAAGTTTTGAACTTGCCAAATCTGATATTTCTTCTTCACTTATAATAGCTATATCTATTTCTTCTTCTAATTTTTTATCTATAACTAATTCTGAAATATATTTTTCAATATTAATGTACTTACTTTCTCTATCTTCACTATCATGTCTTAAATATCCTTTAAGTTTTCTAGCCACACTTAAATTTCTTGAAACCTCTAATAAACTTTTAGGCGACAATACCCCTCCAATTTCAGCTCTTTTAACTTTAGATTTCATCTCATATATCTCGCCAATTGGTGGACTTCCTCTTTTGATTCTTATCTGCAATGCTTCTTGTGTTTCCATTTGAAATTTTTCGATTTTATTTTTTTCATACATGGGAACAACTTTCTCAGCTAATGCTTTTCCTAGTGAAGATACACAATATGATTTTAACATATCAATAATTTTATAGTATTCTAACACTCTTAAACTTTTCTTGTTCAAGATATCACTCCTCTTTTAAAAGCTCTCATCACAATGTCCTCTTGTAAACTCTACTGGCTTTTCATTGTTATTATAATAATTTTCAAGTATTTTTTCTTCTTTATCAAATTTAGTTTCAATACAGATTCCAAGGTTTAAATCATCTAAATCTTCTGTTTTATCAATTAGAAAGTGTAGTTTTGAATTAAATAAGTATGTTAAATGATTTTTTCTAACTAATTTAAAAATTAAACCTTTTTCATCTTTCAATCCCATTTCCCTAGCAAAATCACATTTTTTACAGTTCTTTTCATCAATACACCCTTTAATTACAGCAAATGGACAATTTCTCATCGTCATAAGTTTTAATGACCCAAAACCAAAAATATATGATTTAATATTAACTTTATTTCTTATTTCTACCGATTGATCTAAATCCAATTCTGGTGATAACCACAGACCATTAAAACCAATGTTTTTCAAATAGATAGCTGTCCTAGTATTTAAAATATTAAAACCTCTTCCAGCTATTTTAATACAATTACTTTCTAAATATTCTAAATCCTTAAAGTGATTAATAATAACGCCTTTTATTTGCTTATTTTTAATATAATTATTAATTATATCGTAGTCAAAAGAATAACTATCATTTAATATTGTCGGTAACTCAAAGAAAATATTTTCTTCATTATCACTTACAGCTTGTTTTAAAGTTTCTATTTCTCCCGTATAGTACTCAACATTCTCATTAGTAAATAAATTTTTATTATTTTTTGAATATGAAACAAATTTTGAAGATAATTTTGCTGAATCATTCTTTTCAATTTCATCTATGATTAATTTTCTATATTCACTATTTTGATGAATATGGTTTAAAAAATTCTTATCAAAATCATCAATGCATTCACGTCTAAATTTATTTAATTCAGCTATTGGAATAAATACATTTTCATCTATTTCAACTTGACTTTTTTCACAAAAATATGGTGAATCACCCAATTTAGATATTTGTTTTATAATTCTTTCTCTTGAAGTTCCACTATTTTTTGCTTTTTCAGCTATAAAATCACTTTCATAATTTATTGAAAAATTATCTTTACTGATTAAAAGTTTAATTTTTTCACCTAACTTAACTTTAACATCTATTCTAACTGGAGCTTTTATAATAGTTTTATATGACTCTTGCAATTTTTTATTCAATTTTGGATCTGACGATTTATATATTTTAAATACCTTTTGTCCTGAAAATGGGAGTTGTACCCAATCTCCTTTTTTAGTTTCTTTACAATATTGATCATTTACATACATTTTTTTTATAATCATTCCAGTTTTAGAAGATAAATGTTCAAATGTTATTCCATCTCCAAGTGATAGTTCCTTATTAGTTTTAAACATAATACCCTTGCTATTATGTTTTATATCTTCTGAGATTAATAATCCCCTATTATCTGGTCTATCTGGAGAACTAATTTTTACCCCATATTCATTAAATAGAAATCCTTTAGTAAATCCTCTATTAAATAATAGCTTTAAATTATCTAACGCTTCTTTCTCTACTAAATCATTACTATTAGACATAAATGAATCAATCGCTTTTTTATAAACCTTAACCATCTGTGCAACATACTCAGGCTTTTTCATTCTCCCCTCAAGTTTTATAGATGTTACTCCAGCCTTATATAATTTGTCAATATCTTTTACCGTCATTAAATCTTTTGGGCTAAGAGCATAATATGCCTTTGAAATTGGTTTTTCATTTTTATCAACCGGAACATATTTTTTTCTACAAGGTTGTGCACACTGTCCCCTATTACCACTTCTTTTACCGAGCATTGATGACATCAAACATTGCCCAGAATATGAAATACATAATGCTCCATGTGCAAACACTTCAATTTCAGCTTCTGTTTTGTCCTTTGCTTTTTTAATGTCATTAATATTCATTTCTCTAGATACAACGATCCTCTTAAATCCAATGTTAAAAGCATATTTAATACCTTCTAAATTATGAATTGTCATTTGTGTGCTAGCATGAATATTTAATTCAGGATATGCTTTTTTAACCGCAATTGCAAGACCTAAATCTTGTATAATTAAAGCATCTACACCTATACTTTGTAAAAAATATATTTCATCTTCAATTGTTTCCCATTCCGAATCTAATATTAATGTATTTACGGTTGCGTATATCTTCTTTTTATTTCTATGTGCAATATTAACCGCTTCTATAAATTCCTCATCTGAAAAATTATCTGCATTTTTTCTTGCATTGAATCTTTCTGTACCCATATATACAGCATCCGCACCATTTGATATTGCCGCAATAAACGACTCAAAATTACCTGCAGGAGCCAACAATTCTATTTTATTCATATAATCTCCTTTAAATAAACCCCTAAGTTATTCACTTAGGGGCAATATTACATTATTTGTTCTATATTTTTTTTATCTGTATCGATACAATATACACCCTTAATGATTAATTTTTTATTTATTATTGTATCTTTGACTTTACCCATATTCTCTTCATCAAATTTAATTGCTAATCCACAACTTAAAGTAATCTCTCTAGGAGTTGGAATCATCTTAACTATAATTTTTTCATCAACTAAGCAATTTTCAGCTGCTAATGCTTGATGTGTTGAATCAAAAACTATAACATTTAATTTTTTCATTATACACTTACCACCTTAGTATCGTCCGTTAGTTTTTCAACAATTGTATACATATTACTAACTTCACCAACCATTAATTGATCTTTCCTATTATAATAATCTAAACAAGTTCCACAAGATAATATTTCAACTCCACTTTCCTGTAATTCAATTAAATCATCTATAGATTTTGAACCTTTAGTTGTAATTTCAACTCCACCATTTAAAAATATTATTGTTTTAGGTAATGGTTTTATTTCTTTAAGAGTATAAATAAACCCCTTCATTAAAACTTCTCCTAATTCATCATTACCTTCTCCTAATCTAGCTCTACCTATTAAAATTGTCTTTCCTTTATTATCATTATCTTCATTAGATTTAACACTATTTTCGTTTTTCTCAATCTCAATATAGAAACAACCTCCCTCAATTTCTCCAGACGTATATTTACAATTAAGATTAGTTGCTAATTTCTCTAAATTAATCTTTGCCGTTTCATTATCTACTTCTGTTCTAATTACACCATTCTCTATTTTTTCAATAGCTTTTTTTGTCTCAATAACAGGTTTAGGACATGTCATTTTTCTTGCATTTATTATTTTCATTATTTTCCTCCTATGGTTTCATCAATTTTTTTAAGTGCATCTATACACCTATTTATTTCTTCAACTGTATTATTGTATCCAAAACTAAATCTTGTAGCTCCAGTTTCTAAGGTTTTAAAATTTTTATGCGCAAGTGGCGCGCAATGTAACCCTGGTCTAGTAGCAATTTCATATTCATCATTTAATATATAACTTAGTTCCGACGAATCAATCTTTTTATGATTAATTGCAACCACAGGCATTCTTTTAGTCAAATCAAAAGTTCCATAAATTTCATAATTTTCTATTTTGGAAACTTCATCTAAAAATATTTTTAATATATTCTTTTCATGATTTATAATATTATCTATTTTAACCTCATTAATATATTGAATAGATGCTTTAAGACCTAATATCCCTATAGTATTAGGTGTACCTACCTCTAATAAATCTGGCATATCAATCGGTTGCAACAACTCATTAGACTTACTTCCAGTACCACCTGCTTTAATAGGTTTTAATTTCACTTCATTTGAAACATATAACGCTCCTATACCTTGTGGACCTAATAATGATTTATGACCTGTAATAGCTAACAGATTAATTCCACTCTCTTTTAAATCAATTTTATAAGCTCCTGCTGTTTGTGCCGCATCAACTAAATAAATAATCTTATATTTACTAGCTATTTTTGCAATACCATAAATATCTTGAACTGTACCTGTTAAATTGGATGCATGTGTTGTAACAATCAATTTTGTATTATTTTTAATTTCTTTTTCAATATTTTCTGGTTTAACAAATCCTTCGTTATCAGCATTTACAATCGTTAATTCTATTCCCTCTTTTTCAAGTTCATGTAATGGTCTAAGTACTGAATTATGATCCATACATGTACATATAGCATGATCGCCTTTAGTTAAAACTCCTCTTATCCCCATATTTAAGGCTTCAGTTGCATTTTGACAAAATGCCCAGTTTAGTGGATTTTCTCCATTAAAAAAATTATTAACCACCATTCTCGTTTTATAAATTTCTCTTCCTGTATTAACAGCCATTTCATGCCCAGATCTACCAGGATTTGCTCCAAAATCCGAAAAATATTTTAACATCTCTTCCTTAACTACATCAGGTTTTGGAAATGAAGTTGCTGCATTATCTACATAAATCATATTTTCATACTCCTCTTATTTTTCTTTGTACTAAAAATATATATTAAATATCCTATCGTTATTCCTATAGTATTTAATATAATATCATCAATATCAAATACTCCTACAGCCAAAAAATATTGTGTTGTTTCCAATAACAACACAATCCCAATCGAAATAGGTATAGTCAAATAATATTTATCTATTTTTTTAAAACAAACGGGTAATAAAAAACCTAATGGAATAAAAAAAGCTATATTCCCTAAAATATTAATACAAAAAGTTGCCGAAAATAAACCTTTAGTATATTTAAAATATCTACTAATCGTTGAAAACGGTATTAAATTATACGATTTAACCGAATTTTTTATTCTCCAATCTGAACCTAATAACTCATATAACATAATAAACACATATATTACTAAAAAAATATATTTTTTAGTCCCTTTTATCATAATAACCTCTATTAAATATTGGCATCCTTATTACTACTTGCTACCAATTCCTCTCTCAATCTCTCTATTTCTTGTTCTTTTCTCTTAATCACGGCCTTATATTTCATTTCCATATCTCTATAGTTAGCATTTGAAATTTCATTTTTTCCACTTAATAGCTTTACCCTAAGCTTCTGATTTTCTTTTTCTAATTTTTGATATTCGTGTTTTAATGAATCATATTTTTCAACAAAAATATTTAAATTTCGAACCTTTATTTTTTCCTTATTTAAACCATCTAAAAATGTATATGCAACTAATGTCATAGTCATCACATGACT
>Ga0193963_1001532_pt1 | contig 11434 bp, 12 predicted proteins | sample FB_6_MG_FD_140359 | JGI IMG/M metagenome (GOLD analysis project Ga0193963, IMG submission 140359) | Microbial mat bacterial communities from the Broadkill River, Lewes, Delaware, United States - FB_6_MG | ecosystem: Environmental > Aquatic > Freshwater > River > Microbial mats | place: USA...
AAAATATATTGATCAAATCATCCCTGCTCCATTACTATTAAAATCTTTATATTCAAAAGATATTGTTGAGGATGATGGCGCACATTGTTATATATATTTTCAAGAAAACGATGCTTTTGTAACTGTTTATAATGATAAAGAGTTTGTTTATACAAAATCAATTAAATACTCATTTTTACAGATGCATGAAAGATTTTGTGAACTATATGGAGAGCAAGTTCCTTATAATGACTTCATTAAATTCCTTTCAAAAGAGAATCTAAGAGAGACAGATAGCCTTTATAAAGAGTTCTTAATAAAACTCTACAAAGAACTCTTCGCTAATATAAACGATATTCTAACTTATATTAAACGTGCATTTGAAATAGAAAAAATCAACCATGTGTATATAGGTTCACAAATTGCCACAGTATCAAAACTATATGAGATGGCTGAAGTTGAATTACATATTAAGTCAAGTGATTTCGACTTTGACTATGGTTTTGACAGCAAAGACTTATATATAGACCAACTTCATGCATTAATGCATATATACACTACTATCTCTGAAGATGAGAGGTATGAATGTAACTTTACAGTTTATCATCGTCCTCCTAAGTTTACGCAAAGAGAAAGTGGTAAAATGATAATGCTTACTGCTGCTTCATTAGCGATAGCATTCGCTTATCCAATTACATATTGGATACTATCATATGCACAAACACTCCAGCTTGATCTACTCCAAGATGAATATAATGATCAGCATGCTATCAAAATTACTCGAGAAGCAATTATAAAAAATAAAGAAGCTAAAAAATCTCAAGTCTTAGCGACGCTAAAAGAAGAAGAGCAAAGCTACATCGACAAGAAAAATACTCTAATAAAAATTCATGATGTAAAAGTTAATTATCCAATGAAAGCTAAAATTATTGCAAAATTAACAAAAGATTTAAATAAGTATGATGTTAAGCTTGAAAAGCTCACATATAATGAAGATGATTCTATAAAAAATTTCAATCTAAGTCTAGTCTCATCTAATGATAAAAAAATCACTCAATTAATTGAGTATTTTACAAAAACTCATACTGGAAAGTTCATGTTCTCTCTTGAAGAAATTTCATATAAAGAAGATGAGAAAAAATATTTCAGTGAAGTGAAGGTGAAAGTATTATGAGACTAAATATAGAAGACTACTTACATCAAATTGATTCCTCTTTTAAGGATAAAAGTCAAAAAGATATTTATATGACCTATATTATGATTTTTGGTCTCATTTTTGCCTTTGCATATCTTTTATTTTGGGAAAGTTCATTTAGTGAATTTGAAAGAAAGCAATCAGAGATAACATCATTAGAATCAAAAATTCAAGCTGATGCTATTTTCTTAAAAATAAATCCTGAACAAAAAATAGCAAAACTAGATCAAGATATTAAAAAAATCGAGCTTGATATAATAGAGAAAAAAGACACAAATGCTTATATAAAAAATAAAATTGAAGCCATATCATTTTTAGTTTATGATGAAAAGGTTTGGGGTGAATATTTACATTCAATTTCAAAAAATGCTAAAAAGTACAATGTAAAAATATTAAACTTCACAAATCAATTCTCTGAAGATACAAATTCATTTGGTCATATCTTAGATATTTCGATAAAATCTTCTGGAAACTATAAAAATACAGTAAATTTTATTAACTCTCTTGAGCAGAGTAACTTAGTAGTTGACATCCATCAACTTAATGTTAATGCACAAGAAAAATTAAATTCTGATTTAAATATCTCAGTTTGGGGGATTACATACTAATGAAAAAAATTATTTTACTAGCTGTATCACTCAGTTTTCTTTCTTTAAACGCTAATGAGCTTGCTTGGGTTGATAAACAAATTGAAGCGATAAAACCTCCTAGAGATGGTCTTAAGTCTTCTGTATTATCTTCAGTTGATGATCCATTTATAAAGCTAAAGAAAAAGCAAAAAAAGAATACAAAAGTTGCTGGAAAGACAAGTCCAAGTACTAAAGGCAAAACAAATACTCTTGTTGCAAAAAAGAAATTCGTTTTTTCTTTAAATGCCGTAATCAACAAATCAGCACTAATTAGTGGGAAATGGTATAAAAAAGGTGAAATGGTTCACGGTTATAAACTTTCAACCGTAAAGCCAACTTCAGTCATCTTAACAAAAAATACAAAAAAACTAATTCTTTCAACTAGAAGTGTTAGTAATAAACTAAATTTTAAAAACAATAAGTAGGGATACAACATGAAACTTGTAAATAAATCAATATACTCAACAATACTAGCTCTGCTCTTATCAGGGACTAACCTTGCAGCTGATTGTTCCTATGAACTCTTTAGTATTAGTTCAGCAAAAGATACTAAAATCATTGAATTTATCAATCAATTAAGTGATGAATGTGAATTTAGTATTATTGTGACTGATCCTTATGCTGAAAAGTTTTTAAACACAAAGCTTAATAAAACTCATTTAAAGAACCTTACAGTAGATGAAGTTTTATCTATTGTATTGCATGAGAACAATTTATCTTATACACTTGAAAATAATTTACTGAAAATATCTTACTTAACAACAAAGATTTTTAATATAGATTATATATTATCACAAAGAGTTGGTAGTGGTAGTACAGATATTACACTAAGTTCTCAAACAGGAACTCAAAACTCCCTTGGAGGAGGTGCTGGTGCAACTACAGGTGGAGCAGGAGCTACAGGTGGAGCAGGAGCTATGGGACAACCTTCAACAGCTCAATCTGGAATTAAAATTGAAAGTACTGATGAAGTTAAGTTTTGGGAAGAGCTTGATATGGAGTTTCAAAGAGTTATAAATAGACCTCAAGATACTTATGAAGCACAAACACCTATTATAAATAAAAATGCTGGACTCGTTACAGTTACTGCTACAAACAAACAAATGGAAAGGTTTGAAAAATACCTTAATAAACTTCAAGCAAAGGTTCAGTTACAAGTTCTAATTGATGTTCAGCTTCTCTCTGTAACTATGTCTAATGCTAAAACAACTGGTATAGACTGGAGACAGCTTTACGCTTTACAAAATGTAGAGCTAAGTTTAAATCATTTAAAGAACAGGAATGTTACAGAATTTGAAACTACTGGCGATAATGCTGAAATTACAGAGATGTTAATTGCATCAGGTTCAGATGCTGCAAAAGGGGTAGCAAACCTTGTTAGTATCAAAGCAGGTGGTTCACTAGATGAAGTTATTAAATTTTTACAATCACAAGGTGATGTAAATTCAATTTCTAACCCTAAGGTTCTAACATTAAATAATCAACCAGCACTTATTACAGCTGGAACTGAATATTTTTATAAACTAACAAGTACAGAAACATTAGCAGGTGGTACAAGTGGTGCACAGAGTGCGAATGAAAATATTCAATCGGTATTTGCAGGTGTCTTATTATCTATAACTCCAGAGATTTCAGATGATGATACAATTACTCTGATTATCAATCCATCACTATCTGAGACAAATACAGATATTTCTCAGCAAAACAACAGTGGAAGAGATATGCCACCAGATCTTAATCGTCGTCAACTATCATCAGTTGTTACAGTAAAAGATGGTAATAGAATTATTTTAGGTGGACTTATTAATACGAAAAACACTCAAGAGTCAAATAAAGTACCTATTTTAGGAGATATTCCTGTTATCAGTTACTTATTTAAATATGAAGAAACAGTAAAACAGACTGAAGAACTGGTTATAATAATCGAGCCACACATTATTCATAAAGAGAAAAACTCTATTTCATTATCTGACTTAGGTTATGAGGGTATTGCCAATGGTGTACTTACAAATGAACGTTCTCTTTCAATGTCAGAAGGTGTTGATAAGCTAGCTGAGAAAAATACTCAAAGAGTTGGTAATAATCCAACTTCAAACATTAAATAAAGGGTATATAAATCATATGAGTCTAAGTATCTTTCAAAATTCTAAGGATGTTTTTTTAGATACTGTACATGCTAAAGATTACATACAACTAGATAGAGTTTCTACTATTTACCAATCTCTCAAAGATTCTATTAAAAAACCTCTTAAAATGGTTTTATTATATGGAAAGCCTGGGACTGGTAAAAGTATGTTTTTAACAAAACTTTATCATGACCTCTCTTCTTCACAAGCTGTTTATTTATATAAAACACCTATTTTAGATGATAGTGAATTCTTCAAAACCCTTGCACAGGACATATTTTCTGTAAACTATAGAGGTGAATTGAATTTTACTCAGTTTATGAAGATAGTCAACAGTAGTGACTTAAATGGTACACCTGTTGTACTTTTAGATGAAGCACAATTATATTCAGCTGAGTTAATGGAAAAAATACGATTATTATCTGATACAAGAACAATAAAATTTGTTATTACTCTTCACAAAACAGAAAAAGAAGACTTGATAGCAAAAGAGCATTTTCAAACTAGAATATGGGAAAGCATTGAACTTGAGAATTCTTCACGAGATGAACTTAAAATGTATATACAGAAAAAACTTATGAAAGCAAATTGTTTTGATACTGCAAATATGTTTAATTCAAAATCAGTTAACTTAATTCATAAGCTTACTAATGGTAACTATAGAGATACAAATAAATTGCTATATACTGTGTTTGATATATATGTAGTTTATATTAATAATCAAACTCCTAATATTGGTACAAATAAAGTATCAAATAAAATTATAGAGATGGCTGCTATACATACAGGGCTTATCAATGCTTAATATTAATGAACTCGAACAACGATGGAAAGTTTATAAGTTAAAATCTTATTTACCACATGCTGTTATAAGCTTTAGTCTTATTGTTATAGTATCCATAATATCTATTGTACTATCTAAGCAAGCAGAAGTAAAAACTCAACAAACTAAAAAAGATACTGTTGTTCAAAAACAACCTATAAGAGTAAGCAGTACTACTCAACATAATAACTCAAACACAGAAAACAAAAACCTAGTAGCTGATACTTCAGAAGCACAAGTAATTAAAAAAAGTGATAAAGTAGTTCTTAAACCTTCGCTAGATTTTATAAAAGACATGCAAATCCAACCTACTCCACAGCCAATAGTAGCTACTCAACAAGAAGTACTTACCAAGGTAGAAAAAGAGATACAAAAACCAACTATCCAAGCTACGCCAGTTCCAATTGTGGAAGAAGTTGATGCTCAAGAAGATGAAAAATCTATCAACATAACAAGAAAAACTACACAAAATGATATTAATGAAGTAATAAAACGTTTTAACAAAAACAACAATCCAGCATTGAGTTTATTTATAGCAAAAAAATATTATGACCTTGGGGAATACCGTAAATCATATAACTATGCACTAATTACAAATGAAATCAATAATGATATTGAATCTAGTTGGATTATTTTTGCGAAATCACTTGTTAAACTTAATGAGAAAGATAAAGCAATTAAAACGTTAAGAAAGTATATAAATCATTCTGGTTCTAATCGAGCTACTTCACTCTTAGATCGTATAACATCAGGAAAATTCAAATGAAAATAATTTTAGGACTATTTTTAACAATAAACCTTTTTGCTGTAAGTACAAAATACAATATATATGCTCTTTTTCAAGAACAAAAATATTCCCAAGCATGTGACTTAGGATTTAAAAATTTTTACAAAAATATAAAGGATGAGAACTTCCTTTCTGTTTATGCTTTTTCTTGTTTAAAAGCGGATAATATCAATAGGCTATCTCTTCCCGTAGCTAATTTAAAAGCTTCTAAAGAGTCTAGAGCAAATGCCAGTTACTTTTCTGTAATTTTAATGCAAAAAAAACTACTCTATCATGCTCTCATAGATGGATATGACTTTACGAATATTAATTTACCTTCAACAGACTATGTTTTATCTAAGGTATTTGACCTTTATGTAAAGCTCGGAAAACATAACAAACAAGAAGTATATTTCTTAAAAGATACAGATAATGACAAGTTAACATATAAAATGTATCTAATAAAACATAATAACTTAAATAAAATAGTTATTGAAGAGTTTTATGATACAATTGTCGTAAAACGTCACGTTTATTGGTAGGAAAAATTGTGGATAGAATAACAACAGATCTCCTTGCTAACGGTTCTATAATGAAGTCTCAAGTTGATAGACTTCTAGCAAAAGGTATACATTCAAATCTAATTCTTAGAGATATAACTCTATCTGGTTTTATGACTATGGATAGACTTATAAGATTTATTGTTCAGCAAGTAAGAGACGGTGAGTATGACCTTTCTATTATTGATAATTATGATTATATTCATGAAAAAGCAATTTTAGAAAAACTTGCTGAAGAATTAACTCTTTTATTCATAGATTTAGATTCTATTGATATGGATTATGTCTTAATAAGTCGTATCCCATTAGCACAACTCAAAAAGCATAAAGCCTTGCCTATATCTGAAGATGATATGAGTGTAACTATCGCCTTTCATGATCCACTGGATATTAATGCCCAAGAAGCTATACAAAGACTTTTTCCAAGAAAGCCTGTTAAAATAGCGCTCGCAACAAAAAAACAAATAAGTTCTTATCTTTTTAAAGTTGAACTCAAAGATAGCGTTAAAGACTTAGTAAAGAAAATTAAAGATGAACTTAACTCTATAAATTCTATCGAAGAGCAGCAAGAAGCTTCTTCTATTTTACTTTTAATTGATGTAGTATTAAAAGCATGTATAAATGGTAGAGCTAGTGATATTCACGTAGAACCAACAGAGAAAAACTGTGTAGTTCGTGGTAGAATTGATGGAAAACTCTCTGAAATATTTATTTTTGAAAAATCAATTTATCCCCCTTTAGCATCAAGATTAAAACTCCTAGCTAATTTAGATATTGCGGAGAAAAGAAAACCTCAAGATGGACGTTTCTCAACACTTGTTGGGGACAGAGAATATGACTTCCGTATCTCAACACTACCTATTCTTTATGGTGAATCTATTGTAATGCGTGTTCTAGATAAACAAAAAGCACTTGTAAAACTTGAAGATGCTGGTATGGATAGTGAAAGTTACCATAAGCTTCTAAAGGGTCTAGAAGCACCTTACGGTATTATTCTTGTAACGGGCCCTACGGGTAGTGGTAAAACAACAACACTTTATGGTGCTCTTAACGAATTGAGGAATGTAGAAGATAAGGTTATTACAGTCGAGGATCCTGTTGAGTATAGAATGAATTTGATTCAACAAGTTCAAGTAAATCCGAAAGTTGGTTTATCATTTGCTGATGCATTAAGATCAATTTTAAGACAAGATCCAGATAAAATAATGATTGGTGAGATTCGTGACCAAGAAACACTTGAAATTGCTATTAAAGCAGCTCTTACAGGTCACTTAGTTATTTCAACACTCCACACTAATGATTCAATTAGTGCGATTCCACGTATGGTAGATATGGGAATAGAACACTATCTTATTAGTGGTGCCTTAGTTGCTATACAAGCACAACGTCTTGTAAGGAAAATATGTAAAAATTGTAAAGTGGTTGAGCACGTTCCAGCTTCAACACTAGAAGAGCTTAAAGATATTATCCCTGAAGGTGTACAATTTTATACTGGTGGTGGTTGTCGAGAATGTGGAGACACAGGTTATATGGGAAGAGAGATGATATGTGAAGTACTAAATATTTCGGAAGAACTTTCATCACTTATAGCAAAAGGTGGATCTAAAGAACAACTACATGAGCAAGCTGTAAAAGATGGATTTATTGGTATATTTGAAAATGGTATACAAAAAGCAATTGATGGTGTAACAAGTATTCAAGAGGTTCTAAAGGTGGCAAAAGGATGAAGTATTTTTTAGCAACTATATTAACTAAGGGTAAAAAAGAACAAGTTGGTCTTTACGCAAAAGATAGAAAAGATGCAAACTATCAAGCTAAACTTAAACTCAGCGGTATCATTATTAAAGTTGTAGAAGCTGAAGAACCTTTTGAAGCTCAATTTAAAAGATTTAAAACAAACTTATTAAAAAATGTAAAAAAGAAAAAAATTAAACCTGATGCACTTATAGCAGCAATTAGACAACTTGCCGTTATGACTAATGCCGGTATATCTATTCATGACTCCTTACATGAAATTGCAGTATCATCTGAAGATGAAACACTACAAACAGTATTTCAAAAACTTGCAGATGATATCAACTCTGGTCACTCTCTTTCAGCTTCTATGAATAATTTTCAATTTGAACTTGGTAATTTGACAATAGCCATGGTACAGCTAGGTGAAAAAACTGGTAATTTAGATGAATCTTTATATGCACTAGCTGACATGCTTGAAGAGATTAGATCTAATATTATAAAGTTCAAAAAAGCGATGGCATATCCTAGAAATGTAATGATAGCGATGGCAGTGGCGTTTACAATATTAATCTCATTTGTTGTTCCGAAATTTAAAACAATGTTTGAAAAACTCAATGTTGACCTACCTCTTCCAACACAAATTCTTTTAACACTTGAACATCTTTTTAACAACTACGGTCCATATGTGATTGCAGTTCTTGTAATATCATTTATGATTTTTAAATACTTAATCACAAATTATAAGCATATTAGGCATGGATGGCATAAAGCTTTACTAAAAACTTATTTAATTGGAAACGTAATAAAATATTCAACATTAAGTAGATTTACACTTGTTTTTTCAGAGTTAATTCGTGCTGGTATCCCTATTGCTGAAGCACTTGATACAGCAATTGAAATGATTGATAACATCCCTTTAAAACTCAAACTTCAATCAGTGAGAATTACTGTTGAGAAAGGTGGTACTCTTAACAAAGGTTTAGGAGACACTGACCTATTTGAAAACATGATTTTACAGATGGTTAGAGCTGGTGAAGATAGTGGTACACTTGACGCTATGATTAAAAAAGTTGCAGAATACTATAAAATGAAATTTGATGCGATTATTGATGGTTTATCTGAAGCAATTGAACCTATTATGCTTTTTATAATTGCCTCAATGGTTATCTTACTAGCACTTGGTATCTTCTTACCTATGTGGAGTCTAGGAAGTGCTGTAAACGGTGGATAAAAATCTTTATCCATCTTCCACTAATTCTACTATTCTTGAGACCTTAGTAAAAAACTGATCTATTTTTTGTTCTTCACCTTTAATATTACAACTTATATTATCATCAAAAACTTTATTGTTAATAACTAAACTATTTTTTTCACATTCATACTCTATCATTCTGATATCAGTATAATTAAGTCTAATCTTTATTGTTTTCTCTTTTACATACTTAATTAGCTTCGCTTCATTTATTACATCATTAACAGCATCACTATAAGCTCTCACTAAACCACCTGTACCTAATTTTGTACCTCCAAAATAACGTACAATTATTACGGCGGAATTAATTAACTCTTGACCTTGTAGTACCATCAATGAAGGTTTTCCTGAAGTTCCCTTTGGCTCTCCATCATCACTACTATGTTCAATAACCTGAGAAAAATCATTTAAATATCTATAGGCGACAACAAAATGTCTTGCTTTTGGATTTGATTCTTGTAAAGAGTGTAGTAGCTCTTCATATTTAGAATAAGGAGTAAGGTAAGCAATAAACTTTGATTGCTTTACCTCTAAGGTTTTAGTATAAACCTCTTTTACAAATTGCATTTAAACTATGCTAAATTTGTGAAGACTTTTTGAACATCTTCATCATCCTCAAGCTTTTCTAAAATTTTGTCTATATCAGCCTGTTGCTCTTCATTTATACTTACAGGTGAATTTGCCATTCTTTCTAAGTTTGCTTTTGTTATTTCAATTTCCATATCTTCTAATGCAGAAGTTATAGTTCCAAAACTTGTATAATCCCCAGTAACTAGAACAACACCATCTTCAGCCTCAATCTCTTCTAAACCGGCATCAATAAGTTCTAACTCTAGTTCTTCAATATCCATTCCATCTTTCATATTGAATTCGATTAAAGCTTTTCTATCAAACATAAATTCTAGTGAACCATTTGTAAGTAATTCTCCACCATTTTTAGTAAGTACATTTTTAACATTAGCAACTGTACGTGTATTGTTATCTGTCATACACTCAATGAAAATTAAAACGCCATGAGGTGCCTTACCTTCAAAATTAACCTCTAACATACTTGCAGTGTCTTTTGCTGTTGCGCGCTTAATTGCAGCCTCAATGTTATCTTTAGGCATATTCTCAGCTTTTGCATTTAAAATAGCAGTACGCAGCTTAGAGTTACTATCAGGATCACTACCACCCTCTTTAGCAGCCATAGTAATTATCTTCCCTAATTTTGGAAACAGTTTTGACATTGCTCCCCATCTCTTTAACTTTGAAGCTTTTCTATATTCAAATGCTCTACCCATAAATACTTCCTTTTTTTATATTATTGGAATTATACCAACTATTTTTTATATCAACTAATTTGAGTGATTTTTATTGAATCTATCTCATCAAAATTTATATTAATCTTACTTACAACATCATTTTTTATCAAATTCAATGTTAGCTCTTTTAGCTCTAAGTTCTTGCTTTCTAGCAACTCAATATCGTGTTCTTGTAAAGATTCACTTAAAGCATCTACAATTTTTGAGCTTAATTTTAACCAGTGGCGTTTATACATCTCTTCATCTTCATGATAAAGACCACTTTCATCATAATCAATATTTGAAAAACTATCTGAAACATTTGCTAACTTCACAAAAAGTCGTTCAGACTCTATAAAACTATCTTTTAAATTATTATATTCATTATTTTCTAACACAATACTCTCTTTAATTTAGAATCAAAAATGTATAATAACATAGAAGGAGTTTATATGGGAATTGGTTTTAAAATAAAACACCATTTTTTTAATGCTTTTCGTGAACTTTTTGTACATCATCATGGTTCCTTAGATTTTAGAGCGAAAGTTTTTGCACTTGTTATTGCAGCAGATCCTAATGCAAAAGTTGAAAACTATATAATAGTTAAAAAAACAGCACTAGATATATACGAAGGTGACGAGGATAGAGCAAATCTTCTCATGCTATCAACCAAAGAGTTAGTAAAGAAGGTTCAAGATAATAATGGTTTGTATTTTGACACTTTAGTAGTAAATATACAACAGGCTCTTAAAATAGTTCCTAGATATGCTAAAAAAATTGATGTAGAATCATTAAAACCATTATTGGAACTTTCATCTGATAGAGATATAATATCTTATCAAGAAAATATTTTAGAATTTTTACAAACACTAAAAGATGAAACATTAACAAAAAAGAAGTCAATTGCAAAGATAAAATCTTAAATTAAATTTTAAATTTTTCCTTATCAAAAAAACTATCTGCTGATATATTTTTAAAAGCCGCATTTAAACTTGTAAATAGACTTGGAAACTCACTCTCCATTTTTGCTAACATCTCTTTTGTGTTAGCTCTTGCATATGGCATTTTAACATCAAACCTCATA